>ERZ772812.2231-NODE-2231-length-12669-cov-2.761059_pt1 | contig 12669 bp, 9 predicted proteins | sample MGYA00511343_ERZ772812 | MGnify/ENA primary metagenome ERZ772812 (study PRJEB29015, sample SAMEA2737706) | human gut metagenome | biome: human gut; feature: human-associated habitat; material: faeces | place: China | collected 2012 ...
TCAGGTAATACTTCTTTAAAATAATTTAATTTAGCTATTATTTCTCCATCTGAATTAACATGAGTTAGTATTTCTACATCATATACTTTAGTTAACTCTTTTATTTTTTCGATAAGTTCCTCATATTGTGACATTGTCAGTCCCTCCTCGTTTCGTAAAATCGCTTTTACTTTTTCTTTGAATGCAATCCATCCTGAATTGTTTTCGGTCGCCCACTGTGCCGGACACTGTTTGTCCCACACGTCATAGTGGCGCAAAACAAATATATCAACGGTATCTGCCGTAATACCTATGTATTTACACAATTCAGCGCACAAATATGCGGTATTGTTGATTGTTTTTTCTGACACAATTTTTAAAAATCATTTCTAAAAATCGAGGGGCTGTAAAAAAAGAATAGTCCTCCAAAAAAGAAGGGACGCATGAAAAAACTCTCGTTTTTTTCACACGTCCCTCAATTGAATCAATGTTAGAAGAACATCTCCCATCCGTTATTTAATTTCTGCTGTTTCTACGATGAACTTGACGCTTCCGCTTGCTCCTTCTCTGATCCCGCCATAGTTGGTGTATGTCTTTTCTGCCTCTTTTACTGCCTTGAAATGGTCTAGAACATTTGCAAGGTCATCTCCTGCAAGGTCTCCCAGTTTTTCAATTCCTTCTTCGTCGAATGTCTTCATTCCGGCTTCCAGAAGGCTGGCGCCCTGGGCGAGTGTTCCTGCGCCCGTGTTAAGCTGTGTACCAACGGAGCTTAACTGGCTTGTTCCGGTGTTGAGTGTAGCCGCCCCCTGGGCAAGCTGGCTGATGGCTGACTGGAGTTTGCCGCCGATTTCGGCCATATCCGGCATGTCAGAAAGGCTGTCAGATAAAGCCGTAAACTGAGTCACTAAATCCGCAAGAGCCTTCTGGGCTGTAGTCGTATCCACCTGCTTGGTCTTTACTTCTTCCAGCGCAATTACCGCCTGGCCTATCGCTTTCTTAGCGCCAGACGCATCCGTAAGGGAAATATTCATGCTGTCACATTCTGTTTCAGCTGAACTTGATGTACCACTGGCTGTATTTACTGCATTTTCCAATTCTTCTTGTTGTTTCGATGTCAGCGATTTATAACTTTCTGTTTCTTTTAAATGATCCATGACATCCTTCTTTGTAGATGCTTCCGTTTCGGAAATTGCTGTATTTACTGCATTTTTTGCTTTTTCTTTCGCCTGATTCGACGCTTCTGTCTCCAAATCTGTAACGTTGATTTTATCCAGTTCGCTCTTGGCAGTGGTTACATTCTCACGGATTGTATTTACATACTCCGCCAGTGTTGTGACGCTTCCAAGCTCCTGCTGTAATATTCCAAGATCTTTCTGAATCTGTGTAACTGCCTGCGCAGTCGTATCATCACTGCCTGCTGCGCTTAAGCTGCCCATGAGTGTAGTTACTTGTTCATCCAGTTCACTCAAACCTTCCGCCAGTGCCTGTGCTCCCGCATCCACCTGTGAAACGCCGCTTGTATACTGACTTAAATAATCCTGCAGTGTTCCGGCTCCGGTGCTCAATTGTCCCATGGATTCCACCAGTTCATCGGAAGCACCGGTCATTTCTTTTACGCCATCAATCATGTCATTGACATCGTCAAGGTCACCGTCCTTCATATCGCTAAGCCCACATGTGGAAATTGCAGTCGCTGTGAAATCCAGTTCAAAGTTTTCCACATCCGCAGTTATTTCCACATAGTCTTTCAGGTCAATATCTTTTGTTGCCTCGTAATCTTTTAACTCCAAACTGTCTGCAAGTCCTGGAAATGCGGTTCCGATCACAATGCTCTGATCCTGGTCTGCCATGACTTTTCCACCGGAAACTTTCACATTTTTAAACTTATCCCCAGGAAGCATGAGCATGGACGCTGCAAGAAATGGAACTTTTACTTCCAAGTCTTTACCATCGATATTCACCGTCCGGCTCTCATTATTCGTATAGTCAAACCGAATTTTCACCTTGCCGCTTTTTCCTGCCAGATCTTCCGGTTTGATTTCCTTGCCGTCCAGATAATAGGTTACTTTTGTAGTCACCGGAAGCTGCTGATTCGAAGTACCTTCATAGGAAATGTCTTCCCCTTTGTCCTCCCATGTGATAGTTCCATCCGCATTTTGCGTATATTCTTCGTCACCTTCCGTGTTTTTGATGTCTTTCAAATTGGAAAAATCCATGATCTCTCCGTCACCATTCCGGCGCAGCCAGTCTTTGACCGTAATCTTCTTAGCTGAACCGTCTGCATTTGCATCGACATAAACTGTTTCTGTCTTATCTTTCCATTCACTTGCATCCTCGTCACTGGATGTCTCTGCTGTCACGTCATTGGATGTCTTTACTGCCGCGTCATTGGATGTCTTTACTGCCGCGTGTACGACACTTACATTGCCTGCCACTGCCGGAAGTGCTGACGGCGCTATCATAGACAAAGTCAGCGCACCTGCTAATAATATCATTACAACTGGTCGTTTCATATTCTCCTCCTTCTGATTCTCATCTTTCTAACATTCCTTATTCACTTTTCCAGCATACTGTTTCAAGATTTCTACGAATCTCTATTCTACATTTTTCAACGCTTCATCCATTGGAACTTTTCGGATCCTTCGATATTCAATTGCTGCCACAACGGCATATGCCGCCACGCCGATCACAAACATTTCCACGAAAATCTTCGGATCTATGTAAAATGTGATCCAGCCGGTAATGCTTGTCAGCATCATTTCCCGGAACAGTATCTGCATGATTTCCAACTCCAATGGCAGGCTGATCAAGATGAACAGCACGACCACGATAGACGTGGACATAATGTACAGCCGGCTGATTTCGCCGTTTGTATATCCCAGGATTTTTGCCATGGAAATAGACTGCGCATTTTTCTCGATGATAATCTTGGACAGGAGATAAATCAATACGAGGAAAATGATCACGGAAAATCCGTCCATCAGATTCATCATACTTCCCATGGACACGTCGAGCTGTCTGGAAATCTTGGTCAGATCCTCAACATCAATGGTGGAACCGATATATTTTTCATCAATATCCGTAATTTCAGAATCAGAGAAATATCCGCTGAAGCTGTCTTTGTCCATATCAAATGTTTTGTTGAGTTCCTGTATTGGCATAAATATAGAGAGTGAACCTACGTAATCATATACACCTGCAACTTTAAACTTGTATTTTTTATTTTCATACTTTTCCTTTAAAGTAATTGTGTCACCTTTTTTCAGACTAAATTTTTCTGCATAGCCAGAGGAGAGGTATACCTCAGGGATATTCTCCACATTTTTCACATCTGTATCAGATGCGGAATCTGATGTTTTCCACTTAATGTTGATATATTTGCTATTGTTTTCCACACCGTAGAGGATAATTTCCTCACTCTTATATTTTCCAGGAAGGGTGCTCAGTGAATAGGCGCTGAATTTTTCTGCATCCGGATTTTCTGTCTCTACTGCCTGACTGAACATCATCATGGACACCATCTGCTCAAGCTTACTGTCTCCACCTGCCATGCTCGCCGGCATCTGCAGCATGTACTGATATTTGCTGAGCATGCCATTTTCCATTTCCACTTGATAATGGTCCAGCACAGATGGAAGCATCAGTCCGAACATCAACAACATATTTGCAAAAATAATTCCCACAAACAATACCGCGTAGTTACTCATATTCTGAAGGATCACACGTATCCGGAATCTGTGGAAAAAGCCAAGATGCTCACTCAGCGGCAATGCATGTTTCTGGTTATGTCTGCTTAAGTCCCTTCTCAGGAACTTCAGTGGTGATAGTTTTAATTTGTACCACAGCAGCACAGAATTCACCACAAGCATAATGAGGATCGGCACTACCGTTGTCAGAAGAAATGCTTCCGCGTTCCAGATGGTCACGTAGGTCGGCAGGCTGTAGCTTCCATAGTAAAGTCCCGCGCAATAATCTTTTCCTACCGTATAGCCGATAATATTTCCAATAATCGCTCCGATAAATGTGACAAATACCGGGGCTGCCATGTAATGCCGGATCAGTTCACCTCTTGTATAGCCGGATGCCCGCAAGGTGCCGATTACATTTGCCTCTTTTCGGATCGTGTTGCTGGTAGTGATTGCAAAGACAAATGCCATGATCACGATGATGATATAAAGAAGCACGATCATCATCGAACGGTCACCGCCCATATCATCCCCAGTGAAGATGATTGCCTGGTTCGTGTATCTTGGGACAAATTCTTCCAGTGTCACTTCTTTTGCCACATCTTCCATCAGATCTTCCGAAATGTCTTTTTCTGCCTTTTCATTTTTTGGCTCAGTATTGTATTTCCATGCGTAGCTGTAATTCAACTGATCGGCCTTGTAGCTGTCGAACTCCTCTGGGCACACTACCGACACGCCAAATTTTACCGAGTCAAACATGGAATCATTATTATTGGAAAACAAGGCGCTGTAATCTGAAAGCGCCACAAGACCGGTAATCTTCCATGTATATCCGCCACTTTCAATCTCATCACCCACGCTCAGATCATTATTGTCTGCATACATACGGTCAATACCGATTTCTCCCGGTTTTTCAGGCATTTTCCCCTTCATCAGGCACACCTTATTGACCTCATCACGATTCTTGAAAATGCGCATTGTACTTCCATTCGTTAAAGCTTCCTCTACATAATAATTCTCGTACAATTTGATGCCCAGATCTTCGATATCCTGAATCTGAGCATTGTTCATTTTCTTTTCTGTCCGGAAATGTCCATTTTCAATGTTATATTTCTCAAAGCTTTCCTCGTACGCCTGGATCATACTTCCATCGGCCACCAGAAATCCTGATACCATTCCGATCGTCAGCGTCATCAAGATAAAAATGACCAGATATTTTCCAAATTCTCCACGAAGCTCCCGGAACAGACGTTTATTTAACGGGCTTCTCATCACGCGTCCTCCTTACCAATCCAGCTCTCTCGCCGGAATCTTCTTCTCATTGCGGTAACTTTTTCTCACCGCACCGTCACGGAGACGAATCACGATGTCCGCCATGTCTTTGATTGCGTCATTGTGTGTGACCATAATGACCGTGTTACCGTACTTCTGGTTGACACGCTCGATCAGCTCCAGAATATCCTTGGACGTGTTATAATCCAAAGCTCCTGTCGGCTCATCGCAGAGCAAAATATCCGGATTTTTGACAATTGCTCTTCCGATTGCCGTTCTCTGCTGCTGCCCGCCCGACAACTGGTTCGGTAACTTTTTCCTGTGTTCATAAAGTCCCAGCGTCTGTAACAATTCATCAACATCCAGCGGTCTGTCACTTAGATAAGCCCCAACCTCAATATTTTCCCGGACAGTCAGATTCGGAATCAGATTGTACATCTGAAACACATAGCCCAGATGCTTTCTCCGATATGCCGTCAGTTTTTTCTCATTCATATCGGCCATGCGCTCACCTCCGATGGAAATGTATCCCGCATCCGCATCATCAATACCACCGATAATATTTAACAGTGTAGACTTTCCCGAACCAGACGGTCCAAGTAATACACAAATGTCACCCTTCTCTATAGAAAAATCCACACCCCGCAGCACCTCCACACGGTTCGAATCACTGCCAAAACTCTTTTTCAGATTATTGATCTCAATAAACATATATTGTTTCCTCACTCCCTGTAGTTAGTTTAATGCAACTACATTTTACCACAGAATCAAAATGCAGAAATAGAAAGGCCTGAAAAAGCGGTGCTCCTATTGAGAACTTTTATCAATAATTCAAAAATGCCTCTGCAATCCTGCCGGAGGCTATATCAGCTGGGAAATTGTAGATGAAAATGATGCAATTTAAGGGAAATGAAAAAGGGACAGGTTGAAGTTTAATTGGGGACGGGGTTTTTTTGAAAAAACCCCGTCCCCAATTAAATTGTTTTAAATACTTACACATCTTTCATGGTGAGTTGTATTCTTTTTTTCTTTAAGTCTACGCTCATGACTTTGACGTCTACGATGTCTCCTACGCTGACGACTTCTAGTGGATGTTTGATGAATTTTTTGTTTGTCATCTGGGATATGTGTACAAGTCCGTCCTGGTGGACTCCGATGTCTACAAATGCTCCAAAGTCGATTACGTTTCGGACGGTTCCTTTTAAGATCATGCCTTCTTTTAAATCTTTCATTTCCAGGACGTCTGTGCGGAGGATTGGTTTTGGCATCTCGTCTCGTGGGTCGCGTCCTGGTTTTTCCAGTTCTTTTACGATGTCGCGCAGTGTGATTTCTCCGATTTCCAGTTCTTCTGCGAGTTTTTTGTAGTCTTTGATGGTGAGGGATAAGCCTGCCAGTTTCCCGGCGCAGATATCTTCGGTGGTAAATCCTTGTTTTTTCAGGAGTTTTTCTGCTGCCTCGTAGCTTTCTGGATGTACGCTTGTTGTGTCCAGTGGATTTTTTCCATTTTGAATGCGTAAGAATCCGGCGCATTGTTCAAATGCTTTTGGTCCTAATTTTGCTACTTTTAGGAGTTGCTTTCTTGTCTCGAATCTTCCTTGTTCTTCCCGGTATGCCACAATATTTTTCGCTATGGCTGAGGTAATGCCGGATATGTAGGAAAGCAGTGGTGCGGAAGCTGTGTTCAGGTCTACGCCTACGCGGTTTACACAAGATTCTACGACTCCGGACAATGTATCATTTAACTTTTTCTGGTTCATGTCGTGCTGGTACTGACCGACTCCGATGGATTTCGGATCGATTTTTACTAGTTCTGCCAGTGGGTCCTGCAGTCTTCTTGCGATGGACGCTGCGCTTCTCTGTCCAACATCAAAGTTCGGGAATTCTTCGGTTGCAAGTTTACTTGCAGAATATACGGAAGCTCCCGCCTCATTTACGATGATGTACTGTACTTTCTGTGGAATTTCTTTCAGAAGGTCTACAATGATCATCTCGGACTCGCGTGAAGCTGTTCCGTTTCCAACGGAAATGAGGCTGATATTATATTTTGCAATGAGTTTTTTTAACGTGTCTTTTGCAGCCTGGATTTTCTGTGGTGTCGTCGGTGCTGTAGGGTAAATGACGGTAGTGTCTACAACTTTTCCGGTTGGGTCTACGACAGCCAGTTTGCAGCCGGTACGGAATGCCGGATCCCAGCCAAGAACTGTGTGTCCCACGATTGGAGGCTGCATGAGAAGCTGTTCTAAATTCTTGCCAAATACTTCGATAGCTCCATCTTCTGCTTTTTCGGTCAATTCACCTCGGATTTCGCGCTCGATTGCCGGAGCAATGAGTCGCTTGTAGCTGTCTTCGATCGCTTCTTTGAGAATCTGTGTTGTACTCAGGTTTTCACCATGGATAATTTTCTTTTCCAGATACCGAAGAATGTCCTCCTGCGGTGCCTCGATTTTCACGGTCAGAAATTTTTCTTTCTCGCCACGGTTCAGTGCCAGCGTGCGATATCCAGCCAGACGGTTCACCGGCTCATCGAATTCATAATAATTCTCATAAACAGACTCTGCCTTCTCGTCTTTTGCACTGGAAATGATATGTCCTTTCTGCATCGTCTGCTTCCGGATCCAGCTTCTATAATCCGCCTCATCGGAAATATTCTCAGCGATAATATCTCTGGCACCTTCCAACGCTTCCTGTACATTTGCCACGCCTTTTTCTTCATTTATATATTGCTTTGCAACTTCCTCTAAAGACTCTTTTGTCTTCTGCAGCATGATCAGTGTGGACAAAGGCTCCAGTCCTTTTTCTTTTGCGATGGTCGCGCGAGTCCGTCTCTTTGGCCGATACGGACGATACAGGTCTTCTACAACAACCTGCGTCTGTGCTTCCAGAATCTGCTTTTTCAGTTCTTCAGTAAGTTTTCCCTGCTCTTCAATGGACGCTAATACCTGTTCTTTCTTTTCTTCCAGATTGCGTAGGTAAACGAGTCTTTCATATAATTTACGGAGCTGTTCATCATCCAGCGTTCCGGTTGCTTCTTTTCGATATCTGGCAATAAATGGAATTGTGTTTCCCTCGTCGATCAGCTTCACCGCTGCCTCGACCTGCCAGAGTTTCACACCGAGTTCTTCTGTTATCTTCTGATTAATATCCATATATAGTATCCTTTCTCCATTATCGTGATGCCTGTATCAAAAAGCAGCATCATATTGCATTATTATACTCGAACTACTTTTTATTTACAACATTTTCAAAAATCCTTGGCGCAATCCTTAACGCATCTTCATATGTGCAAACAGAGTCTGCTCTGTTTTCTTGATAATTTTCTCCTTCTATGTTATACTACGCATAGAATTAAACCGAAGGGATTTTTAAGAAAATGAGTGAAATATTATCGAAGCAGCAACTGAAGTCAAAAGAGACGAAAGCTAAGATCTTCCGGGCTGCAAAACACATTTTGCAGAAACACGGATATGAAGCGCTCTCTATCAAAAATATCTGTGAAGAAGCCGGCGTTTCTAACGGAAGTTTTTATCATCATTTTAAGACTAAAGATGATCTGCTTTCCTACTATATTGAAGAGCAGCCGAATATTAACCCAGATCTTCTTGATATACCAAAGAGTGCTGATGAAGTTAAATCTGCCATTGTATATGTCTACCTGAATTATGTGCATTATTGCCAGGAACTCGGCGTTGAATTTATGGCGAATTATTATACTCCGAAAAACCAGTCTCTGAACCCATTGATCCGTACCGAACGTCCGTACCCGATCGTGACTGTACACAATTATCTGCAGAAATGTATCGGTGCCGGAATCATTTCCCCGAATCAGGATATTGAGGATATCACGACAGATATTCGTATGATCGTTATTGGAAATGTTTTCGAATGGTGCCTGAAAGAGGGGAACGCAGATTTTGAGGGAAATATGAAACGTTCCCTGGAATCTTATATGAATGGAGTCTTCTAACAACTGATGTTGTACGAAAAATACAAATGTTTTAAAAGCATTTTTTTCGTGCAGCATCATTTTTTATCATTATGGAATCAACAGTCAGAATGAATTTATTAAATACAAATATTTTATTGAGAACAAACATTTTATTGGAAATAAGCATTTTGTTGCAGTGAACTTTATTTGCAGACATAAAAAGAACCTTTAAGTGAGCGTTCTTAAAGGTTCTTTCTATTTTAGAAGGGAAATGGCATTTCTTAATGCCAACAATAATATCTTTATGTTTGTATTATAGTCCAGGTTGCAAAAAAAATCCAATTGCTTATTATTATATAGCAGGTAACTTATAGATTTTATCTATATTTTTAAAATACTCTTGTTTTTCTGGTCTAAATGAACTACAACTATCATCGAGATCCCACCACGAAACAATGATTGAATTCAAGGATTTTCAAATATTAAGCAGGACATTCCGGCAATATAATGATACACTAGAATTATATCATGCAATTGCATGACGCGCACCTCGCAGCAAGAATGTCGAGGCATTCTTGAATTCAAACACAAAAGATTAGATGGAGGAACGACTATGTATGCATTTATCGTAAATCCGAATTCCAGATCCGGCCTCGGCCTTAAGATCTGGGAACAATTAGAACTTATATTAAAAGAAAGACATATCGATTATCAGATTTATTTCACCAGACGTCCGGGACACGGTACCAAGCTTGCTGCGCAAATCTGTGACACCGATGCTGACACGCTGGTCGTTCTTGGCGGAGATGGCACTATCGGCGAAGTTGTTAACGGAATTCGTGATCTCACAAAGCTGACCCTGGCTTATATCCCGATTGGCTCTGGAAATGATTTTGCCAGGTCTATGAAGCTGACAAAAGATCCGACGAAAGCCCTCTTACATATCTTAAATCCCACAGACTACTCGTACATTAATGTGGGGCTTTTGAAAACACCACAAATAGAGAGACGCTACGCCGTCAGTTCCGGAATCGGTTTTGATGCAGATGTGTGCTACCACAATAATCTGTCTTCGAAACTGAAGCATTTCCTGAATAAATGTAAACTTGGAAAGCTTTCCTATACTGCCATTGCGCTTCATTTGCTTTTGACTTCCAATCCAAAATCCATGCGGATTACACTGGATGATCAAAAGCCGATTACATTTCCAAAAGTGTATTTTATTGCAGCTATGAACCAGAGATACGAGGGCGGCGGCTTTGAATTCTGTCCGAAAGCGGATCCCAAAGACGATCTGCTGGATATTATTGTCGTGTCTGGCTTAAGCAAATTCAAGATTCTCTGCCTGCTGCCGACCGCATATAAGGGAAAGCACACGAAATTTAAAGGAATCTATACCTACCAGTGCAAAAGTGCTAAAATTGAAAGCGTGCAGGTTCTGCCTGTACACACGGATGGTGAGGCTGATCTTCGCTCCGACACCGCTACATTTGCATTGGAGCCGGACCGGATCCGATTCATTCGCTCTTAATGATATGAAACAATAAAGGAGGCATTTTTTCATGCATGTTGTCATCATACTGTTGATTCTTTTCATATTATTATATTGTTTTGCGATTTTCCCGGAAATGTCCAGACAAAAGCGCATGAAAGCATTTCATGGAATTATGTTCGCCCACAGGGGGCTTCACAGTAAGACTCACGGAATTCCAGAAAATTCCATGTCAGCTTTTCGCGCCGCAATTCAAAAAAATTACGGAATTGAACTGGATCTTCATCTGACACGCGACGGTGAGCTGGTCGTCTTCCACGACGATGACCTGAAACGTGTCTGCGGACGGCCGGAACGTCCGGAGGATCTGACTGCTGCGGAGCTGACAAAATGTACGCTTCTTGGTACGAAAGAACATATCCCACTGTTTCGCGATGTGCTTACACTCGTAAATGACCAGGTTCCACTCCTTGTAGAGTTAAAAATTCCGGAACGAAACATGCAAATTTGCCAAAAAGCATACGAAATGCTACGCTCTTACCACGGTGCATTTCTTCTTGAATCCTTTAATTCCGAAGGTCTGTACTGGTTCCGGAAAAATGCTCCGGAAGTCCTAAGAGGACAATTATCTTCCAGACTGACAAAGGAGAAATCCGATGTATCCTGGTTTTTACGGTTCTTTGTGGAAAATCTGTGGTGTAATTTTCTTGGGCGTCCGGACTTTATTGCTTATAAATTAACTGACCTGCCCAAACTCACGGTGACATTGCTGCGCATTTTCTCCGGAACAACCATTGCAGTGTGGACACTTCGCACAAAAGACGCTATCCACGAGGGGAAACAGGAATACGATATTCAGATTTTTGAAAATCCGGTAAAAATTATTAACAAATAGTGAACTTCCTTGTTGCACAGATGATTTCATGTTATAATCCGTTTGAAACAAAAGAACGTAACCTGATTAAGATTTATCCGTTTGAAACAAAAGAACGTAACCTGATTAAGATTTATTCGTTTGAAAAGGGGATTCATATGAAAGCGATATCCAAAATGAAATCGTTGATTCTGAAGTACCGGCATGCATGGGTTCTGTTATATGGTCTGATTTATATGCCATGGTTCTGCTACCTGGAAAAGCGTCAGACAATCCACTATCTCATCCACTCACCACTGGATGATTATATCCCATTTGTCGAGTACTTTATTATTCCATACTTATTATGGTTCGTATTTCTCGCCGTAACCGGTGCATACTTTTTCTTTACGAACCGCAGAGACTTTTACCGGCTGGCAGCATTTCTGTGCAGCGGTATGACCATTTTCCTCATTGTCTGTACCATTTTCCCGAATGGACTGAACCTGCGTCCGGTCACATTTCCACGGGAAAATATCTTCACGGATTTGGTGCGGATGATATATTCGATGGATACCCCGACCAATGTGCTGCCGAGTATTCACGTTTATAACTCCATCGGAGCTATGGCAGCAATTGCCCACAGCACATCCCTGAAAAAGCACCGCGGAGTTCAGATTGGTTCCTATGTACTTGGAATTTTGATTATTTTCTCTACAGTATTTTTGAAACAGCATTCCATCACAGATGTGATCGCTGCCCTCGCAATGGCATGTATGATTTATCCATTTGTATATGCAACGCAGGAAAAGAAAGAGACAAAGCTTTCACAGCAATTGATTTAATATTTGGTTAAAACAGGAGATGTCTCCTGTTTGATATACACACGAAAGAAGGGGTAGAATAAATATGAGAGCAGAATTTACAGATGATCTGATTACCGGAAACGAATTAATCGATTCACAGCACGAAGAATTAATCGGTCGAATCAACAAGCTCCTCGACAGTTGTGAAGCAGGCGAAGGAAAAATAAGTGCAATAAAGATGTTAGACTACCTTGCCAAGTACACAGACACACACTTTGGCGATGAAGAAGCACTTCAGAAAGAAGTCTGTTATCCGGATTACGACAAACACCATGCAAAACACGAAGAATTCAAACAGACGATTCAAGAGTTGAATGAGATGCTCCAGGAAGAAGAAGGTCCTTCCGATGCATTCGTTCAGAAGGTAGAAGAACATGTAGTAAAGTGGTTCTACCGCCACATCAGCAGTTTTGACCGTTCCGTTGCAGAATATATTAATATGCGCGAAAACGGCGGAAGATTATAATCAGGATTCATACGTGGATCTTGAATATATGTAACCTCAAATCGTATTCCTTGAAAAAGGAATACGATTTTTTTGTACAATTAAGACAATTTTAATTGGGACAGGTTAAATTTTAATTGGGGACGGGTTT
>ERZ772812.2233-NODE-2233-length-12659-cov-6.791653_pt1 | contig 12659 bp, 8 predicted proteins | sample MGYA00511343_ERZ772812 | MGnify/ENA primary metagenome ERZ772812 (study PRJEB29015, sample SAMEA2737706) | human gut metagenome | biome: human gut; feature: human-associated habitat; material: faeces | place: China | collected 2012 ...
ACCTGCGGAGAGAAACTGCAGGTGTTTTTCATAACTAAAGGTGATGACAATATGAGATTTAAAATAGAACATGAAATCAGAGGCAGAGTCAGACTTCATATCTGTCAGAAACGAATGACATGCAGACAGGCAGATCAGTTGGAATATTTTCTGACAAAACTGAATGGTGTAATCTCTGTCAAAGTAGTAGAGAGAAATCAAGACGTAGTGATCTGTTATTCTGATAACAGAGAAGAAATGCTGAGGGCAATTCAGAGATTTTCTTATGAAAAGGCTGAGGCACCGGAAAGTTATCTTCAGAATTCAGGAAGAGAAATGAATGGAGAATACTGGGAGAAGATGGTAAACCATGTTGTGCTCCATTATGGTAAGAAAATATTCCTGCCACTTCCGGTCCGGACATTTCTGACAACGCTGAAATCTGTGAAATATATCTGGAAAGGTGTGCGCACACTTGCAAAATGCAGAATTGAAGTTCCGGTACTGGATGCAACGGCGATCGGTGTATCCATGCTCAGAGGTGACTTCAGTACAGCTTCTTCCGTAATGTTCCTTCTTGGCTTTGGTGAGATTCTTGAAGACTGGACACACAAAAAGTCTGTGGATGATCTGGCACGAAGCATGTCCCTGAATGTGAGCAAGGTATGGCTGATAACAGAGGATTCTGAAGTTCAGGTAGGAACAGATGAAATTAAACCTGGTGACAGAGTCCGTATACATATGGGAACCGTAATTCCGTTTGACGGTATTGTTACAGAAGGCGAGGCTATGGTAAATGAGGCGTCTCTGACAGGGGAATCCATGCCGGTGGCAAAACATGAATCCAGTTATGTATATGCCGGAACGGTTATGGAGGAAGGTGAACTTACCATTCGCGTAAAAGAAACTTCCGGCTCTACCAAGTTTGAAAAGATCGTAACCATGATCGAAGAGACTGAAAAACTGAAATCGGCAGTGGAGAGCAAAGCAGAACATCTTGCAGACAGACTGGTTCCGTATACACTTGCTGGTACAGCTCTTACATATGCACTCACACGAAATGTGACCAAGGCATTGTCTATTCTTATGGTTGATTTTTCCTGTGCATTGAAACTTGCAATGCCAATTTCTGTTCTTGCAGCGATACGTGAGGCAAATGCACATCATATTACGGTGAAGGGTGGAAAATTTCTGGAAGCAGTTGCTGAGGCAGATACGATTGTGTTTGATAAGACAGGAACACTGACGAAGGCACAGCCGACAGTTGTTGATGTAGTTTCCTTTAACGGTGATTCAAAAGAAAATCTTCTCAGACTTGCTGCATGCATGGAAGAACATTTTCCACATTCCATGGCAAAAGCAGTTATGGATGCTGCAAAAGAACGTGGCCTGACTCATGAAGAAATGCATTCCAAAGTTGAATATATTGTAGCTCACGGAATTTCAACAATGGTAGATGGAAGAAAAGCAATTATAGGAAGCCATCATTTTGTATTTGAAGATGAAAAATGTACAATTCCAGCAGGAAAGGAAGAGCTCTTTAAGAAGCTTCCGGAGGAGTATTCTCATCTGTACCTTGGAATTGAAGGTGAGCTGGCAGCCGTGATCTGCATCGAAGATCCTCTTCGCCCGGAAGCTCCGGAAGTAATAAAGCAGCTTCGTAAAGCAGGATTTACACAGATCGTTATGATGACAGGAGACAGTGACCGTACCGCAAAAGCAATTGCGGCGAGAGTCGGTGTCGATAAATATTATTCCGAAGTTCTCCCGGAAGACAAAGCTAAATTTGTAGAAGAAGCCAAAGCACAGGGCCGTAAAGTCCTGATGGTAGGTGATGGAATTAATGACTCTCCGGCGCTTTCTGCAGCAGATGTTGGTATTGCGATCAGTGATGGAGCAGAACTTGCAAGAGAAATTGCGGATATCACGATTGGGGCAGATGATTTGAGTGTCATGGTTACACTGAAGGAAATCAGCAATGGTCTGATGGATAAGATCCATAAGAATTACAGACGTATCGTTGGTATTAATGGAAGTCTGATCGCTCTTGGTGTAACAGGAGTGATTCAGCCGACTATGTCTGCATTGCTTCATAATACTTCAACTTTACTGATTGGTATGGACTCTATGAAATCTGTACTCTAAAGTCAGTTCAGAATATGAAAAGTTAATTAAAGAAAACTCTTGACAGCAAGTGAAAAGTATTGTACTATCATATTAGTTAGAAACAGCTAACAAATAAAAACTTACGGATATGGAAACATATCCGTAAATTTAAAACAATAGGTTAGACACAACTAATCAACGGGAGACTTAAGGATGTTAGAAGCTGAGATCATAGCACACTGTGCACCTACGCTGGCAGGAATCAAAACTGCAAATATGTTTACTTATACACCAATGAACAGAAATAAACTGTCCATGGAAATTGAAGAGGAAAACAGAAAACTGAATTGCAGAGGTGTTTTTGTGGAAGTGCTCAGAACAAGTGAATATAAGGCACTGGTCTATGTATACCGCAAAAAGAAACTGGAACAGGATCTGCAGTGTGAAGGTGCATGTGCTCTTTTGAAAGACTGCGGTTATGAATGTCAGGAGACAGATTGCTGTATTCGACAGCTTCAGGAGCGCTTTTTTGAAAAAGATGGTTTTCCACATGAAGTTGGGCTTTTTCTTGGGTATCCTCTTGATGACGTGACTGGATTTATTGAACAGAAAGGTAAAAATTATAAATGTTGCGGAATCTGGAAAGTATATGGAAATGAAAAGCAGACTCAGATGCTTTTCCGGAAACTGAAGAAATGTTCAGAAATCTACAGACGACTTTTTGCGGATGGAAGATCAATTCTTCAGCTGACTGTTGCAGCATAAACAGAAAGGATAAGGTAAATCAAGATGAGTAAAGTAGCAGTAGTATATTGGAGTTCAACAGGAAACACAGAAGCTATGGCAAATGCAGTAGCGGAAGGAGCAAAAGCAGCAGGTGCAGAAGTTGTAACTTTTGAAACAGCTGATTTCACAGCTGAAAAGGTAGATGAGTTTGATGCGATCGCGTTTGGCTGTCCGGCAATGGGTGATGAAGTTCTGGAAGAAGATGAATTCGAACCGATGTTCAACTCCTGTGAGACAAAACTTTCCGGCAAAAAGGTTGGACTTTTCGGATCTTATGGATGGGGCGACGGAGAATGGATGCATAACTGGGAAGATAAATGCAAAGAAGACGGGGCTGTTCTTGTCGCTGACGGTGTGATCTGCCAGGATGAACCGGATGATGATGCAGTAGAAAACTGCAAGGCGCTTGGTAAAGCACTTGCATAATTCCAGATCATTCATAAAGACAGCAGAAAATATGACAATGGAGAACCGGAGCCTGTTTCTATGGCTTCCGGTTTTTGTTTTATGAAAAATTACTTTTAATTCTGTCCAAATTTCTGCCATCCGTTCACAAAACTTACATAAATCTCTGCTAAGATAAAACAAAATAGAAAGTAAATGTTTGATGGAGGAATGAAAAATGGAAGCCCCAAAGATTCTTGTAGTAGATGATGAAAGTCGTATGCGTAAGCTTGTGAAGGATTTCCTTGAAAAGAAAAATTTCCATGTGCTGGAAGCCGGAGATGGTGAAGAGGCAATGGATATTTTTTATGAAGAAAAAGATATAGCACTGTTGATCCTGGATGTCATGATGCCTAAGATGGATGGCTGGGAAGTATGTCGTGAGATCCGCAAAAACTCAAAAGTACCGATCATCATGCTCACTGCCAGAGGAGATGAACGTGATGAACTTCTTGGTTTTGATCTTGGTGTGGATGAATATATTTCCAAACCATTCAGCCCGAAGATCCTGGTTGCCAGAGTAGAAGCAATCCTTCGAAGAACCGGACAGGATGCCGGAAACGATGTACTTTCTGCTGGTGGCATCGTGATTGACAAATCTGCTCATCAGGCAAGTGTTGATGGCAAACCAATGGAACTGAGCTTTAAGGAATTCGAACTTCTTACGTATTTCCTTGAAAATCAGGGAATTGCATTATCCAGAGAAAAAATCCTGAATTCTGTATGGAATTATGATTATTTTGGGGATGCCAGAACCATTGATACACATGTCAAAAAACTCAGAAGCAAAATGGGAGACAAGGGCGAATATATCAGAACCGTCTGGGGCATGGGCTACAAATTTGAGGTAGATGAAGCATGAAACCAAAGAAGAAAACGGCAGGAAAGTCAGAAAAAAGGAAGTTTCATCCGCTGAGACGGCAGATTGAATTCTGGTTTATCGGACTATTCCTGCTCTCCATGGTGATCACAACCGTGATCAATGGACTTTTTCTGGAACATTATTATATCAGCAAAAAGACAGATGTATTACAGGAAGCTGTAAAAAATCTCGAGGCGCTGAAGATGACAACAGACTCAGATGGAAAATGCAGTGCAGATATTTCTGATAAAATGTTTAAAGACAGTTCAGAGAATAATCTTACCTGGGTAGTGATCACAGCAGATGGACAGACAGTATGTTCTGTCGGAAGCAATGAAGATCTTCTGGAGGCCCGACTGATCGGTTATGCTTATGATCTGGATCAGAAAAAGGATGATCATGCAAAAACACTCCAGCAAAATGAGAATTATGTTATACAGCAGGTGAGGGACCGCTTTGCCGGAATGGAATATGTGGAGAGTTGGGGAGAACTCAAAAATGGTTGCTATTTTCTGATCCGAACGCCACTGGAGAGCATACGTGAGAGCGTTTCCATATCGAATAAATTTTATTTCTATGTTGGCATTTTGATCATTGTGATCAGTGGATTTGTGATCTGGTTTGTGACAAAGAGAATCACGCGTCCGATCAGTGAACTGACACTGCTTTCCACGAAGATGAGTGAACTGGATTTTGAGGCCAAATATCAGAGCCATGCCGGAAATGAGATCGATGAGCTGGGAGAAAATTTCAACCGTATGTCTGAACAGTTGGAAAAGACGATTTCAGAGTTGAAATCTGCAAACAATGAATTACAGAAAGATATTGAGAATAAAGAACGAATCGATCAGATGAGACAGGAGTTCCTGAATAATGTTTCTCATGAGCTGAAAACTCCAATCGCACTGGTTCAGGGATATGCAGAAGGACTGAAAGAAAATATTTCCGAAGATCCGGAAAGCCGGGAGTTTTACTGCGATGTTATCATGGATGAGGCATCTAAGATGAATAAGCTGGTTCGTAACCTTCTTACTTTGAATCAGCTGGAATCCGGAAGAGATGAAATGACTGTAGAACGCTTTGATATTGTCACTCTGATACGGGGAGTTCTGCAGTCTATGGATATCATGATCCAGCAAAAAGAGGCAAAGGTCAGCTTTGATGCAGAAAAGCCTGTCTATGTATGGGCAGATGAATTTAAAATTGAAGAAGTCGTGACAAATTATACAAGCAATGCATTGAATCATCTGGATGGAGAAAAAGAGATCGAGATCCGTGTCCTGACAGAGGAGAACCATGTGAAAGTAACGGTATTTAATACAGGTACACCGATACCGGAGGAAGATATCCCGAATCTCTGGAATAAATTCTACAAGGTAGATAAGGCGAGAACCAGAGAATATGGTGGCAGCGGTATTGGATTATCTATAGTTAAGGCGATTATGGAAGGTCTCCATCAGCAGTATGGAGTGCAGAACTATGATAATGGTGTGGAATTCTGGTTCACGTTAGACAGAAAGAATCAGTAAAACAGCACAAATCGAGACAGATGTAAAGAAATCGCTTTGCATCTGTCTTTTTTTGGGTTATACTGGAATAATATCAATGAAGACAGGATGTGAGAGACAAATGATAGGAATCATCGACTACGATGCGGGCAACATCAAAAGCGTAGAAAAAGCACTTGCATATATTGGGGAGGAGACGATCGTTTCCCGGGATCCAGAGGTGCTTTTAAAAGCAGATAAAGCGATCCTTCCGGGCGTTGGAAGCTTTGGACAGGCAATGGAGAATCTGCACAGATACAATCTGGTACCGGTCATTAAAGATATGGTAAAAAATAATACGCCGTTTCTTGGAATCTGTCTGGGACTGCAGCTGCTTTTTGAGAGCAGTGAAGAGACACCGGGAGTAGAGGGTATTGGTATTCTGAAAGGAAAAATTCTGAGAATTCCACCGGCAGAAGGACTTAAGATTCCGCATATGGGATGGAATTCGCTGCATCTGCAGAATAACGGAAGACTGTTTCAGGGAATTCCAGAGGACACATATGTATATTTTGTACATTCCTATTATCTGCATGCAGAAGAACCGGAGATCGTAAAGGCAGTGACAGACTACAGCACAACAATCCATGCATCTGTTGAAAAGGGAAATGTATTTGCATGCCAGTTCCATCCGGAGAAGAGCAGCAGATACGGCCTCAAGATCCTGGAAAATTTTGCGAAACTGGAAAAGGAGGGGAACTGATATGTTTACCAAGAGAATCATTCCCTGTCTGGATGTCAATAAAGGCCGGGTGGTTAAGGGCGTTAATTTTGTGGACCTGAAAGATGCCGGTGATCCGGTTGAGATTGCAAAAGCATATGATGCAGCAGGAGCAGATGAGCTGGTTTTTCTGGATATCACAGCATCCTGTGAAGAACGTGATACGGTAGTTGATATGGTGCGTAAAGTAGCTGCCTGTGTATTTATTCCATTTACGGTTGGCGGAGGAATTCGTACCGTGGATGATTTTAAGAAGCTTCTCCGGGAGGGTGCAGATAAGATTTCTGTGAATTCTGCTGCAATAGACCGTCCGGAGCTGATTCGTGAAGCAGCAGAGAAATTCGGCAGTCAGTGTGTAGTGCTTGCTATAGATGCCAAGAGAAGACCGGGAGGTGGCTGGAATATCTACAAACATGGCGGACGTCTTGATACAGGACTGGATGCGATTGAATGGGCCAAAAAGGCAGAGGCACTGGGAGCAGGGGAAATCCTTCTTACCAGCATGGACTGTGATGGAACAAAATCGGGTTATGACATCGAACTGACACGTGCAATTTCAGATGCAGTCAGCATTCCGGTTATTGCCTCCGGTGGAGCCGGGACTCTGGAACATTTTTATGATGCTCTGACAGAGGGTGGCGCAGATGCAGCACTTGCAGCATCTTTATTCCATTATAAAGAACTGGAGATCAGTCAGGTGAAAGATTATCTGGCAGACAGAGGAATCTCCGTAAGAAGATAAGAGGTGAAAGAAACATGGCTCCTTTATCAGGAGAATGGCTGGAAGCATTGAAAGGCGAATTCCATCAGCCATATTATACGAAACTATACAAAACAGTGATGCAGGAATATCAGACACACAAGATCTTTCCTCCGGCAGATGATATGTTTAATGCATTTCATTTCACGCCACTAAGTCAGGTAAAAGTTGTGATTCTCGGACAGGATCCGTATCACAATGATGGACAGGCCCATGGGTTGTGTTTCTCTGTAAAAAGAGATGTAGAGATCCCGCCATCGCTGGTTAATATCTATCAGGAACTCCATGATGATCTGGGATGCTATATCCCGGATAACGGTTATCTGGAAAAATGGGCCAGACAGGGTGTTTTAATGCTTAACACGGTCCTGACTGTGCGGGCGCATCAGGCGAATTCTCACAGAGGTATTGGATGGGAGAAGTTTACCGATGCTGCAATTGGTATTCTGAATGAGCAGGATCGTCCAATTGTATTTCTCCTTTGGGGAAGACCGGCACAGATGAAAAAATCTATGCTGACCAATCCGAAACATCTGATTCTGGAAGCACCGCATCCGAGTCCGCTCTCTGCATACAGAGGATTTTTTGGATGCAGACATTTCAGCAAAACAAATGAATTTCTGATTCAGAATGGTTTGGAGCCGATCGACTGGCAGATTGAAAATAAAGAACAGCAGGAAATTAAGGAGTAAACATGAACCAGAAGAACAACTTAGTAAAAAATGCATCTTTCTTGATGGTTGCGGCAATGATCTCCAAGGTCATCGGTCTTCTTTATAAGAGCCCGCTTTCATCAATTGTAGGCAATATGGGAATGGGATATATCAGCCTTGCCCAGAATGCCTATATGATTCTTCTGATGATTGCATCCTTCAGCATTCCACAGGCAGTTTCCAAACTGATCTCAGAACGAATTGCTTTAAAAGATTACAAAAATGCCCAGAAGATTTTTCATGGATCTCTGATCTATGCGGCAATCGTAGGTGGAATCGTAGCACTGGTGTGTTTATTTGGGGCAAGATTTATTATTCCGAGCAATCAGCCGAATGCAGTACTGGCATTGCAGATCTTATCACCAACGATTTTCCTTTCCGGAATCCTGGGTGTATACAGAGGATATTTTCAGGCATACCGTAATATGATGCCAACTTCGATCTCGCAGATACTGGAACAGATTTTTAATGCGGCAGTCAGTCTGATCGCAGCCTGGATGTTCATTAAATATTTTGCCGATGGTACAGATGGAAGTGTGGCAAAATGGGGAGCCGCCGGATCTACTGTTGGTACGACAGCAGGTGTCGTGATCGCACTGTTGTTTATGCTCTTGGTATATGGTGTTAATCGGAATGCGATCAAATGCAGAGTCAGACATGATCATTATCATGATGAGGAGTCTTATGGCGAGATTCTGAAGCTGATTATTCTGATCGTTTCTCCAATCATCCTGAGCTCATTTATCTATAATATTAATGGTTATCTGAATGGAGTTCTGTATTCTGAGATCATGGGCAAACATGGTGTAAATGCAGATATGATCAGTATGATGTATGCAGAATATGCGACCTACTTTATGAGTATTATCAATATTCCTTTGACGCTTTCAAGTGCAGCACCGACTTCGATGATCCCGGAGGTATCTGCACTGTATGCAACGGGAGATATTGATGAAACAAGGAGAAGAGTGGACCAGACCGTGCAGTTGTCCATGTTCATTTCTATTCCATGCGCGGTAGGACTGGCAGTGCTTGCACAGCCAATCGTATTACTGCTGTTTGGAGGAACAAATGGTGTGGCCGGAAAGCTTTTGATGCTTGGATCCTTTACGATACTTCTGAATGGAATGTCCAACATTTCCAATGGAGTACTTCAGGGAATTGGTAAACCGAAGATCCCTATGATCACAGCAGCAGTTGCGCTGGTTGTAGATGTGATTGTAGTTGTTGCGCTTCTGATGTTCACAGACCTGGGTATTTATGCATTGCTGGTTGCTATGATCGTGTATGCAATCGTTGTATGCGTGATGAATGATTTCTTTATGAAAAAATATCTGGAATATAAGAACCCATGGAAGGCGGCTTACGTAAGTCCGCTGATCGCTTCTGCAGTGATGGGTGTCGTGGCAGCTGGTGTTTATTATGGCTTTCATGCAATCTTACCATCTAATATCATCTGCCTGGGTGTATCGATCATTCTGGCAGCAGCAGCGTATTTCCTGGTTTATATCCTGGTTGATAAGACAGCATCCGAGCGGCTTTCCAGAATGCCTGGCGGGGCATATCTTGTTCGAATCGCACAGAGAATCAGAAGATAAGGGAAAACAAGTTTTTCAAATGATAAAATACGGAAAATACAGGATATCTGTTGGGTATTTCAACAGATATCCTTTTTTGTTATAAAATTTGACACTCAAATTAATTTGGGGAATGAATATGCGACAAATTGTGAAACTTGGTCATTGTCATTTGTAAAACTTTGTCGTATAATGTTACGGAATTCGATTTTGGAGAAATACTTTTAATAAGAAAGAACACGTTATATTCATATCTGTATATATACAGTTTTGACGAGGAGGTCGATTTATTGAATACATATACATTGGGAATTGATATCGGATCTACTACAGTAAAGATCGCGATTCTTGATGAAAATGAAAATCTTTTGTTTGCAGATTATGAACGTCATTTTGCAAATATTCAGGAGACACTGGCAGATCTTCTGGAAAAAGCACAAAACCAGCTGGGCGAAATGAAATTAAGTCCGGTAATCACTGGTTCCGGTGGACTGACACTTGCCAATCATCTGGAGATTCCATTTGTACAGGAAGTTATTGCGGTATCAACATCTCTTCAGAAGATAGCACCACAGACAGATGTTGCTATTGAGCTTGGCGGAGAAGATGCCAAGATCATTTATTTTGAAGGCGGTAATATTGAACAGCGAATGAACGGTATCTGTGCCGGCGGTACAGGTTCCTTTATTGACCAGATGGCATCCCTGCTTCAGACGGATGCACCTGGCCTGAATGAATATGCAAAGAATTATAAAGCTCTTTATCCGATCGCTGCCCGTTGTGGTGTGTTTGCGAAGACAGATATCCAACCGCTGATCAACGAGGGTGCAACGAAGGAAGACCTGTCAGCATCTATTTTCCAGGCGGTTGTCAATCAGACAATCTCCGGACTGGCATGTGGTAAGCCGATCCGTGGACATGTAGCATTCCTTGGTGGTCCGCTGCATTTCCTTTCTGAATTAAAGAAAGCATTCATCCGTACACTGAAGCTGGATGATGAACATACGATCGTACCGGAGAATTCTCATCTGTTCGCAGCAATCGGTTCTGCACTGAATGCAAAGGAAGATGTTACTGTTTCGCTGACAGAACTGAAAGACAGACTCCGTCATTCCATTAAAATGGATTTCGAAGTAGAGCGTATGGATCCGTTGTTTGCAACAGAAGAGGACTATGAGGAGTTTAATAAACGCCAGTCATCTTATAAAGTTGCTACAGGTGATCTTGCTTCTTATAAGGGGAACTGTTATCTCGGTATCGATGCAGGTTCCACTACGACTAAGACAGCCCTGGTAGGCGAGGATGGAAGTCTTCTGTATTCTTTCTACAGTAATAATAACGGAAGCCCACTGAAAACAGCAATCCGCTCAATTCAGGAGATTTATTCAAAACTTCCGAAAGATGCCAGAATTGCTTATGCATGTTCTACCGGTTATGGCGAGGCACTGATCAAAGCAGCACTTCTTCTGGATGAGGGAGAAGTTGAGACGGTTTCTCATTATTATGCAGCAGCATTCTTTGATCCGGAAGTTGACTGTATTCTGGATATTGGTGGTCAGGATATGAAATGTATCAAGATCAAGAACCAGACGGTTGACAGTGTACAGCTGAATGAAGCTTGTTCTTCCGGTTGTGGATCTTTTATTGAAACATTTGCCAAATCTCTGAATTACAGTGTACAGGATTTTGCAAAAGCTGCGCTTTATGCAAAACATCCGATCGATCTTGGAACCCGTTGTACGGTATTTATGAACTCCAAGGTAAAACAGGCACAGAAGGAAGGAGCAGAGGTATCTGATATTTCTGCAGGTCTTGCATATTCGGTTATTAAGAATGCTCTTTACAAAGTTATCAAAGTTTCAGATGCGACAGAACTTGGTAAGCATATCGTTGTACAGGGTGGTACCTTCTATAATGATGCAGTCCTTCGAAGCTTTGAACGTATTGCCAACTGTGAAGCAATCCGTCCGGATATCGCCGGCATCATGGGGGCATTTGGCGCAGCATTGATCGCGCGCGAGCGTTATGAAGACGGCAAAGAAACAACCATGCTCTCTATTGACAAGATTAATGAACTGAAATATACAACTTCTATGGCGAATTGCCGTGGATGTACCAATAACTGTCGTCTGACGATCAACAAGTTTACCGGAGGACGTCAGTTTGTCAGTGGTAATCGTTGTGAGCGAGGAATTGGTAAAGAGAAGAACAAGGATCATGTTCCGAATCTTTATGAATATAAATATAAGAGACTGTTTTCTTATGAACCGTTAAGCCCGGATCAGGCAACAAGAGGACAGGTGGGAATTCCACGAGTCCTGAATATGTTTGAAAACTATCCGTTCTGGTATACATTCTTTACGAAACTGAAATACGAAGTGGTACTTTCACCGACTTCTACCAGAAAGATATATGAACTGGGTATTGAATCTATCCCGAGTGAATCAGAATGTTATCCGGCAAAACTGGCACATGGTCATATAAGCTGGCTGATCAAAAAAGGTGTGAAGTTTATTTTCTATCCATGTGTGCCATATGAGCGTAATGAATTTCCAGATGCAGTAAATCATTACAACTGCCCGATCGTCGCAACGTATCCGGAAGTGATCGCAGGAAATATGGATGATATTTTCCAGGAAAATCAGGTGACTTTCAGTCATCCGTTCCTGCCGTACGATAATGATGCACAGCTGGAGCGAGAACTTTACAAGATGCTGCTGGAGGCGCGCGGCGTCACCCGTGATGAAATCCGGGAAGCCATCAAGGTGGCTCGTGCCGAGGATTTCAGCTTCAAGGCGGATGTTCATCAGAAAGGTAAGGAAGCGTTGGCTTATGCCAGAACTCACGGTAAAAAATCCATCGTTTTGGCGGGAAGACCGTATCATCTGGATCCGGAAATCAACCACGGCATCGATAAGATCATCACATCTTTTGATATGGTGGTCCTGACAGAGGATTCGGTGGCTCCGATGGCAAAGCTGCCGCGACCGCTTCGTGTTCTTGACCAGTGGATGTATCATTCCAGACTGTACAAGGCGGCGACGTTTGTCGGTACGACCGATGATGTGGAGCTGATCCAGCTCAATTCATTCGGATGCGGACTGGATGCAGTCACGACCGATCAGGTGGAGGAGATCACAAAGAAAAACAATAAGCTTTATACG
>ERZ772812.2237-NODE-2237-length-12652-cov-16.857823_pt1 | contig 12652 bp, 12 predicted proteins | sample MGYA00511343_ERZ772812 | MGnify/ENA primary metagenome ERZ772812 (study PRJEB29015, sample SAMEA2737706) | human gut metagenome | biome: human gut; feature: human-associated habitat; material: faeces | place: China | collected 2012 ...
CCTACACCCTGGCCAAGGACACCCGCACCGGCTATGAGATGGGCAACATCCAGGCGGTGATGGACGGCGACATCGACGGGTTCATCAACGCGTACCTCACCGCCGCCGCCAACGGCGAGATCAAGAAGTAAACGAAAAGAAGCACCGCAAGGTGCTTCTTTTTTCCTCCCCCGTCTCCCCTGTCGGTCATCAGCAGAGTGTATCCAGATTTTCGGTGAACAGCTTGTCGTTGACCTCGAAAAGTGTCATGTGGTGGCTGAGGGCGAAGATGATGATGGCGTCCCGCCGGTCGCGGGAGTACAGCGGCGCGTGACGCGCCTGCTGCAAAAGGGACTGCGCCTCGTCCACCGTGGCGCCCAGCCCGAAGCACAGGCACAGCAGGCGGCTGCGGGACGGAAAGCGGCGGCCGGAGAACAGCTGGTGCAGATAGACCTCGCTGATGCCGGACTGCTTGGCCAGCTGCGCCTTGGACATGCCCTTTTCGTCAAAAATGCGCTGGATGGCCTCCTGCAGAGGGACGTCACGAAAGCTGGCGTCGTTTTCCGTCAGGAAACGATCCAGATTGTTGGTGCTCATCAGTTCCTGCTGGAGGGTATCTGTGTTTTTCTCGTTCATTCCGTAATTACACCTTTACAACAATATGCGATATCATGTAATATAATAGTAAATTTTTAAGAGAAAAACAATATGCTGGCTGCATAGCCTTTGGGGAAAATCGCTATCGGGAAAGGGGAAAGTTTCCGTGTACGACACCTTTTTGCGGGATGTGGAGACATATTTTGAGGAGGTGCGGCTGCTGAAGCGGGGTGCGCGGGGCAGCGTGACGCTGCTGCGGCACCGCAGCACCGGCAAGCGCTACATATTCCGCCGCTTCACCGGCAGCGCCGAGGTGTACCGCAAGCTGCTGACGGTGGACTGCCCGTATCTGCCCCGCATCGAGGAGGTGGCGGAGCAGGGCGGGCAGGTGGCCGTGCTGGAGGAATACGTGCAGGGCGACACCCTGACGTTCCTGCTGGAGGGCGGCGTGCTCTCGTGGCCGGAGGCCAGGCGGGTGACGGAGGACGTGTGCGCGGCGCTGTGGGTACTGCACTCGTTGGGCGCGGTGCACCGGGACGTGAAGGACAGCAACGTGATCCTGCGGGGCGATCAGGCGGTGCTCATCGACTTTGACGCCAGCCGGATCATCAAACCCGAGGGCACGGCGGACACGGTGGTGCTGGGCACCACCGGCTACGCCGCGCCGGAGCAGTTCGGCCTGTCCCAGACGGACGGCAGGGCGGACATCTATTCGCTGGGCGTGCTGCTGAATGTGATGCTCACCGGGCAGCATCCCTCCCGGCAGCTGGCGGCCGGTCACGCCGGACGGGTGGTGCAGCGCTGCACCATGACCAGCCCGGAGCAGCGGTACCACTCGGTGCAGGAGCTGCGGGAGGCGCTGTGACGAACATGACGAAAACGGATAAGAAATGCCCCCACTGCGGCGCGCCGCTGGCGCAGGACGCATCCTTCTGCCCCCACTGCACCGCTACGCTGGCGCAGCGGCGGGTCATCGCCCTGCCCCGCGCCGGACACCGGCGGATCCGCTGGCTGCTGCTGGCGGCGGTCACGGGCGAGCTGGTAATGTGCGCGGGCTATTTTGCCTTTGAATGCGTGGTCTATGCACCGGCGACGGCGAGCGCGAGCCTGCTCGCGACGAATCTACCGCAGGCCGGTATCAACGCCGCAATCGCGACGCTGCTCCTGCTGGCGCTGCGCCGCAGCCGCCTGTTGGACAAGTGGGAAAGAGGGTTTTAAGTCATGCAGGAGATCTGTGAACAGGCAAAACGCGCGGCCGAGCTGCTCTGCGAGCAGGCAAAGCTCCGCGCGGGCGAGCTGGTGGTCGTCGGCTGCTCGACGAGCGAGATCTGCGGCAGCCGCATCGGCACGGATTCTCAGCCCGAGGTGGCCGAGGCCGTGTTCCGCGCGATCTATGACGTGCTGCAGGCACACGGCGTGGAGCTGGCGGCGCAGTGCTGCGAGCATCTGAACCGTGCGCTCATCGTCGAGCGCCGCGCGGCGCAGGGGCGCGACATCGTGAACGTTGTGCCGCAGCCGAAGGCGGGCGGCTCGTTCGCCACGGCAGCGTACCGGGCGTTCTCCGACCCGGTCGCCGTGGAGCACATCCGCGCCGACGCCGGGCTTGACATCGGCGGGACGCTCATCGGGATGCACCTCAGGGAGGTCGCCGTTCCGCTTCGTCTCGGCATCGATCACATCGGGCAGGCGCTGCTGCTTGCCGCGCGGACACGCCCGAAATTCATCGGCGGCGTGCGCGCGCACTACGACGAGAACCTGCTCTGATGCGGGATATTCCGGTTTTTACCGTTCCGTCGGGCATCGCGACGCTGATCCTGCGGGAAATTCCGCCGCGTGGGGAGGCTTACGTCCTCCTGCGCGGCGTTTTTACCTCGCAGGAGGAGCTGCTGACCGAGTGCGCGCGGTTTTGCCGCGCGGCCGGGGCGGAGCGGGTCTATTACGGCGGCGCGGACGTTCACGCGGACGGCGCGGCCTATGCCACGCTGCTGCCGCGCTCGATCCTGCGCACGGCGCTGCCGCTGACCGGGGCGCTGGCCGTGCCGATCCGACCCGACGAGGCAGACGAATGGCAGCGGCTGTATCGCGAACGCTTTCGCAGCGTCCCTGCGGCCGCGAGTGTCTGCGACGCGCGCGGCGCCTGCTTCGTAGTCGAAGGCGGACGGCGCATCGGCCTCGGCGCAGTCAGCGGAGACACGCTGCGCGCCGTCGCGGCGCTCGAGCGCGGGCGCGGCGCTGACTGCGTCTGCGCATTGGCCGCGCTTGCGCAGGGGGAGCGGCTGCGCCTGACCTGCGCGGCGGAGAACCACTCCGCCATGCGCCTTTACGACCGGCTTGGCTTTGACGCCGGTGAGGCCGTCGAGCGCTGGTATGCGTTTTCGGAAAACGGCGCGGCGAGCTGCCCGCCTTGACGGTCAATTGTACACCCGCCGCGGACGGGTGTATTTTTTTGCAAAAAGCACGATCGAAAAAGCAAAAATCTGTATAATTATATAAAATTCGTTTTTTGACGTTAATATTCATGAATCAAAAGGAAATCGGCACAGAAAGTTTGAAAAATGCGTTGTATTTTTCCACTTTTTGTGATATACTGGTTTCCAGAGAAACAGACCCGAGATCGGAAACGACTGCGGCGATCTTGGGCGACAGGAGGGGTTTGCGTGTCCATTCAGATCAAAAGCGAGATCATGCCGTTGAAGCGCGTCCTGCTGCACCGCCCCGGTGCGGAGCTGGAGCAGCTCGTTCCGAACGCGCTGGAGCGCCTGCTGTTTGACGACATCCCCTATCTGCGCGGCGCGCAGAAGGAGCACGACGCCTTCGCCCAGACGCTGCGCGACAACGGCGTCGAGGTGGTCTACCTCTCCGAGCTGACGGCGCAGACGCTGGCGCAGGACGAGCGCCTGAAGGAACAATTCGTCATCGATTTCATCAATTGCAGCGGCTGCACGGCCATGAGCTACCGCGAGGCGCTGACGGAGCTGCTGCTCTCGCTGCCGAGCGAGACGGCGCTGGTCGAAAAGACCATGACCGGCGTGCGCTTTGACGAGCTGCCCTTCCACGGCCGTCAGAGTCTAGCCTCCCTGCGCGGCGACCGGATGCACTTCGTGCTCGATCCGATCCCGAATCTGTATTTCACGCGCGATCCCTTTGCCAGCATCGGACATGGCGTCTCCGTCCACCGGATGTATTCCGTCACGCGCAACCGCGAGACGATCTTCGGGGACTATATCCTGCGCTATCACCCGGATTATGCCGGAAGGGTACCGTTTTATTACACGCCCGGCGAGTCGTTCGCGATCGAGGGCGGCGACATCCTGAACCTCAGCGCCGGGACGATTGCCGTCGGCATCTCTCAGCGCACGATGCCCGAGGCCGTCGAGCGCCTTGCGCGCAATATTTTCCGCGACCCGAACGCCGAGATCCGCCGGGTGCTGGCGTTTGACATCCCGAGCCAGCGCGCCTTTATGCATCTGGACACCGTCCTGACGCAGATCGACACCGACAAATTTCTGGTTCATCCGTCCATTCTCGACCAGGTGCGCATCTATGAGCTGACGCCCGGCAGGCAGGGCGTGCCCGAGGCACGCGCGCTCGAGCAGAGCGTCGGGCAGGCGCTGGCCGAGGCCGTGGGCGTCGAGCGGGTCAAGCTGCTGCGCTGCGGCGGCGGCGACAGCATCGCGGCACAGCGCGAGCAGTGGAACGACGGCTCGAACGCACTGTGCATCCGTCCGGGCACGGTCATTGCCTATGACCGCAACTATGTCACCAACCAGCTTATGGAGGACGAGGGCGTGCAGGTTCTGCGCATCCCCAGCGGCGAGCTGAGCCGCGGGCGCGGCGGCCCGCGCTGCATGAGTATGCCGCTCGTCCGGGCCGAAAGGCTTTGAGCCTTCACACGAATCGGAGGGAAACACCGTGGTTCAGCACATTGTGATGTGGAAATTCAAGGAGGGCGCCGACCCGTCGGAGTTCCTCGACCGCCTTGCGGCGCTCGAGGGCGTGATCCCGCAGCTCCGCGCCATGCAGGTGCGCCGCACGCTCACGCCCGGCACGGGCTTCGACGCCGCGCTCGTGGCCGACTTCGACTCGCTTGAGGACGTCGCGGCTTACAAAAACGACCCGCGCCATCTGGCCGTCTCGGCGCTCTGCAAGGCCATTCGCACGGAGCGCTGCGCGATCGACATCGAGGCGTGAAGCAGTGGTGCGTTTATATCCTGCGCTGCGCCGACGGCACGCTATACACCGGCTCGACCGATGACTTTCCGCGCCGCCTTGCCGCCCACAGCAGCGGGCGCGGCGCAAAATATACGCGCGGACGCGGGCCGCTTGAGCCGGTCTATCGTGAGGACTGCGCCGACCGAAGCGCGGCGCTGCGCCGGGAGGCGGCGATCAAGCGCCTGACCCGCGCGCAAAAGCTGGCGCTCGCAGAGGGCGCGGCTGCCGATCAAACGGCGCGAAACGGCTGATTTTTTGCCGGTTTTGCGCCGTTTGCCGCTTTTTGACGAAAAACAGGGGAGAATTTTGCGGGAATTTGGCGGAATTCTTCTGCAAAAGCGGTGGACAAACAAAAAATATCTGTTATAATAAACTTGCAATAACCGAAAGGGGCGTGAGGGCAATGGAACGGCGAGTGCTGTGCGGCGTGGCCGCAGCGGAACGCGCGGTTTTTTTGCGCCTGAGCGCCGTTTGGATGAAGTCTGCTCGCGTGGCTGCCGGGATCGATCCGACAGCGGTGTCGGGCGCTTCTTTTTGACCGGCCGCCGACGCGGCGGCGCATTATAAAGAGCGTTTGGCTCGGAAAAACAGAGGTACTTCGAATGATCGCACACGGCAACCAAATCAAAGTATTCAGTGCCAATTCCAACATGCCCTTCGCGCGCGGAATCTGCTCCGAGCTGGGGCTGGATCTCGGCGACAGCACCGTCACGGCGTTTGCCGACGGCGAAATCTCCGTTTCGATCAACGAAACGGTGCGCGGCTGCGACGTTTTCGTCGTGCAGTCCACCTGCAAGCCCGTCAACAACAACCTGATGGAGCTGCTCATCATGATCGACGCGTTCCGCCGCGCATCGGCCGGCCGCATCACCGCCGTCATTCCGTATTTCGGCTATGCCCGGCAGGATCGCAAGGCCAAGGGCCGCGACCCGATCTCGGCCAAGCTCGTCGCCAACCTCATCACGACCGCCGGTGCCAACCGCGTGCTGACCATGGACCTGCACGCCGCGCAGATTCAGGGCTTCTTCGACATTCCGCTCGATCACCTGATGGGCAATCCGCTCTTTACCCGCTACTATATGTCCAAATTCGACGAGAACGTCTATGACCACGACGATTTCTGCGTCGTCTCGCCCGACATCGGCTCCGTCTCGCGCTCCCGCGCCTTCGCGGCCAAGGTACACATGGGTCTGGCCATCGTCGACAAGCGCCGTCAGCGCGCGAATATGTGCGAGGTCATGAACGTCATCGGCGACGTCGAGGGCAAGACCTGCATCCTCTATGACGACATCGTCGACACCGCCGGCTCCCTGTGCAACGCTGCCGAGGCCATCAAGACCATCGGCAAGGCCAAGGCCGTCTATGCCTGCGCCACGCACGGCGTGCTCTCCGGCCCGGCGCTCGAGCGCATCGAAAACAGCTGCATCGAGGAGCTGGTGCTGCTCAACACGATCCCGCCCGTCGCGGGCTACACCGGCAAGAAGATCCACTATCTCGATGCCGCGCCGACCTTTGCCAAGGCCATTACGCGCATCTATAACGAGACGTCGATCTCGAGCCTGTTCTGATGCTGCTGAGAAAGCCCTCCTGCGATTGGCTGATCGTCGGCCTCGGCAACCCCGGCGACAACTATGCCCGCACAAGGCATAACGTCGGCTTCCGCGCCGTCGACCGGCTGGCCGAGCGCCTCGGCACGAGGCTCGACCGCGCGAAATTCCGCGGGCTTTACGGGCAGGCGCTCTGGCAGGGACAGAAGCTGATCCTGCTCAAGCCGCAGACCTTCATGAACGCCTCCGGCCTGTCCGTGATGGACGCGGCGCGGTTTTACAAGCTGCCGCCGGAACGCGTGCTGGTGCTGTCCGACGATATTTCGCTGGAGGTCGGACGTCTGCGTGTGCGCGCGTCCGGCTCGGCCGGTGGACACAACGGGCTCAAGTCGATCATCGGGGCGCTGAATTCCGAGGCGTTCCCGCGCGTGAAGATCGGCGTGGGCGCGAAGCCCTGCCCGGAATATGAGCTGGCCGACTGGGTGCTCTCGAACTTTACCGCCTCCGAGGAAAAGCGGCTCGTCCCCGCCCTTGACGACGCCGGTCTTGCGGCGCTCGAGGTGCTGCAAAACGGCGTTCCGGAGGCTGCGAACCGATTCAACGGCAGGAAACCGGAATAAAAAATATATAAAAAGACAAAAATGACGGAAAACGGGCGAAAGCCCGCTTTCCGCTTTCTGCGTTTGGTGAAAAGGAGGAAGGAATATGGTTCAGCAGCTGCTTCAGGCGCTGCACGCGCTGCCCGACTGGAATGCGCTCTGCGCGGCGCTGCGCAGGAACGAGCCGGTCGGCGTCTCGGGCGCGGCGCAGATCAATCGGTCGCATCTGATCGCGGCGCTGCAGGAGGAGCTGCGGCGTCCGGCGCTGATCGTCTGTCAGGACGAGATGGCCGCACGCCGTTTGCAGGAGGAGCTGAAGGCCTTCCTCAACGAGGAATATCCGCTGCTGCCCAGCCGTGATTTGACATTCTACGCGGCGTCCGCGATCTCACGCGGGTGGGAGCAGCGCCGCCTGAAGCTGCTCTATGCGCTTTTGACCGCGCCGACGACTGTCATCACGACTTGGGAGGCGCTCTGCCTGCGCACGATGCCGCCGGAGCTGCTGCGCGCCTGCGCCCTGACCGTCACACCCGACGCGCCGATCACGCCCGAGGAGCTGATCTTCCGCCTGACGCAGTCGGGCTACAGCCGCTGCACGCTCGTCGAGGGCGTGGGGCAGTTCGCCGTGCGCGGCGGCATCGTCGACGTTTATTCCCCGGCGCATGAGCAGCCGGTGCGCATCGAGTTCTTCGGCGACGAGATCGACGCGATGGGCTTCTTTGATCCCGTCAGCCAGCGCCGCGTGGAGAACGCTGAGCGCGCCGTGCTGCTGCCCGTTGCAGAGACTCTGCCCCGGCTGCATCCGCAGGGCACAGAGGGGCTGGCCGACGAGCTGCGCGGCCTGATCGCGCGGCAGAGGCGCCGCCGCGCGCCGAATGAGGCGCTCATCAAAACGCTGACCGAGGACGCCGAGGCGCTTGAGAGCGGCGTGAGCTTCTCGGCGGCCGACCGCTATATGGCGCTGATCTATCCGGAATTCGCCTGCGCAGCGGACTATCTGCCTGCGGATGCGCCGGTCTATTTCTGCGACCACGGCAATCTGCGCCGCTCGGCCTACCGCTTCACCGAGGAGGAGGGGATGCAGCTCGACAGCCTGCTGCAATCGGGGCTGCTGTGCGGCGAGCTGTGCGAATTTTCCGGCGGCTGGGAGGATATTTGCGACCGTCTGCGCGGCCACGGGGCGGTCTTTCTCGACTCGTTTCTGGCTGCGGCCTATCCGCGCAGTCTGGAGCCGAGGCTGCTCGTGAACGTGACGGCCAAGCAGCTTCCGAGCTACGGCGGCAATCTGGACGCCGCCGTGACCGACCTGAGCTTTTATCAGAAAAACGACTTTGCCTCGCTCGTGCTCTGCGGCAACCGCCGACGCGGGGAGATTCTGGCGCAGATGCTCCGTGAAAAGGGGCTGAGCGCGTTTCTGGCCTTCCCGCTGGAGAAGCTGCCGAGGGCCGGGCAGATCCTGCTGACGGACGGGGCGCTGCCCTTCGGCATGGAATACCCCGATCTGCATCTGGCCGTTCTGACCGAGGGACAGCTCATCGCGCCGCAGCAGCCCAAGACCCGCAGGCGCAAGGCCAAGGCGTCCAATCGGCAGAAGCTCGACTCCTTTGCCGACCTTTCGCCGGGCGACCTCATCGTGCACGAATACCACGGCATCGGCCGCTATGTCGGCATGGAGCAGATGAAGATCGACGGCGCGGTCAAGGACTATGTCAAGATCGCCTATCAGGGCTCGGATGTGCTCTATGTTCCGGCGACGCAGCTCGACCTGATCTCCAAATACATCGGCGGCGGCGAGGAGACGGCCGTGCGGCTCAACAAGCTCGGCGGCGACACCTGGGAGAAGACCAAGACCCGCGCCAAGGCGGCGGCCAAGGAGCTGGCGATCGACCTCATCAAGCTCTACGCCGAGCGCAAGCGGCGCATGGGCTTCGCCTTTGCGGCCGACAGCCCGTGGCAGGCGGAATTCGAGCAGAATTTCCCCTATGCCGAGACGGACGACCAGCTCCGCTGCATCGAGGAGATCAAAACCGATATGGAGGCGCCCCAGCCGATGGATCGCCTGCTCTGCGGCGACGTCGGCTTCGGCAAGACCGAGGTCGCGCTGCGCGCGGCCATGAAGGCGATCCTCGACGGCAAGCAGGTCGCCATTCTTGTGCCGACGACCGTGCTGGCGCAGCAGCATTATACGACGGCGGTCAACCGCTTCCGGGGCTTCCCGGTGCAGATCGGCGTGCTGTCGCGCTTCTGCACCCCGGCACAGGTCAAGAAAAACATGGCCGACCTGCGTGCCGGCACGCTCGATCTCATCGTCGGCACGCATAAGCTGCTGCAAAAGGACGTGCAGTTCCATGATCTCGGCCTGCTGATCGTCGACGAGGAGCAGCGCTTCGGCGTGACGCACAAGGAGAAGCTCAAGGAGCTTTCGCGCGGTGTGGATGTGTTGACGCTCTCGGCCACGCCGATCCCGCGCACGCTGAACATGGCGCTGTCGGGCATCCGCGATATGTCCACGATCGAGGAGCCGCCGCACGACCGCTATCCGGTGCAGACCTTCGTGCTCGAATACGCCGAGCCGGTGCTGATGGACGCCATCCGGCGCGAGCTGGAGCGTGGCGGGCAGGTCTACTTCCTGCACAACCGCGTCGAGAGCATCGAGCAGTGCGCCGCGCGCATCAAGAAGGCATTCCCGGACGTCGAGGTCGGCGTCGCCCACGGAAAAATGGGCGAGGAGGGGCTGAGCGACGTCATGCAGCGCATGGCCGAGGGCGAGATCCGCATTCTGGTCTGCACGACGATCATCGAGACGGGCATCGACATTCCGAACGTCAACACGCTCATCATCGAGGACGCCGACAAGCTCGGCCTTGCGCAGCTGCACCAGATTCGCGGCCGCGTCGGCCGCAGCAGCCGCCACGCCTTTGCATATCTGACCTTCCGACGGGGTAAAGTATTGACGGAGGTCGCCGAAAAGCGGCTGAACGCCATTCGCGACTATGCCGAGTTCGGCTCGGGCTTCAAGATCGCGATGCGCGACCTCGAGATCCGCGGCGCTGGCAGCCTGCTCGGCGCGGCGCAGTCCGGCCATATGATCTCGATCGGCTATGACCTCTATCTCAAGCTGCTCGAGGAGGCCGTTCTGGAGGAGCGCGGCGAAAAGCCGGTCGAGGAGGTCGCCTGCACGGCCGACCTCGACGTCACGGCGAACATCGACAAGAGCTATGTCTCCTCCGGCGAGCAGCGCATGGATCTCTACCGCCGCATGGCCGCGATCCGTTCGCAGGAGGACGCCGACGAGCTGCTCGACGAGATGGTCGACCGCTACGGCGACCTGCCCAGAGGCGCAATGAACCTGATCGACATTGCCCTGCTGCGTGCAAGAGCCGCCGCCTCCGGCGTCAGCGACATCAGTCAGAAGGGCAGAACGCTCTGCTTTACGCTCTCGGGCTTCGATTTCAACGCCATCGGTGCGCTCTGTGCCAAGCAGGAATATCAAAAGCGCCTGTTTCTCTCGCCCAAGGCCGACAAGCCGACCCTGACCTACAATCTGGCGGCCAAGGAGAACGCCCTGCACGCGGCGCAGACGATCATCCGCGATTACGCCGCCGTGCGCGGCGGGGATGCGTTCGGCCATGGTGAATCGTGAAACCCGCGCGGAAAGTTCATGCATTTTTTACAAATTTCTACAAATTGTCTATAGCCAAGAACCCGGACTCATGCTATAATGATATTCGGTAAGCAATGGCGTTCAGCCACCAGCAAGGCGGGTCGATCCCCGGCCTGCCCAGCATATTTTTGAAAAGAGGTTTTAACAATGGCAGAACTGAATTTGAGCAAGTATGGCATCAACGGTGCTACCGAGATCCTCCACAATCCGTCTTATGAGACGCTCTTCGCAGAGGAGACCAAGGAAGGCCTGTCCGGCTACGAGGTCGGCCGCGTCAGCGAGCTCGGCGCAGTTGACGTCATGACCGGCATCTACACCGGCCGTTCCCCCAAGGATAAATACATCGTCATGGACGAGAACTCCAAGAACACCGTCTGGTGGACCTCCGACGAGTATAAGAACGACAACCATCCGATGAGCGAGGAGACCTGGGCGAAGGTCAAGGCTCTGGCGCAGAACGAGCTGTCCGGCAAGCGCCTGTTCGTCATGGACGCCTTCTGCGGCGCGAATAAGGACACCCGCATGGCCATCCGCTTCGTCATGGAAGTCGCTTGGCAGGCACACTTTGTCAAGAACATGTTCATCCGCCCGACCGAGGAGGAGCTGGCCAACTTCGAGCCGGACTTCGTCGTCTACACCGCCTCCAAGGCCAAGGTCGAGAACTACGAGGAGCTGGGTCTGAACTCCGCGACCTGCGTCGCCTTCAACATCACCAGCCGTGAGCAGGTCATCATCAACACCTGGTACGGCGGCGAGATGAAGAAGGGTATGTTCTCCATGATGAACTACTATCTGCCGCTCAAGGGCATCGCTTCCATGCACTGCTCCGCCAACACCGACATGAACGGCGAAAACACCGCCATCTTCTTCGGCCTGTCCGGCACCGGCAAGACCACCCTGTCCACCGACCCCAAGCGTCTGCTGATCGGCGACGACGAGCACGGCTGGGACGACAACGGCGTCTTTAACTTCGAGGGCGGCTGCTACGCTAAGGTCATCAACCTGGATAAGGACTCCGAGCCCGACATCTACAACGCCATCAAGCGCAACGCTCTGCTGGAGAACGTTACCGTCGACGCCGAGGGCAAGATCGACTTCGCTGACAAGTCCGTCACCGAGAACACCCGTGTGTCCTACCCCATCGACCATATCCAGAACATCGTTCGCCCGATTTCCTCCGCACCTGCTGCCAAGAACGTCATTTTCCTGTCTGCTGATGCGTTCGGCGTTCTGCCCCCGGTCAGCATCCTGACCCCCGAGCAGACCCAGTACTACTTCCTGTCCGGCTTCACCGCGAAGCTGGCCGGCACCGAGCGGGGCATCACCGAGCCCACCCCCACCTTCTCCGCCTGCTTCGGTCAGGCATTCCTGGAGCTGCATCCCACCAAGTATGCTGCTGAGCTGGTCAAGAAGATGCAGGTTTCCGGCGCGAAGGCTTATCTGGTCAACACCGGCTGGAACGGCACCGGCAAGCGTATCACCATCAAGGATACCCGCGGTATCATCGACGCCATCCTGAGCGGCGACATCCTGAAGGCCGAGACCAAGAAGATCCCCATGTTCGATCTGGAGGTTCCCACCGCTCTGCCCGGCGTGAACCCCGCCATTCTGGACCCCCGCGACACCTACGCCAACGTGGAAGAGTGGGAGACCAAGGCCAAGGATCTGGCTGGCCGGTTTGTCAAGAATTTCGTCAAGTACGAGGGCAACGACGCAGGCAAGGCTCTGGTCGAGGCTGGCCCCAAGCTGTAATCAGCGGCACGATTTACCAGTAACCGATAAGCGGCGCAGCGAAAGCTGTGCCGCTTCTGTCTGCCGAAGGACGCCTGCTTTCGCCCGATGAAAGTGGGAACCTTTTGACAGATGGAAAAATCACCCAACGGTCTGCTGGGTGGTCGTAAAACAGTGAATGGAGCGTATCGGAAACGATACGCTCCATTTTTCGTGCCGAAGTACAACCCCTCGGCTCTCCCTCTGGGAGAGCTGTCACCGAAGGTGACTGATACTGAACTCCAATTAAAATCTTTAAAAAAGATTTTAATTGCCTGAAGGGC
>ERZ772812.2238-NODE-2238-length-12651-cov-8.302477_pt1 | contig 12651 bp, 14 predicted proteins | sample MGYA00511343_ERZ772812 | MGnify/ENA primary metagenome ERZ772812 (study PRJEB29015, sample SAMEA2737706) | human gut metagenome | biome: human gut; feature: human-associated habitat; material: faeces | place: China | collected 2012 ...
CGGCCGCACACCATACCCGAAGGTCAGGCTGTCGCCGATGCAGATCAGTTTCATTTCTTTTCACTCTCGCATTTTCCCGAATATGCCACCACTTGTTCTTTGTTTCCGCATTGTAACACACTTTATTTGAAGTCTCAAGAAATATTTGTTGTACTCCGCAGGCCATGCCCCGTTTTCTGATTCCTTGATCCACGCTGCGTCAAAGTCTCACGGGACGAACTGTAGCCCCTGACGAGCATACTTGTCTCGCCGAAGTTGTCTAATCCCATATCGGTCTATCGCTATCGATCCCCGCTATCATGCTGTCCGCCTTGAGCGCGTCGCCGATCTCCAACGCCTCTAAAAGCTCCATGCAGTGTGCGTACTGGTCATGCGGAACGGGAAACGGGATGGTCGCTACGCCGTATTCCGGGTGAGTACGGTTACTCAGCACCGCCTGAAACATCATCTTCTACGCTCCTTCCTTTCCTCGATCTCCTCCATGTCGGTTTTGAGGCAGGTCCCGTCCCTGTGCCAACAGATAAAGCCGTGTCTGGCATGAGGGCAGCCCTTACACCGCTCATTGCGGCGACATACAGGCGGCTCAATTTCCTCTCGCGGAGGAGTGGGCGCAAAGAGAGGAGAGCTGCGTCGATCGGATTCGTATTTCATCTTGTGATTCCTCCTACAAAAAAAGCGGCGTCGAATGATCGACACCGCTTACATACTTTGTTCCATTGTCTGCGTCTGTTCCGGAGATTCCGGCAATAGGCACTTGATCTGCTCCATGATGGTCTTGATCTCCTTTTCCCTTCCGATAGATAGACCCTCGTCCTGCTCGCAAACGAAAGCCAATGCCCGATGTACCTCGTCGAGTTGTTCTGGCTCGAACAGTGCTTCCTTGGGAAGAAGCCCGCTGCGTCGGACAAAGTCGTGCTTGGCCTCCTCGCAGCCGTTTTGGAAGTAGTGACCGTGGTGGACACCCTTGCGGTCCCAATCCCACTCCCACGTCACAAACTGGACGCCGCGCTCGGTGGGGTGGCCCGCCAGCACCGCGCTGCCGAAGTCAGCGAGGATGCGGTAGTCGCCCTCCAGCCCCGTGGCTTGGAGCTTCGGTGCGCGCTCCATCGCCGTCATGTATTCCGCGGTCATGGCAGCGATATGGATGACGCTCTGCAAAGCATCCTGCGCGCCGATGCCATCCACATTCTCCTGTCGGTACAGCACACTGCCCCTTCCGGAGACGCGGCAGAGACGCCCTTTTTCCCAGCAGACGGGCAGGTGGTGATCCTCGATCGGTTCTACCGTGAAACCGTTCTGCCGCAGCCGGATGGCGGTTTCTTCAAGATAACGGAGCTGCGCGGTTTCGTTCTGATCGTTCATTGTGAAGTCCTCCTCGTAAGCAAAAAAATAAGCCGGAGCATCCTGAAATGCTCCGGCCGGGTGATGGATTGGGCAGAGACGCCCTTTTTGACGTCGGGAAATGAAAAAGGGCGCCTTTTTGATGGCTTCGACGAAACCAACAAACAGACGCCCGAAAGATCGTATAAAATTTTGTTGGAAAACCGCTGTATTTCCCGCACTGAAAAAGGGTGCCTCTCAGAATTTTCCCTTTGAATCTGTGAAAGGGGGAGTTCAAATCTCCCCAGTTACCAAAATAACGCGAAAATATCTTTTTTTCTGAGTGCGGAATTTGAAAGAAAAAAAGGTGGCAACCCTTTGGTATTCTAAGCGTTTCGCTTAAAATATCCGAATTGTTGCCACCTTATGGTCCCCCGACCGATTGTAAATCCGAACTTTCAATATCGGCAAAATCAATCCTTGTCTCGCCCTCTTTGTAGTTGAATGTGATGAGGATGTAATCGTCAAAAATGGTAACGGCGTTTACAAAGCTGTCAATCAGCCTCCTGCGGGCGTCCAGCTTGCTTGTGTCCAGCGAACGGAAACGGCAGACGAAATAAATGACATCCTCACGGCTCACAGCCGGGTGCTTCATTTCCTCTTGGATGATTTGCAGCTCAATGTCCTTTTTGCGTTCTTCCAGTTCATCAAGCCGCTGTTTTGTAGAAGCATTGATAATCCCCATCTGAATGGCGTTGAGCATATTGGTGATACCGCTCTCGGCTTCTTCCAACTGCTTGCGGAGGGCGGGGAGTACGCTGCTTTCCCGGCTCTGAATGTCCATCACGGCATCCGCCACATACTCCACAAAATTATCGTCCATGATTTTCGCCATGACCGCATTGACAACGGCGTTTTCCAACGATACCTTTCGGACGGTCTTGTGCTTGGCGTCACAGGCGCGGTGTTTCTTGGTATTTACACAGCGGTAATAATGGTACTTCCGGCCCTTGCTGGAGCTTGTCCCGCTTTCGCCTACCATCATAGCCCCGCAAGTGCCGCAAAACAGCTTTGTTGTCAAAAGATAATCGTCTTCAGCCTTGTGCCGCGCTGGGGCTTTCCGGTTTACTGCAAGCCGCTGCTGTACCCGGTCAAACAGGTCTTGCGGGACGATAGCGGGAATCCCGTTGGGCGTGACGATATGGCGGTAGCTGTACTCTCCGATGTACTTCCGGTTTTTTAGCAGACGGGCCATAAAGTTAAGGTCGATTTTCTTTCCCCGCACCGTGGTAACGCCTCGTTCACTCATATATGCAACGATTTCTTTCATCGTTGCGCCCTTGTCATACATGGTGAACATTTCCAGCACAGCGGGGGCGGTGCGTGGGTCGATCTGATACTGCATATCCTTGTCAATGATATAGCCGAAAGTCGGCGTACCACCGTTGTATTTGCTTTTCAAGGCGTTCTCCGTATGGCCTCGTATGACCTTTTCGGACAGTTCGGCGGAGTAGTATTCCGCCATGCCCTCTAACATACTTTCAAGGATGATACCCTCCGGCTCATCTGAAATGTTCTCGGTGGCAGACAGCACCTTGACACCATACTTGCGAAGCTGGGCCTTATAGTGGGCGCTGTCATAGCGGTTACGGGCGAAACGGTCTAACTTCCAGACGATGATAACATCGAAAAGACCCTTTGCGCTGTCTTTAATCATGCGCTGGAAGTCCGGGCGGTGGTCGGTCTTGGCAGACATGGCGCGGTCAATATATGTCCGCAGAACGGTAATATCATTTTTCTTGCAGTAGGCCGTGCATTCCCGAAGCTGGCCCTCTATGCTTTCTTCCCGCTGGTTGTCGCTGGAATAGCGGGCATAAATCACAGCTTTCATGTCTTTTCCTGTCCCTCCTCCATGATGCGGAATAACGCCTCTTTCAGACGCTTGTTGACTGGTGCCTGTGGGTCAAAGCACATTTCGATAAACTCCTGCAGCTCCTGATTTTGAATGTTCTTGCCTTTCAACCGCTCCGGCTGGTAATCATACAGCTTGCCCCGTGGCTCGTCTGTGCGGCAATAGAGATAGTCCATCGACACATCGAAGTAATCCGCATATTTCAAAAAGGCCTCCGGTGACGGTGTGGATTGTCCGTTTTCAAAGCGGTTGATGCGGGATTGCTGGACGCCTAAAATCTGCGCCATTTGTACCTGTGTCAGCCGGATGCCCTCCCGCAAGGCCCGCAGCCGCTTACCGATTTGCTCCATATAAAATCACTCTCCTTGCAGATAAAATATCACAAATAAGCATATTTGTAAATATTCGAAAAAATTTTTTTAGAGGCGTCAGCACTTTGCGGCTGACACCTCTTGAATAACCGATAAGCCCCACCTTTTGTGCCTGTCAACGGCAGCGTAGCTGTTCATCTTGACCGTTGACTGACACAAAAGGTGGGGCTATTTTCGCATTATGCACAAAACAGGCCGTTTGACGCTTCAAAAGCTCCGGAACCTGAGAACCTGTATTCCTTATGTACTTTTTATTCGACAAGGAAATAAGACGGTAAAATTTGAGTACACCAAAGAAGTATCACAGACACAAACTTATTCGTCAGAAGCGCGTCCAGCGGTCGGGGGCAGTTTTGGTCCAAACAAATTTCTGCTTCCAGATTTAGAAAGGGGGGTGATGTGAATGTTCAAAAATGAATTGAGCAAAGTTTTTCGGCATACATCTCCGGCAATCGCAACCAACATCGCCCCCGGCCGCGGACGTTTTGAGCTCTGACCAAGAATCATTGAAACTGTCAGGCGGGAAAGGTAAATCCTGTTTGACAGCAAAGACTAAGCGTGAGCGAAAGCAAAACTCCGCTTATAGAAACGCATTACTAAAGTTGATAAACAAATACTTAGAGGAACGGGGATGGAGCCCCGCAGAGCTGGCAAGAAAATCCGGCCAGTCCAAAGCGACTATCAGCAGGATCACAAATTACGGCAGCAAAAACAACGAATACAGGCCATCACGGAGAACGATAATTGCTATTGGTACGGCGCTACATCTCATTGACAAACAGGAGGAAGAATGGCAGCGGTTGTTAGATACGGCTTTTCCTGAGGAACGGATATCCATCGACATGGCGAAGCGCGGTTGTTCCGTGTCTGATATCGACGTTGAGTTGTCTAAAAGGAAACTCCCTTTGCTATCAGCTAAAGTATTATCTGACACGACACCTGAATCATAACTTGAAATCCGACATCCCTATACAGCATATGGGCGTCGGATTTTTTTGCTCGAATCGCGATTGTTTCATGCGTGTAACCACATCCCCGCTCAGATGCGGTAAGATATATCCATCACAGAGCTTGTGAGACCCGCAGCCGTTTGTGGCAGGGTGTCCGGCAGACCGAGGCACAGGCCACTTCGGAAACCCGGATGGCAGAACAGGGACGCCTGTCCGTGCAGTCCCCCCGCAGACGGAGCATCACGCAGTACAAGGCCGGTGCTGCTGAAGAAAGGAAGGTATTTTCATGTTAAAGGTCCGCGATCTTCGGATCGATCCTGCCTCGCTGGGGGCAAAGAAGCTGCTGGTGGATATTGCCCCGGCGTATCAATACGATAATGGCAAGCGTACGGATAACGTGACCGGATACAGGTACATTATCGCCCTGCCTGCACACAGCCTTGAGAAAATCGGTGTCCGCATTGACGGTAAGCAGCTCATGGAAAAGCCGGAAGGCTTTATTGAGGTCGAGTTTGCCGACCTTGAGGTGACCGCTTATGAGTCTCAAGGGCATGTCCAGCTCACCGCAAAGGCCACCGGCATTTCTACCGTCAGGAAAAATTGACGGTCGCAACCGGGCGGCCAGGGCGCAGCAGACGGGGAACAGATATTTTCCATCGAGGAAAATATCCCCCGGCGGCAGCGCCAGCGCCGCCCCGCTGCCCCACGGTAAGTATTACCGTGGGGAAGCAAGGTAGCGGTAGCAAAGAAAGGAGACTATGACATGGCTACGCAAGACCCGCAAAGCCGCAGATGGTCGTTGACCATCAATAACCCCAAAGACTATGGATTTGACCACGGTGCTATCATCGAAAAGCTGCACCTGTTTCATCCAAGGTATTTTTGCCTCGCAGACGAGATTGGTGAGAACGGAACTTATCATACGCATATCTATCTGTTTTCTCATTCTCCCATCCGGTTCAGCACCGTAAAGAACCGTTTCTCCATCGCGCACATTGAAAAGAGCATGAAGGGTGCGAAAGCTAACCGTGATTACATCACCAAAAGCGGGAAATGGGCTGACACGAAAAAGGCGGAAACCTCTGTGGAGGGAACCTTTTTTGAGTTCGGCGATCTTCCCGTGGAGGCCGAGGAGGATTCCCCCTCGATGTATGCCCTCGTGGGCTGTGTGAAGCAGGGCATGACAAATGCCGAGATCATTCAGCAAAAGCCGCGCTATGCGTTCCACCTCAAGGGAATTGACGAGGTGCGGGATACGTTGCAGGCAGAGCGGTACATGAAAGAAAAGCGCGCAGTTCAGGTATTCTACCTCTACGGCGCAAGCGGAACCGGCAAGACGCGCAGTATCTTTGCGTCGCATAGACCGGAGGACATCTGCCGTGTTACCGATTATGGCGGGAAAAATGGCGTCAAGTTCGATTCCTACCACGGCCAGCCCATATTAGTATTCGAGGAATTTCACTCGCAAATCCCAATCAGCGCCATGCTCAACTATCTCGATATTTACCCCTTGCAGCTTCCGGCGCGATACCACGACCGCACAGCCTGCTATACCATCGTGTATATCACCTCTAACTGTTCCTTGGAGGAACAGTATCCAGAAGTTCAGCAGTACCAGCCGAAAACCTGGCAAGCGTTCCTCCGGCGTATTTCGCGTGTGGTTGAGTACAAGCCGGACGGAAGCACTATTGAACACGAAAAGGGAGGGTTGTCAGCATGACGAGTTACGCACGAGAGACGATCTCTCAGCGCACGAGGGTGCGCCATCTGCTCCGGCGCTTTGCGGCCGGTGTGAAGGAAATCCAAACAGTCCCGCGCAGACGGACACAGGCCAAAGTTTACCTTGTGGGTACAATGCTGATTTGGGGCCTTCGGTGTCAGCTGTTCGGCGTGGATACGTCCAGTCCGTTGTATCCGGTGACAAATACGATTCTGTTTCTCCTTGTTCCGCTTTGCGCCATGATCGGCTTTGTGCTGTTCCTGCTCTACATTGGAACGCCGCAGGGCAGCAGAGAGGCCGGAGAAGCCCTGTTGAAGGTGGGACTGGTAAATCATGCCGGAGAAGCGCCGGTGCTGGTATCAAAGACACGGGACAAGCAGTTTCCGGAATTGACGATTTGGGAGTTTGACCCCTGCGGCATCCCTCTTTCCGAGTGGGAGGACAAGCAAGGCGCCATCGAAACGGCACTTCATATTATCGTTGCAGGGTTTACATGGGGGGCAAGACGGGAAACCGTTCGCGTTTACGCTGTCCCGGCCGCAAACGAGTTGTCGGATATGCTGTTCTGGAAGGAAAGCTATCTTTCACCTAAGAGCTTTGTGTTGGTGCTGGGGGAAAGCTATACCGGCCCTGTGACGGTCAACCTCGCCCACATTCCGCATATCCTCTTAGGAGGCTCCACGGGCAGCGGAAAGAGTGTGCTGCTCAAGCTGCTGCTCTTGCAGGCCCTCCACAAGGGCGCAGAGGTCTACATTGCCGACTTCAAGGGCGGCGTGGATTTCCCCGATGTCTGGCATGAGAAATGCCGGATGTGCTTCACGGAGGAAGATCTGCGCGATACCCTCGACCGGCTCGTGGAAGATCTGGAACATCGCAAGAGTGCGTTTAAGGCGCTGGGCTGTCCGAACATCGACGCCTACAACGAAACCGCAGAGCAGCCCAATCAAAGGATTGTATTCGCCTGTGACGAGGTGGCGGAGGTGCTGGACAAGACAGGAGCCGACAGCGAACGAAAGAAGCTGCTGGCGCAGATTGAAAACCGGCTGTCCACCATCGCGCGGCAGGGTCGGGCGTTCGGCATCCACCTTATTCTCGCCACGCAGAGGCCGGATGCCACCGTCATTCCCGGTCAAATCAAGAACAACATGGATTTCCGGGTTTGCGGCAGGGCGGATAACGTGCTTTCGCAGATCATCCTCGACAACACCAGCGCCGCCGAACAGATTCCCAAGAACGCGCGGGGCCGCTTCATCACCGGAGACGGTACGGTGTTCCAAGCCTATCTGTTCGACGAGGGGCAGCTATAACGGGGTGATACCATCATGCCGCGCAGAAAGAAGCCCAATGACTACGGCACGGGGATTCCCTATCACGAAGTAGAAGCCCTTGCCCGTGTCCTGCTCCCGGAGATACAAGCGTTCTTTGAGAGCGAGGACGGGCAGCGGGAATATGCCGCGTGGAAAGCGAAGCAGCAGGCCAAGCGGGAACAATAGACAGCAAAACGTAGGGGACGGAAATCACCCCCGCCACAAACTGGTAATTGCAGAGAGGTCTGGCAACGATTGTTTGCCAGACCTCTCCTAATGCAGTTTGTTTAATTATCAGATTCCAAAAGCCTGAACACACCAATAGTATCCGTTCGCGTCTTTCGCGACACCGACACCAAGAACATTGTTCCAAGAGTCAATCATAGACTGAAAGTGTCCGCTGGAGTTCTTCCAATTTGTAATGGCGCGAGATGCTACGTTGTTACTACTTGAAATGCCGGTAAGGTTTGTGAGACTCCAGCGAGTTGCACCAGACCATTCTTCACACTTGTCTTCCATCTCCACATTGTGTCCATTCCAACCATCGCCGGACATTGCATAATACTCTGCCGCAGCTTGTGCTGCGTTCATCATCGCAGAGTCAATAGAAAGTTCGGATACTCCGTTTTCCTTGCGAACCTCGTTCGTCAGGCGAATGATTTCGTTGCGGATATCCATATTCGCATTGAAGTCAACAGAGTTATAGTCAAACTCTCCGCTTTGATTGCCGGAGCTGCTGCCTGGATTAGTGGTGCTGCCGCTGGGCGTCGTAATGGCAACGGAACAGGTGGAACCGCCAACACGGATAACAACGGTGCTGAGCGTACCATTCGTTTCATCGGACTTGAACAGGCTCACAACCATAGTGCCAGCCTTGTAACCCTCGACCATGACGCTGCTGGAATCCACATCAATCCCGACAAAGCCAATGTCGGTCGTATGGTTATAAAAACCATTGCAGTCCTTGATATTGACGCCAAGGATTTTGCCGGAGTTATCGGACACCTTAAAGTAAGCCTTCTGGCCGACGGGAACATTGACCTCAAAGTAGGAGCCAAGAGCGCCAACAGCCTTAGACTTGTACTCGGCAGTTACATCAGCGCCGGTATAGGTCTTGGTCGTACCGTCGGGCTTCGTGGGAATCTCGGTGGAGGGATTGGTTTCCGTGCCGCCGGAAGCGAACTTGGCCTCATAGCGATAGAGCATCACGACGGCCTGTGCGCGGGTAAGGGTATCGTTAGGGGCGAAATGCTTTGCATCAACGCCGTTCACAATGCCGTTGGCATATGCCCAGTTGATAGCGGTGAGAAGCTCGGAGGACAGGCCCTTTACATCGCTGAAAGGAGCGGCAGAGGCGGTCTTGCGGTCAACGCTCTTGTATCCGGCGTAGTTGTAGACCATCGCGCAGAACTCCGCACGGCTGATAGGCGTATCGCCGAGGAACTGACTTGAACCGGAGACGGTGGAGATCAGGATGTTATTCTTCTGCGCCCAGCTTGCAGCGTTCGCGTAGTACGCGGTAGACTTCACATCGGAGAAGGAGGAAGCACCGCTCACGGCAGGCTCACCGGCATAGCGGTAAAGAATGGCGGTCATCTGGCCGCGCAAGGTCTTGTTGTTGGGGCTGAAGGTTGTGGAGGTCGTGCCGTTCACGATCTTTTTGTTTACCGCCCATGTGATTTCCTTGGAGGCCCAGAAGGAATCCGGGACATCCGTAAAGAGCGCCGCAGACGCGGACACGCAGCAGATCGAGATTGCCATGCAGAGGGTGAGCAGGATACAAGTCAGTCTTTTCATACGCTTGCAGTTCCTTTCATTGTGCTGCCGGGGGCAGACCGTCCGGCGAATTTTGGCTCGAAAGCTGTCGAAAGCTGTCGATTACCACAGAAAAGTCTAATACGACAAAGCAGGAAGGTCAACCATGAAATACGCAAAATGGCCGACCTTCCTGTTAAGTTTCCGTTAAATTATGTTGTCGATAGAAATGATAAATCCGAACACACTACCCACTTGGATAATGTAGTTCGGATTATCATTACTTGGTCCGAGTGGCGGGATTTGAACCCACGGCCTCATGGTCCCGAACCATGCGCGCTACCATCTGCGCTACACCCCGATGCAGCTTTTTCATTATAATGATTTCCAGCACGGTTGTCAAGCAAAATCTCACTTTTCGCGGAGAAATATTTGTCGATTCTTGTTTTCGGAAGCTCTGCATCTTTCTGCTATTTTTTCTCTTGACAGCGGCAGCGCCTGACCCTATACTAAAGATGCTGCGGTCAGCCCTGTCTTGCAAACTTTGCTGACTACATCGCTGGAGGCCGGAACATCCGGTCTCCCTTTTTTCATTCCCGCAAAATAACCGGCGGATGCGCGCAGGGCACATCCGCCGGTGTTTCATGCTTCGCCGCTGCACAGGGGCGCTCACTGCTGCCCCATCGTATAGACCATGTCCCAAAAGCGCAGGTCAAACCGGCAGCACTTTTCAAAGATCTCGCACAGGTGCTGCGCCGCCGCCTCATCAACGGAAGCGCCAAGTGCGTCGATGCGGTCGATCAGATCCTGATTGGTCTGGCGGTAGGCATCCGACACATAGCCCGCAAACCACGCACCGTAGCGCGCATCCGAAAGTGCGTTCGGATAGCGCGCGGTCATCTGCTCGGCCACATACGCATAGCTCCAGGAGCAGTTGAGCAGCGTCACGAGTCCGGTCAGCACATCGCCCGCCTGCGCCTCGCAGATCATATAGTGCGTATAGGCGCTGTTGTCGATGTGCGGGCGCGCGGCGTCGATCTCCGCATCCGTGACGCCGAGACGCCGCATATACGGCAGGTGTGTGCGATACGTCTCACCGATCGTGTCCGAGAGCTGCGTGCTCAGGAAACGGATCTGCTCAAAATCATCGGCCTTCTGGATGATGGCCGCAAAGATCTTCACATAGTCGCGCAGGTACAGATAGTCCTGCAGCATATAATACCGGAACTTCTCCTCCGGCAGCGTGCCGTCCGCCATCTGCACCACAAAGGGGTGGCTCAGATACTGCGGCCAGATCTTCTCCGCGCACGCATAGATCCTCTGGGAAAGCTTCACCTCGTGCCTCGCTTATTTGTGTGCGATGATCGCGACATAACCGCCGCTCTGATAGCCGGGCACAACGTCCTCTACGACCTCGTTGGTGTACATGGGGTTGCGCAGCAGCGTCTGATAGAATGCAAAGTCATGGAAGCCGAGCGACTTGAGCGCGTCGATCTTCTCCTCAGTGGAGTGCCACACACCCGCGCAGCACAGCTCCAGCGGGTACGGCAGCTCGGGCATGACGCCGTTGAGCGAAGGGTGGTCAAACGTGCCGGCTTCCTTTGCCAGCAGGTACATGAAGCCGAACGCGCTCTCCTTGGGCACATCCAGCGAAATAAACGTTCCGTTCGGCTTGAGCGCCTTCTTGCAGACGTTGAACGCATACGCCAGGTCTTCCATGTAGCTGGAGCTGCCGTTGAGATAGATCACGTCGTAGGCGTTGTCCTCGAGCTCTGCCTCCTCGATCGCGCCGAACGAGATCACGTTCACGCCGCGCTTTTGCGCGATCGCACCCATGTCACGCGAGGGCTCGATGCCCTCGATGCCGCTGCAGTCGATCATGCTCTCGAACAGGCCGCTGCCGCAGCCGACGGAGAGCACACGCTTGCCGGAAATGTCGCCAAGCGCTTTCTGGAACAGGCGGAGCTCGCTCTGGAACAGGTTTTCATTGGTCATGAACCATGCGTCGTACTGTGCCGCATAGCCGTCAAATTTCGGTTTCATCTTCGTATCGTCCTTTCTGATCTACAAACTTCATAGGGGCGCTTGCCGCGCGCTGCGTGCGCTGTGCGCCGGTGCGCGGTTATCCGTTATCATAGCATAAATACGCCAGCCCCGCAACGGTATTGTGCGCGGGGCAAAAAGTTTTAGGACAGAAAAATCCCTCAGCGCAGCGCTGAGGGATGGTGTGTGAAAATCACGCGGCCTTGTCTGCCAGCGAAGCGGCGCTGACCGGGAAGGTAAAATAGGTATCGGGATAGGGCTCGTTTTCCAATGTGAAGTGCCACCACTCCCCTGCATACGGCCGGAAGCCGTGCCGGACCATCACATCGCGCAGCAGCGCGCGCATGGCCGACTGCTCCGCGCTGATGCCGGAAAAGTCTGTGTGGCTGCGCGCGCCGAAATAATCAAACGTGCCTCCCATATCGACCTCGCGCCCCGTGCGCAGCTCCAGCAGCGTCAGATCGACCGTGCTGCCGCGGCTGTGGCCGGAACGCTCGGCGATGCAGCCCTGCGAAAAGAGCGCGCTTTTTTCCGTCTCCGGGTAGAAATACGCCTGCATGCGGGTATCATCCGCATCCTGCGCCCAGCGCATGAACTGCGTCACCGCCGTCTGCGGGCGGTAGGCATCGAACACTTTCAGCCGGTAGCCCATGGCAGCCACCTCATCACTGACCGCCTTGAGTGCATCCGCCGCCTGCGCGGTCAGCAGTGCGACCGGCTGCTCATATCCGTCGATACGCTCGCCTACGAAGTTATAGGTCGAATAGTAGCGCATCTCAAGGATCACATCCGGCACGACCTCACTCAGCAGGACAAAACCGGAGGCATCCTCCTCCGGCGGCACAGCCGCTCCCTGCTCAGGCGCTGCGGATGTGACCGCCGCCGTCGGTGCCGGCAGCGGCAATTCACCGCTTTTTCCGGCACAGGCCGGAAGCACAGTCAGCAGCACCAGACACAACAGCAAGCACAGCAATCGTCTTATGCGCATATCCTCACCCCGCAGCAAAAATCCTTGCGATAATTCTATCACGTTTTCGGCGCGTAGTAAATACGGCGCTGCGATGCAGCGCACTGACAGCGGCCAAGATCCTGCGCAAAGCCCCCCCTCCCGCGACATCAGATCGCAGAAGGGGATTTTGGCAAAGAACCGTAATTTTGATAGAAACCCGTTAAGGGGGTGCAATTACGGTTTGGAGGTGGGTGCATTTTTGATTTTAGGGGGGTGCAGTTCTTTGCCAAAGGAAGAGGAGCGCCTTCATGAAATAATGTGTTA
>ERZ772812.2241-NODE-2241-length-12635-cov-4.393800_pt1 | contig 12635 bp, 8 predicted proteins | sample MGYA00511343_ERZ772812 | MGnify/ENA primary metagenome ERZ772812 (study PRJEB29015, sample SAMEA2737706) | human gut metagenome | biome: human gut; feature: human-associated habitat; material: faeces | place: China | collected 2012 ...
TTCATTTCTTCTGCAAGCTGGTCTGCCAGGACTCTCTGACACTCGGAAGACGGATGGGTTCCGCTCTTCTCATTGCTCGGTGTCGGCACTTTAACATAATTCAGTAATCTTTCATATGCTTTCATGACGTATTTTCTCCTTTTTATTTCATCAGCTTCTGGATGGTTTTGCAGAGCTCATCCACGGCGCCTTCTTTTCCCTGCCGGATATCCTCCACAACGCAGGATTTGATGTGGCTGGAAAGCAGTACCTTGTTGAAACTGTTTAATGCAGACTGGATCGCGGATACCTGGGTCAGGATATCGACGCAGTAGCGGTCGCTCTCCACCATTTCCCGTATTCCGCGCACCTGGCCTTCAATTCTCGAAAGACGGTGGATCAGATCTTTGTATTCTTTTTCGTCCCGCACTTTTTTCCGGTCGCATTCACTGCAGTGTGTACAACATTCACCCATGAGGTTTCCTCCTTGTGTTCCGTCACTCTATATACCCCGTCTGGGTATGAATTTATGATACTCTTTTGCCCAGGCTTTGTCAATCTTCGATTTTTGCCGCAAGCGCGCCGTACAGCTTCTGGTTTACCAGACTTGCCGCGCTGCACTCCGCCTCCGGCGCGTTCGCCGACGGCTCTCCGCAGAGATCGACCGCGAGCACCTTTCTCCCCGCAAGACAGTCCTTTGCAAGGGACAGCAGCTCATCCACACGCACATTTCCCTGATCCCAGTTCGTATCAAGCTCCTCCTTTGACAGAATGTCCTTATCGACCGACAGATATACCGGAAATGTTCCCGCATGGGATGCAAAAATCTCTTTGATCTTCGCCGCTCCGCTTCCGTCGTCGAGCTCTTCCTGTGTCACAAACCAGACATGCTCCATCGCTTCCGTTTCCCGCACCGACGCCTCCGGCGGGCCGATTACACAGATTCCTTTGATGTTTTGATACGCCCCGGCAGCATCCCGGATCCAGGAACCGCAGGAGAGCACCGGAAGAAGCGCCGGCGGCTGCATATCGGTATGGTGGTCGAATACGGCTAAAAACAAATCTTCTTTTTCAAGTCCCAGCAGCAATTTGCTCATATAGTGATAATTGCCGGAATCCAGAAGGCGGATCCGCGGCAGCTCTTTCGTTTCTTTTTTTCGGCCAAGTTCCGCTTCCAGAAACTGCTCCGTCTCCGGATCGAGATAACCGTCAGTTCCCCGGAGCTCTCTTAGATCCCAGATCTTTCCCGCCTGCTCCCAGGCATATCCTTCGGACTCATAAATTCCGGAAAGGCTAAAACAAAATGGTTTCATCTTCTCTTTTACTCCTGTTATTTATTTAATGGATTCAGCTTTCTTCCCGCCGTCACAAGAAGAACGGCTGATATCAGAAGCTGCAGAACGGCACTCGCCTCCGGCAGATAATGGATCAGCGGATTCTGTCCGTAATTTCCAAGCAGATAGCAGAGCTGTTCCATCTCTCTTCCATTCCCAAGCTGGCGGCTGATGATCCCCGCAAACGAGGTAAACGGATTGAAAAGAAGAAGGTAAATTACACCTCCTACATCGATCTGCTGATAAGCTGCCGTCATCTCCTGCTGCAGCAGTCCTGCGTAGTAGGCAAGCCCCGTGCAGGCGCATATTCCTACGACCAGAAAAACGACAATGACATAGGAAAGAACGGTCGCCAGTGTGGTCCGCTTAAAAACAACCGAACAGAAAATGCCGATACTGCCGACAAAAATCCCGGTCAGAAGAAGGCCTCCCGCCATCAGAAGCAGTCCGCCAAGGCCGATACCGCCGAACACCACAACAAGGGACAGCACCGGCAGTGCCGAAACCGTCAGTATCAGAACAACGCCAAGCGATGCCTCCAGCTTTCCCGTAATGATTCTCCACGGGTTCAGGTTCGTCGTCAGCAGCACATCCAGCGTTTTTTTCTCACGCTCCAGCGAAATGCTTCCTCCCGCAACCGCCGGAACTGAAAGGACAACGAGAATAAACAGAAGATACGTCATCAGAATATAGCAGTTCATCGGAACGCTGTAGCTGACCGGTGCCAGATAGCCAAGCTGGCTGCTCTCCCCGAAATAGCAGACAAACGCAACCACGGCAAGCAGCAGATTGCAGACAAAAATAATCCAGGAAATCCGCGATGACCGCGAGTTCCGCTTCATTTCTTTTTCAAATACAGGATTTAACCGCACGTTTCGTTCCCTCCTTATCCGATCGTGTTTCCGAACGTTTCTGTGTTTCAGCTCTTCTGTTCCGTTTCCCCGGTCAGATGAAAGAACAGGGACTCCAGGCTGTTGTGTTCCCGTGCAAATGAAACCACAAGGATTCCGGCATCCACCAGTTTCTGCAGCAGATACGCCTCCTCCTCCCGGCTTCCCGAAAACCAGGCCGCAATCTTGTTTTCATCCACAGAAAGGCGGCTGACCTGCGGATCCTGCCGCAATAGTTCCAGCGCCTTTGGCACCTGGTTCAGCACAGTGATGCGCAGCGGATTGGAGCTGTCGATCGCAAGCATAATGTTTTCCAGCTTTCCCTGCTGTACCATGACACCTCCGTTGATGACACCGATGCTGGTGCACAGATCTGCTAATTCCGAAAGAATATGGGAGCTGATCAGAATCGTATAATCCTTCCGCGCCAATCGCTGCAGGAGAAGCTGAAAATCCTTTCTCGAACGCGGATCCAGACCGGAATTCGGTTCGTCCAGCACCAGAAGCTTCGGTTTATGGATCATCGCGCGCGCCAGACAGAGCCGCTGCTGTATGCCCCTTGAGAGCGAATCCACCATCTGCTCCTCTTTTCCCGATAGTTCGACCATCTCCAGCACTTCCCGCGCACGGACGGTTCCTGCCCGCCCGTAAATTCCATACGATGCGGCAAAAAATTCCAGATACTCTATCACGCTTAAGTTTTCATAGACGCCAAAGAAATCAGGCACAAAGCCGATCAGGCTTTTCTGCTTCAGAATATTTTTTGTCGTCCGCACGCCGTCCAGCCACAGATCGCCGCCGTCGCTCTTTAAAAGCCCTGAAATAATGCGCAGCGTCGTTGTTTTTCCCGCACCGTTCGGTCCGACAAAGCCGTAAATATCGCCTTTTTTTACTTCCATATCAAGACCGTTCAGGGCATATGTTTTTCCGTATTTTTTGGTCAGTTTCTCAATTTTCAGTATCGGCATTTGGCTCCTCCGCTAACAAGTTCTCCAGATATTGCTCCGGTGGGATCTCTTTCGCCTTTACGATCAGATTCGGTGCCTCATAGTATCCATAATTTTCATGATACTCTTCTCCCTTTTCCTCTTCGGAAAGACGGTACCGCACACGGATCTGGTTGTCCGCATTCACATACTGCGCCTCCAGCGCCGGATCACTCGCAAAATCGATCTCCCAGTCGGAAATTTCATCATACGTTCCCGTCTGAAAATTGTACAGCTCAATAATTCCATTGAAATTCCGGATCTTGGTCCCATCCTCCGTGCGGGCTTTCTCGAAAGCAAGCGAAAGAATGGTTCCCCGTTTTCCTCCCCCGCCGGTTTCTGCCGCCTGGATCTTATCTTCTAACGCCGTCATCGCATACGGCCAGAATGCAGGATCATAGATTCCCTCGGAATCCGGCTGCATCACGCCTTTAGCATACATTCCATACAGACACCAGATGTTGTTGTTTTCAAAGACACCGTTCAGATAATACGTTACTTCCGTTTCCTCTTCCGAGATTCCGCCGGAATTCGGTCCCATTTCAAAGCTTACCGTGTTTCCGCCGTCCCATCCGCTGTACTCCTGCGCATACGGACAGTACACAACGCCGGCCTCTTTCATGTCCACAGACACTTCCTGATAGTAATACGAGATTCCATACGCTTCGTATCCGCTGTCAAGCTGGAACGTATCGTCATTGCCTGCCAGCTTTCCAAAGAAAAGGCAGTTGTCACTCCGGTTCGGCATGTGATTATAGATGACGCCGTCCAGATAATTTTTCTCTATCTCCGGCAGATCTTCTGCCGCACTCCAATTTCCGAACTCCCGCACGCTGTCCGCTTCTATTCCATCCAGCGTGATCGTCTCCCCGTTTTTGATGTCTCCAATGAGGGCACAGTAACCTGGAACGGCGATCACACAGCTCTCCAGATCATAGCCTGTCTTATTTTCCACGGTTCCGCTGATCTTCTGATCCCAGAAATGAAACGTGCCTTTCAGTCCTTCGCCTTCGTCCAGCGTTTCCATCCGCTGCATGCCGAACTCATTCAGGGCAAATGCAGCCTGATTGGAAATTTCTGCCCTGTTTTTCTGTTCTCCGAAACTGATCTCCGTCTTTTCATATTCCGCATCCTCCGTTTCCGGCTGTGCCGTGCTGTTGGACATATAGTCCATACGGTTGTACGTCACCAGATCGTAGGACGGATCCAGATACAGCTCATAGGAAGCATTGTACGGCGCCTGTGCACAGAAATTAATGTAATCTTTCTGGTATGTATCGTACTGCCAGATTTCTCTTACATACGTCAGCACCGGGGCCTTAAGCCTCGTGCTCTGGCCAAACAGACTGATCAGCATAACAAAGACGGCCGAGCAGGCACAGATCGCCCCCCAGAGATACTGACGTTTTCCTGTTTTTTTCAAAAAGAAATACAATCCCGGCCCTGCCAGAACCAGATAGACCAGAATCAGGCCGCCGTACAGCACCGTATTCGGACGGTTCCGGATCCTAGTGTTTTCCAGAAGATCGGAAATCGTATAGTATTTCTGATAATTCGTATTTCGTTTTGCCAGAAGGCGGCTGGTGGTCTCTTCGTCCAGAATATTTTTCAGAAAATCTACCGGCACTTCTTTAAACGCACTGCGCTGGCTTTCCGCAAATGTCTCGTTTCCCGAAAAGGTAATCAGGAGACCTCCCTCTGCCTGCCAGAGATCAATTTCTTTCTGGAGTGTCTCATCCAGTTCTTCTTTTGACTGCTCCAGAAGGATCAGCACATCCGGCGAATACGACTCCGCAAGCCCGACAAGCTCCTCTGCCCGGACAGATGCAGCTTCCACCTCATAAATCCCGTCGTTCAGCGTAACTCCATTCAGCTGCTGCCCGTAATTAGTTTCTTCTTCCACAACGCAGACTTCCACCTTGGACTGGAAGAAGCCTTCACTCGAAATCGTTTCTTCCCGACTGTACACCGTGTCCCTCTGGCTGTTCTCCAGGCACAGGACACAAAAAGACGTATTTTCCACCAGAAGCCCTGCCGAAAAAGTCTTTGTAACGGTTCCGTTCGCCGGAATATAGATTGGAAAACGGTACGTAAAAAGGCTGTTTCTTCCATCGCCCGACCGCTTGACCCCCAAAAACAGTTTTGAGAGAATGCCTTCTCCACTGTTTCTGCGGTAAATCGATTCCGCGGCGTTTTTTATCTGAAAAACAAAGTATCCTTCAAATTCAACAGCGCTCTCATTTGTGATTGTCACACGAATCGGTACGTGATTCCCATCCTGATAGTTTCCTTCGAATCCATAAGAAAAATCAATCTGGTATTCCCCTGCGTAGCTGTTGGCAAGAAGCTGCTTTTCTTTCCCGCCGCTTCTTCCGCCATCCGACGGCGTGTTCTGATAAAGTTCTGTCCGCGTTGTCATCGCAGACACCCTCTGAACTCCCGCCAGAAGCAGAATCAGCAGCAAAATACCGGACAGACAGCAGATTTTGCTTCTTCTTTTCCTGTTCATCGCTTTTCGTCCTCTTTCTTCCCCTTTGGCATTCCGACCGGCAGTTCCACCTCAAAGACGGTTCCCTGCAGATCACTTTTTACCCGCACCTGTCCGTGATGCAGTTCCGCAATCTGCTGTACAATCGCAAGTCCAAGTCCCGTCCCGCCGGTATCGCGGCTCCTCGACTGCTCTGTCCGGTAAAATTTCTGGAAAATATGATCCAGTTCCTGTTTTGGAATGATCCGTCCGTAGTTAATGACACGCGTGACCACATATTCGCCCTCTTTTTCCATTGAGACGCGGATCTGTTTTCCTTCTTTTCCGTATTTGACAGCATTGTTCAGCAGATTTCCAAAGAGCCGTGCCAGCAGCTCACCGTCCGCCTCGAGAAAAATCGCATGTTCCGCATGCAGAAATTCCACCTGAAGCTCATTTTTCACAAAAGACGGCGTCATCTCGTCGAGCATCTGCTCCATCAGCTGCACCAGATCAAGTTTTCCGAGATGCAGCTGCATCTCTTTGTGCTCCAGCTTGACGAATCCAAACAGCTCGTTCGTGAGCTGCTCCAGACGGAGTGCTTTCTGATAGGCAATATCGATATAATGATTTCTCGTCTCCTCATCCAGATCCGTCCGCGTGCGCACCCAGCCGAGATAGCCGATAATCGAAGTCAGCGGCGTACGGAGGTCATGTGCCACGGATGAGACGAGATCGTTTTTCGTATGCTCCGCGATCCGTTCCCGTTCCATAATTTCCTTGATATTCTGCTGCATCGTATTTAAGTTCTCCGCCATCACAGAAAACTCATCATTTCCCTTTACCTCGATCGGATGATCAAAATCCCCTGCTGATATCTCCTTTACCTTTTCCAGAATCTTCCCAATGTATCGGATGATTTCGCGCATCAGGAAATAAAAGGTCAGGCAGAACGAAAGCAGCGCAGCCGCCGTCAGAATCATCGTCCGCACCGATGGGCGGAGGCCTCCCGGTCCGATCCAGGCGCTCCGGTAACCGATGTTCATCAGTCCATTGCCGAAAAAGGTCAGAATCCCGTCGGTAAGCGTCACTACAAGCACCGTGACAAGTGCACTTACAATCAGATCAAAGACCATCCTCTGGCTGAAGTTTTTTATAAAATCAGGCTTCAATTTTGTATCCCACTCCCCAGACTGTTGTAATAATCTTATCTTCTCTTGTGTCGTCTTTCATTTTTCCGCGCAGACGGCGGATATGTACCATAACCGTGTTGTTCGCCTCATAGAATTTTTCATGCCAGACGCGCTCGAAAATTTCGTCTGTACCGAACACGCGGCCCGGGTTGGAGGCCAGCAGATACAGAATATCAAATTCAATCGGTGTCAACTTGATGCTTTCTCCGTAGCAGACAACCTGATGGGTTACCTTGTTGATTTCCAGATGCTTTAAGGAAATCACTTCCTGGCGCTCGTGCGGCTTCGACGGATTCAGTTCGCGGTAGCGGCGGAGCTGGGATTTTACACGCGCCATCAGCTCCAGCGGATTGAACGGTTTTGCCACGTAATCGTCTGCTCCCGTTGACAGACCGACGATCTTGTCGATATCCTGCGTTTTGGCACTTACCATGATGATCGGAATGTTGTTCGTCTCCCGGATGCGGCGGCACATCGCAATACCGTCCATATCCGGCATCATCACATCGAGCAGCACCAGGTCGATTTTTTTCTCCTCCAGAATGCGGAGTCCCTCTTTTGCACTGTACGCTTTTAATACCTGAAATCCATCGCTGATCAGATAAATTTCCAGCAGATCCGCGATTTCTTTTTCATCATCCACAACTAAAATATTTGTTTCTTCCACGTCGTTTCCATCCTCTCTGTTTTTAACTACCGTAATGGTACCATGAATATTCAAAAAAATCTTTACTTAATTCTTACGTCTGTATTATCTATTATAAAAAGAAAAGCCTCCTTCCACAAGAGGCCGCTTTTCTTTTCTTCTTATATTTTTTATCTTCGTACTGCGCGGCGGTATACCACAAGAGAAACCGCTGCGGAAATGACCTCTGTGATCCAGAAGGCATGCCATACGAAAACGCCGCCTCCCAGATGGGACAGCAGGTAAGCTGCCGGGAGAATGACAATGACATTTCGGCAGAGGGAAATGATCAGGGAAGATCCGCCTTTTCCGAGTCCCTCCAGCGCACCGGAGGATGTGATGGAAACTGCCGAAATCAAAAAGCCCGCGCTGATGCGTGTCAGCGCCTGTCCGCCAAGACGGATGGTCTCCGGATTGCTGCTGAACAGTCCGATCAGCTGTTCCGGAATGGCAAGGCAGATGCCGGTTCCAATAAGCATGATCACCGCACACATAATCAGGGTGATCTCATAAATCTTCCGCACACGCTTATGCTCGCCTGCGCCGTAGTTGAAGCCGATAATCGGGCGCATGCCCTGTACAATGCCGTTTGCTGTCAGATAGATGAACGTCTGCAGCTTGTAGTAAATGCCGAGCACGACAACGTAGCTCTGGGAATACACGGCCAGGATTCCATTCAGTGCGGAAATCAGAAGAGACGGCAGCGCCAGGTTCAGGATCGCCGGGACGCCGATCGCGTACAGTCTTCCGACCAGATTTTTTCCTTCTTTTAAATATTCCGGACGGATTTTGACCGAAATCGGGCGGATCTTGTAAATGATCCAGTAAATCACGACCGGTGTCACCTGACCGATGCCGGTTGCAAGTGCCGCACCCTCAATTCCAAGACGCGGGAACGGTCCGATTCCGAAAATAATGAGCGGATCCAGAATGATGTTGACAATACAGCCGACCATCATACCGGTCATCGTCACTTTCATCCGGCCGACTGCCTGAAAAACCTTTTCAAAGTAAAGGTTTGCCATGATTGCTATGGTAAACAGAAAGATAATCCGTGAATACCGGACACCAAGATCGATGACAGTTTCGGAAGAAGAAAACATCCGCAGGAAACGCTCGATGACCAGAAGGCTTCCGATCGTTAAAATAACCGCATGCAGCATGGTAAGGGCAAGGCCCTGTGTTGCAGCACAGCCGGCTGCCTTTTTGTCACCCGCTCCCAGATAATACGAAATCACCGCATTCAGTCCGATTCCAAAACCGATGGCAACGGCATTTACAAAATTCTGTACCGGATAAACCAGGGAGAGCGCCGTCATGGCATCTTCGCTGATCTGTGCGACAAAGAAGCTGTCCACAATGTTATATAAGGAATTGACCAGCATCGAGATTACCATTGGAAGCGCCATCGAAACCAGCAGTGGAAATACTGGCTTTTCTTTCATAAAGTTTTCGTTCATTATTACCTCCATTTGTGATCTTTTCTGTTGGTGGGCTTACGTGCAGGCACGGACTTTGCTCCATTGCCACAAAAAAAGCCACGCAATTATCTGCTTTCGATAATTGCGTGGCGAAAAGAACTTTATTACAAGTTGAAAAATCCACACCAAGTTTGAGAGCAATATACCACACTTTGCCCGGGCTTGTCAAGATTTCTCCTGTAACTTTTTTTATTCTACATTTTTCAGTGCCTCGTCCATCGGAATCTTTTGGATGTGGCGGAACTGCAGCACAGCGATAACAGCATACGCCGCAAGGCCCATCAGATACATTTTTCCGTAAATTGCCGGAGCAATATAGTATGTCAGCCAGCCGCTGTACTCGGAAAGCATAATGACATAAATCTGGCGGATCAGCGCGGAGGCAATGATCAGGCTGACACCGATTGAGACGATCACAACCCAGGTTGTCGCCGTCAAATACAGACTCCAAATTTCCCTGTTCTCGTAGCCGAGAATCTTTACCATCGAAATCGAAGTCGTATTCTTCTCGATGATCAGCTTCGTCAGCAGATAAATCAGCAGCATGAACAGTACAATCGAGAAAACATTGATCAGCTGGAACATTTCTCCCATCGACACATTGAGCTGCCGTGAAATCTTTGTCATATCATCTTCCGTAATTTTCGTCGCGATATACGATTCCTCCAGGTCTGTGATCGGCTCATTGGAGAAATAGCCGTTAAAGTAGTCCTCTGGATGCTCGAATTTCTCGCAGAAGACATCCATCGGCAGAAATACCGCAAGGGCTCCCGGGTAGGCATAAATGCTTTTTACCTCAAAGCTGTACGTTTTGTCCTCATACGGCTCTTTTAGTTCCAGCGTATCACCGACTTTCATTCCATATTTTTCGGCATAACCGTCGGAAATCGTCACGCCGTTCTCAAACAGTTCAGCGGAAACATATTTGCTGTCTTTCTGAATTCCATATACCGAAATGCTCTCGCCCTCCCGGTTTTTCGGAATATTTTTCAGCGATGTAAGAGCAAACGTTTCCACGCCTTCCGTATTTGTCTTCAGCGATGGCGTCAGAAGTTTCTGCACAATTCCCATCAGCGTGTACTCATCATCCTCATCGATCGGATCCGGGACATTTAAAATATACTGGTAATCTGCCAGCATATTTTCCACCGCCTCCGTCTGGTAATGTGACAGCAGCGGTTTCATCATCATACCGAACAGCAACAGAATATTGGCAAATATGATACCGAGAAACAGGGTAAAGTAACTCGATTTGTTCTGCAGCAGGATCCGCAGACGAAACCGCGAGAAGAACCGGAAGTTCGGAAGACGCACCGCATGGCTTTTTCCTTTCTTTGCAAAATCGTGGCGCAGAAAACGCAGCGGTGACAGACGCAGACGGCCGGAAATCAGCACCGCGTTGATCACAAACATCAGAATTGCCGGAATTACGGTCGTGAGCAGAAATGCATTGGCATTCCACCGCGTCTGATACGTCGGCAGACTGTAACTTCCATAATACATACCGGCGCAGATATCTTTAAACACGGTGTATCCCAGAATATTTCCAATCACCGCCGACAAAATCGTAATCAGTACCGGCAGGGACAGATAATGCAGCAGAAGTTCCCGTCTCGTATAGCCGGATGCGCGCAGCGTTCCGATCACTGACGCTTCTTTTACAATCGTATTGTTTGTCGTAACTGCAAAAATGAACGCCATGATGGCAATCAGGATGTACAGCAGTATCTCCACCATCGCCTTGTCACCGCCCATATCGTCGCCGGTAAATTTGATTGCCTGATTGCCGTAGCGCGGCAGATAACCCGTCAGCGAGGAATGAGCCGCCAGAACCTCGACGAAATCATCGGACCATTCTTTTTCCTCGTTTTCATCTTTCGGTTCCGTATCGTATTTCCAGGAATAGCAGTATTTGATATGGTCATCGGTAATGGCATCATACCCTTCTTCGGTCATGATTCCCACGCCGAATTTAACCGCATCGAACATCATGTCACTCGAATTGCTGAACAGCGCACTGTAATCTGAAAGTGCCACAAGACCGGTAACCGTCAGTTCTTTTTTATCAACCGAGATCACATCACCGACCTGCAGGTCATTATTGTCCGCATACATACGGTCAATTGCAATTTCATCCTTCTGCTGCGGCATTTCGCCTTTCATCAGGCAGACCAGATTGACCTCTGTTCTGTTTTTAAAAAGACGAATCGTGCTCTCTGGTTCCGAATCCAGATCCGTGTCGGCATCTTCGTCTTTATAGAAATTCTCGTAAATCGTTACCTTCTCTTTTTCCAGCCGTGTTCTCTGGTTGTCGGTGAGCTTCTGTTCTGCAACGTAAAAGTTATCGTAAAGGCTGATGCCCACCTTGCTGATATATTTCTTCTGGGCCTTATTCAGCTTCTTTTCCACCCGGAAGTTGCCATACTCCACGTTGTATTTTTCAAAGCTTTCATCGTAAGCATACAGCATGCTCTCATCCGCAACGAGAAAACCGGACACAAAGCCAATCGTCGCCGTCATAAACAGAAAAATAACGAGATATTTTCCAATATCGTTCTTCAGTTCCCGCAGCAGGCGTTTTCGTAATGGATTTTTCATACTTCCACCCCGCTTTACCAGTCCAGATCGCCGGCGGCGATTTTGGTCTCATTGACGTAGTTTTTACGGATCTGGCCGTCGCGCAGACGAATCACGCGGTCCGCCATGTTTTTGATCGCATCATTGTGTGTTACCATGATGACGGTGTTGCCGTACTTCTGATTGACGTCCCCGATCAGCTTCAAAATTTCTTTTGAAGTATGGTAATCGAGTGCACCTGTCGGCTCATCACAGAGCAGAATGCTTGGATTTTTGATGATAGCTCTTCCGATTGAAGTACGCTGCTGCTGACCGCCAGAGAGCTGATTCGGCAGCTTGTCGCGGTGGTCATAGAGCCCCAGTGTCTTTAACAGATCGTTGATGTCGAGCGGATGATCGCTTAAGTATGCGCCGACTTCCATATTTTCTTTCACCGTCAGGTTTGGAATCAGATTGTACATCTGGAAAACGTATCCTAAATGTTTTCGTCTGTACCGTGTCAGCGTTTTTTCATTCATATCCTCAATTTTTTCGCCTTCAATCACGATCGAACCGCTGTCCGCCTCGTCGATTCCGCCGATAATATTCAACAGTGTCGATTTACCGGAACCGGATGGACCGAAGAGAACACAGATTTCACCTTTTTCCACAGAAAACTGGATTCCCTTTAAGACCTCCACACGGCTTTCACCGGTTCCAAAACTCTTCTTCAGGTTATTAATCTCAAGAAACATAACTTTCCTCCCTGCATCTTTTTTCCTGAGTGTGTAAGAGTCTGTTTTGTGTTAGACTCTTCTAACCCCATAATACTGCTTTTTCTGTGAAATTGAAAGCGCTGTTAATGAGTATTTTTTCTCATTAACAGCGCTCTTTCTTTTATTTTTTAACAGCAAAAGGCCATCGGATCTCTCCGATGGCCTTTCCGATATACCTTCAAAACCGCATACACTACACATCTATCATTCCATTTCTGTGAACACAACCAATTAGGTCAAGCCCTCGACCGATTAGTAACAGTCAGCTCCATGCCTTACGGCACTTCC
>ERZ772812.2245-NODE-2245-length-12616-cov-4.288990_pt1 | contig 12616 bp, 7 predicted proteins | sample MGYA00511343_ERZ772812 | MGnify/ENA primary metagenome ERZ772812 (study PRJEB29015, sample SAMEA2737706) | human gut metagenome | biome: human gut; feature: human-associated habitat; material: faeces | place: China | collected 2012 ...
CCCACTGCGGCATTGTGTTTGTCTCTCTCTTCGCATCAGCTCCACACTGAGGGCACTTGCAGTTTACCCACTCATCAATTGCAGCCAGTGGAGATTCTCCTGTTCCTGTAGGCTCGTAAGATTCTACTTCAGGCAGGCGGAGTGGAAGTTCTTCTTCCGGTACCGGTACATTTCCACATTTTGGACAATGTACGATCGGGATTGGCTCTCCCCAGTATCTCTGACGAGAGAATACCCAGTCACGCAGTTTGAAGTTCACTGTCGCACGTCCGATTCCACGCTCTTCGATGATATGTGGTGCTTCTTTCTTCAGTACAGAAGATTCCTGTCCGTTCCATTCTCCGGAATTGATCATGGTTCCGACAGCATCTGTATAAGCCTCTGTCATGTTCTCAATCTCTTTACCGTCTTTTGCAATTACCTGGATGATCGGGATATTGAACTTTGTAGCGAATTCAAAGTCACGATCATCGTGAGCCGGTACACACATGATTGCTCCTGTACCATAATCTGCAAGTACATAATCAGATAACCAGATTGGTACTTTTGCTCCATTGATTGGGTTGATCGCATAACTTCCTGTAAATACACCTGTCTTTTCTTTATCCTGCATACGGTCAACGTTAGATTTCATAGATGCATCGTAAATGTATTTTTCTACTGCATCTCTTGTCTCGTCTGTTGCAAGGCTCTTAGCAAGTTCATGCTCCGGAGCCAGTACCATAAATGTTGCTCCGTGAAGTGTATCTGGTCTTGTTGTATAAACTGTGATTTTCTCATCTCTTCCTTCTACTGGGAAATCTACCTCTGCACCGTATGATTTTCCAATCCAGTCAGCCTGCATCTTCTTAACTTTCTCAGGCCAGTCAAGCTTGTCCAGATCATTTAGAAGTCTGTCTGCATATTTTGTGATACGAAGCATCCACTGACGAAGATTCTTCTTTGTAACTTCAGCTCCACAACGCTCACATTTTCCGCCTACGACCTCTTCATTGGCAAGACCTGTCTTACAGGATGGGCACCAGTTTATCGGGAACTCTTTCTCATAAGCAAGTCCTTCTTTGAACATCTTTACAAAAATCCACTGTGTCCACTTGTAGAAGTTCGGATCTGTTGTGTTGACTTCACGGTCCCAGTCATAAAGAGCCGCAATCTCATTGATCTGACGCTTAATATTTTTAATATTAGCTGCTGTTGAAATCTCCGGGTGAACTCCCATCTTAATTGCGTAGTTCTCTGCCGGAAGTCCGAATGCGTCCCAGCCCATTGGATGAATGATATAATAGCCCTGCTGTAATTTATATCTGCTCCATACATCAGAGATTACATATCCACTCCAATGACCTACATGAAGTCCGTTACCTGAAGGATATGGAAACATATCCAGGCAGTAATATTTTTCTTTTTTCTTTCCATTCTCATCAAACTGGACATTGACCGGATTCTCTTCCCATTTGTCACGCCACTTTTTCTCGATCGCCTTATGATTGTAAGGTATCTTAGACATATTGATTTCCTCTCTTTCTGCAATACTGCATCTAAAATAAAATGAAAGCCTTCTCATCTCCAAAGAGACGAAAAGGCTTGATTCCGTGGTACCACTCTTCTTCATATGAATTCTCATATGCACTCATTGCTTCTGTAACGGGAAGTCCCGCTCCTGCCTATGTTGTCCTTACGATAAATGTCTGACCTGTTCAGCAGAAGAACTCCGAGGCGAGTTGGGAGATTACGTCATTGCCTTGCACCCTCCGGCAACTCTCTGAAAACGATAGGCTCTTAATACTCCTCTTCCATGTCTCTTTCATATTCTTCATTATTATAAGAAGAATGATAAAATAAGTCAAGACTCAATCCGAAGTTTTCTGCCTTTTTCAACAGTCAGTTTTCATAAAATGTATTATTTCTTGCGCTGAAATCTGGCACTGATTATCATAATGATTGCTGCAAGTGAAATCAATACTGCTATGAAATATCCAACCGGCTTATTGTTATCTCCGGTTTTGATTCTATCCCATACAGTTCCCGGCTGTTTCTTTACACTTTTTACCTGAGTTCCATTCGTTTTAGATTTTCCAGAATCATTTTTCTGATTCGTCAATCCCGCCTTGTTCTCTACAATCTCGAACTTATCCTTTCCACTTGGTTCAGATGCTAATTCATAATCTTTATTCAGATTAGAAGTGTCCATGTAAATGTCGTAAAGTCCGACTTTTTCACCTGATTTACGGCTCAGATAAATTCCAAGTGAATCACCTTCGACTAATCCGTCTCCTTCTACTGTATAAGTCAGCGCCGGATCTTTCTGACCTTTCACTTTCTGTTTCTTATCAATCGCCACAGTAATTGCACGCTTCTTAATTGTAAGTGTTCCTGATTCCAGATTATACTTATAATTTGAATTCTGGTTTGCCACCTGCACATCTAATGTATAAGTTCCAACATGATTACCATCTTCGCGTTTCACAACGGAAATGTCTCCAAGGTTCTCCTTATCACTGACTCCGGATATTTGATAAGTAAACTCCGGAAATGTATTGCCGTACTGTGCTTTACAAGAATCCGCTGTAATTGTAACTTCTTTTGAAATAATTGTATGTGTTCCTTTATTGACCTTGATTGTACGCAGATAGTTTCTGGATACAGATTCCGGAACAGTTACTGTAATAGCATGAGAACCAATTGCTTCATCACTTCCGGCACATGCGATTGTATCCTGTATTGCAGCGATATCTCTCTGTGCTATATTCTTTGTCTGAATAATCACACTGTTCAAATTCAATTTCTGTCCATAAGTAGTCTCTGCGTTTCCGACTGTCACAGTCCCCTGGGCAACTGCTTTTGTGATAACCAGTGTTCCAACTTCTGATTCTGCATTATCATAGATTGCTACTACCCGGTACATTCCTGCATCTATTGGAGCACTTGAATTCTCTACCGGAGATACATTCGTTGAAGTCTGTAAAATGTTCTGGTATTCCAGCGCTGCTTCTCCAAGCTTATCTCCGTCCTCATTGTATGCGTAAGCAGTCATGCCGTGTTCATTTCCATCATAACTTGCATATACGATCTTTTTTTCGAACTGAATTGTATTTTTCGCTTCACCAATCGTATAAGTTCTTACAATTGGTATTGCCAAATAGTTACCGCCGATAATAGAGATTGTTTCAATATATTCTCCCTCTTCTTTAAAAGCTTCCGTTCCAGACACAATTTCACCTGTTGCGGTCTTACCAACAAAATTAGTTCTAATTCCAGGTGTATCTCCCACAGCATTTCCATCTACTTCAATATGACCACCAAAATCAAAGCTTTCTGCCTCTGCTGCTGTTAAACGGTTGTGTTTATTTTCAATATTTTGATTAAATGAAAGTTTTGCATTTGTCTTTTTCTGTGCAATTACAAGTGTGCCAACACCAATGGCTGTATTATAATTACTGTTGACTGTCACACCAGCTGCTGTGTATACTCCAGCCTCTGTTGGAAGTTCACCGATATGAATTGTAACATCATTTATTCCAGGAATAATCTTCTCAAGAATATTGATTACTTTTTCAATTCCATTGATCACTCCTGCTATATCGCTTTCAGAACCAATAATACCTTGAATTTTTTCAAACAATTCCGGTAACTGTCCAACTTTAATCGAAGTCATCCCCAAACTTCTCATTACCTCTTGTACAGATTTCTTTCCATATATCGGAATATCCGTTCCTGCAATATCATTAACCGTCACCTCGGACAAATCTATGCTGGCATATTTTTCACCAGATGCCGTAATTCCAACAATCAGCCCAATTGCTTTTGCTTCTTCTGGTGAAGCTGTAAATATTGGTGCTTCAAAACTTTCACCGTAAGTAATCTTCTGGGAATTTACAGATACTGTCGCATCACCTTTTGTAATTGTAATTGTTGCCGTTGCCACAGAATCTTTATAATCATCATCACCCGCATAAGACACTGTCAACTCCTGCTGTCCCACGATCCGGTTATAGCTGAATGTCAGTTCACTCTTATCAACCGGCAATGTATTTCCATCTTTGTCCTGAACTGTAATATACTGAAGTAATTCCTGTTTCATCACATCTTCTGTGTTGTACTGAATTGTGATACCTTCCTGAATGATCACCTGTGTCTCAATTCGCTCATCGGAAATGCTCACGGTTGTTTCTGCCTCTAATGGAGCATACTGTGAATTTCCTTTATAACTGATGCGGATTTTTTCAGTATCATTATTTCCAAACTCATGTGCAAAAACTCCCACAATTGGTTTATAATCTAACTCTTGCCAGCCAAGACCACTTTGATACTGAATTTCAACATCATCAATTGAAATATTGTTGGGAATTGTATTTTCTTTATTAACAACAGTATTAAAAATGCCCTCTCCTCCGATCAGCATATTTTTTACTCCTTTTACGGTTACAATATCCATCGTACAGGTTTCTTCCATTGCCGCTAAGTACCCGGTACTGATCACCATTTCCTGTCCGGCACTCAGATCATATTCCACTGCATGTCCGTCAATTTCTACAAATGCAGTTCCATTGCCGCTCAATCTCTGCATAATGAAACCTTCTCCGCCAAATATGCCTTTTCCTAATTTTTTCTGGAAATGCATGGACAGTTCCACGCCTTCTTCTGAAGCAAGGAATGCACTTTTCTGCACGATCATGGAGTGACCGCTGCTAATCTCCAGCGCTTTGATTGCTCCCGGAAAACTTGATGCAAATGCAATCATTCCGTCTGTACCTTCTGCGGTATATCTGTTTTGAAAGGCAGAATCACCAGACATCATTCTGCCGAACATTTTCTTCATTCCGCCACCGGAAACCGTCTCCATTTTCATGTTCGGGCTCATCCAGCTCATACTTCCGCTTTCTGTGATCATAGATTCTCCTGCTGCTAATTCACATACGACAACTGGTAAATTTCCTCCTAAAATCTCATATTTTTTCATAGTAAAGTTCTCCTTTCTTTTTCGTTTTTCTTTTTTCGTTTTTATCCTACAACAGTACCTTTTTCATTAAGTTTTGCAGCACATTGCACACACATATCCAGATCATCACAGATCAAAAAGCAATGGTCACATACAAGACGCTTACATATCGGACAAATATTAAATATTTCTTTCGCCTGATTCAATGCTTTTTGAAATGCTAAATTCTTTTCCCGGTCATAAAGCGTATCATAAATAATCTTCCGATTTTCATTTTCCGGTTTTTTCCCCGCTTTGGAAAAACGAATTGGTGTGCTTTTCCATACTGTTTTACATTCCATGCAGCATAGTGAAAAGCAAAACTCATCCGGTGTAGAACAATCTATTAAATCCTTTTTCGTAATATATTCCACATTTCAACCTCCTTGTTAACCTCCTTGCTCTATCACCATCCCACTCTCAGTTCTCCCTCCTTATCCATTTCCTTTATTTTTTTCTTTTATCGGGCGGCCACCATTTCGTAATGAAAGCGTAGCAGATACGGAAAGCAAATACTATGGTCACCATTCGTATATTTTGCTTATTTTCCAAAATACGAACGATTAGTATACTATATATAGTGTTTCTTTTTTATCTATCTACTATATATACGCAATTTCTTTTTTGTAAAAATGTAAACGATATCGTCGGTCAAACTAAAAAAGAGCCTGTACAGACTCTTTTTCTTTTACTCAGTTCTATTATATGTCAGCTTATCTAACTGATCGCATTTTCGAAACAACTCAATATACAGCATTAATTCCTCTCTGACAGTTATTCCCAGTTTTCGATTCATATTTGTATTATGCTTTCTTGCTGTTCCAATACTGATATAAAGCAATGAAGCAATCTCCTGTATCGTATATCCATCAACATAATACTGAAGAACCATCCTCTCTGACGGAGTCAGAGTTTCCACGCGCAAAGCAAACGCCTTGAGCATTTCTTCTATATTCGGAGGAATGCCTCCATTTTCCAGTTTCTCCGTATTTCTTTTTTTCTGCATAAAATCAACCAGTGCATCCACTTCTGAAATTCCTGATAAATTTTCATCCGTCAGCGTATCCTCCTGCAGTGCTTTTAAACTCCGAAGAATCGGCTTCACAAAACGACGGGACATACTGACAGAAACAACCAATAATAAAATCAGGAATAACAACGTACCGATGATCCAGTCCCTTCGATTGTCCGCTGTTAATTTTTCATAATTCGCTTCTGATATCAATGTCAGTACCGCAAGCGGCATCCCATTACAACTCTTCAATTCAAGCAGTTCATGCCTGCCTATATAATTCCCAAAAGCGGTAGAATATGTATTATAATACTTTCCTTTCTTCACTGTCATCGTTCCTGATGGTGAAAGATACGTTTCTTTTGTATCTCCGAACATCGCCTTATCCAGATAGATGTTTCCTTTTTTGTCCATAGGAGCCAGTACTGTCACTATATTCCCACAGGAACCTTCCACCATAGGATAAGACAGCCTGAAATACAGATTACTCATCTCCATACCGCACAAACCGCGTACTTTTCCGGTACTGTCTAAAACCGGGACATATAAAAGCTGCACATCCTCCCATGTGTCACTCAGCTCCAGCCGGTCTGTCCACAGGCAGCTCTCTACCAGCCGGTTCCCATCAAACTGCATAATCTGTTCATAACCCGGCAATGCGGACGTATCAAATTCTAAATTCCAACGGTTATGGAGCTGTACCTGCTCTGCTCTTGCAATATCAGCATTTCCCCTGAAAAAAACTACGTGCTGTTTGCTTGTATTTACTGCCTTTAAATCAGACAGGCGCAGGTAGATTCCCATGCGAGATGTATCTGCATATTCCGTCTTCGTATTTACCGTTGCATCCAATACAACAAAAACTCCACTGCAATACTTCACATCCAATGCAGATTTCAAGGAGGGATACAGCGCAGACTCCAAATCCATGATCAGCTGAGGATTATCATTCAAATCTGAAAATGTCTTTCCATTGGCTGTCAGGCATTGATTCAATTCTTTTGTAATATCTTCCGATAAAGAAATACTTCTCGCCATCATAATGTCAGTCTGCTCTGTCATCGCTGACAACGTATTCTTCTGCTGGGCAGACAACATTTCCCGTACTTTAAAATCCATTCCCGGAAGAACTCCAATAATACTCAGTAACAGAACTGTCGCTAAAAAAAGTGTTAAAATCACCACGCACCAATAAACAATCAGTCTTTGCTGCATACGGATGCCTTGTCTCTTTATTCCTTTTATAATCTTCCGGAAATTTATTCTCTTTTCTCCCATATGTCAGCCACCTCTTTTGCCGATCCGGCAGACATTATTGTGTGTATGCTGCTTTGAAATCCTCTAATGTCTCTGAAACAAGTTTATCCATATCTTCCGGATGTTCCTGCCACTCCAACCGCTTTACTGACAGGGTTTGCCTGATAAGTTCTTCAAACTTTGTTTCCAGATCCAGATAGGAATCCAATTTCGGAGCAGTATAAAATGTATAGTTCTCCTGCGTCTTTAAAAAAGCCTGATACAGGGATACATACATCGGATCACTTAACTTCTCGATCGCCTCCGGAAGGTAAACATCGAAAGCTTCCTGCTTTACCGGCATATATCCAAGACTGGTCACAAATTCCACATTCTTTTGGGCCTCTGTCAGCCATTTAAGAAACGTAATACAGGCTTTTTCTTTTTCCGGTGTAGATTTTACCGTACAAATACCGGCACCCCGCTGCATGACCATCATTTCTCCCCTGGCAAATACGGGACATGGCATGGAAACAATCTCTACTTTTTCCGATGTATTATCCGCATACGTAACTTCGTCTGAATAATACAACACGCTGGCTGACGAAGCCACCGATACAATCGAATCTCCCGTTCGCAAAGGTTCCGTCGCATAACCGCCGCGAAGCCATACTCCTCCGGACAGTGCCGCTTTTGCATAAGGTTCCCACACTGTTTGAAATTCCGGTCCGAAAGCCAGATTTTCTCCTTTAAAGAAATTTTCACCCAGGGATTCTACACCTACCTGAAAATAGTTAAAATGATAATCATGAACAAAAAAATTCTTTCCATCACCAGGAACGTCCGGCGTCTGGTTGTCTGTCCATGCAGCATATTGTTCTGCCATTGCGAAGAGTCCTTCCCATGTTTTTAAATCTTCCATCTTCGCTCCTGTTTCTTTCGCAAAACGATCAAATGCTGTTTTATTGATAAACATAACTTCCGTTGATTTTGCTACCGGCAAAATGGAAAGTCTTTCATGAATAACACCCTCTTCCAAAAAAGCCGGAATAAATTCGTTCAGTTCTTCTTCTGTAAAATAATCATAATAATCTACAAGCTCCGTATCATCCGGCATCGCCAGAACTGTCTTGGGATAGGAAACAAACATATCCGGCAGTTTGGAAGCCCCCGGATCTCCAAATGCGGATGCCAGCACATTTTCATGTATCGTATTCGTATTTGTAACACTGCCAACCTGTACCCGGATATTTTTCTCTTTTCCAATCGTTTCATTAAATTCATCAATCAGATCGTTTAATGGCGATTCTGTCTGTCCGCCATATACATGCCATAATGTAACGGTTACCGGATCTTCGTTTTTCTTCTGCCCACACCCTGTAAAAACTATGACCGCAATCATTACCGGGAACAAGCAGATTTTTCTCATAATATATCTCATATTATTTTTCTCCCTTCCAGACAGTATCTTATAAAGCATCTGACATCTCAACAAAAAATAATATCTTAGGATTAAGACACTTTTACACAGTATATGATAACGGTTTTCAGCGATTTAAACACTCCCCATGTGGGTAGTAAAATGATGTTTTTAAAATCCGTTTATAATCAGATTTTTCTTTGTAACAGCTACCGCCAATTTCGTTTTGGAATCAAAATTCGTTTTCTGCAGCATATTCTTGATATGCCATTTTACAGTCTCCGGTGATATACACAAACTTTCTGCAATTTTTTTATAGGATTCTCCTTCCACCACTAATCGCAGAACTGCTAATTCCCCAGGTGTAAAATCACAGCTTTTCGCTGTTCCGATCATCACAACCGGTGGAGCATCCGGATACACGCTCTCCCCTTTCATCGTGCGATCCATAACCTCCAACAGTTCCTCTTTACCGGCATCTTTATACCAGAAGCTTTCTACTCCCGCTTTGCGCGCCCTGTCAATAAAACTGCACTCTACTAAAGAAGTCACGATAATTATTTTTATCTGAGGCATGGTCCTTTTAATCTTCTCTGCTGCCACAAGACCACTCTCATCATTCTCCGTACAGACATCCATCAAGACAAGTTCACATTTGCTCTGCCTGCATACGGTTTCTGCCATAGCTGCGTTTGTGATAGATGCCGCCAGACAATATCTCCCACTGGACTGGATATAATTTTCCATATCTTCCCGAGCCATACGCTGGTCTTCCACGATTAATACCCGTATCATCTCCGCACCTCCTTTGGTATCTTAACGATTATCGAAAATTTTGACTCCGCACAGATTCTCAATATACCTCCACATTGCTCCACTCTTTTTCGTATACCGGATAATCCTCCTCCTTCTTTGACATTCTTCTCCGTTTTTTGTCCATTATCTGTGATTACTATAATCCACTCTTGTTCCTCACTGCCGGATTTTACATACAGTTCGCTTGCCCCGGCATGGCGGACACAATTGGAAAGCGCCTCCAAAAGTATTGTATCCATCAGTTCGGAAATATGAGATTCCCAGACTTTTTCTCCTGTATAAATGATTTTCACACCCAAAGTCTTCGCTCTTTCCTGCACCTGCCTGTGCAGTTGTTCGCCTTCCACAGACTCGTTATCTTTATTCAGCAAATCTAATGTCTGCTTCCATTGCGAGCGGAAAATATCCCGGTCTGCTTCTGATTCCCGCATCAACATCCGCTGTGCCGCCAGGACACTATATCCCAGATTATCATGCACTCTCATTTTCATAGATAACATTTCTTCTTCTCTGGTCAGAGTTATTACATTCTTAGAAAGTTCTTTCATAGCCACAGACATTTCCTGAAGTTTCTGATTTTCTTCCTTCAGCAACACTTTGTTCCGATATAATTCTGACACTTCAGAAGCAAGAAATTGGAAGAATCGATCTCCGGCTGTCGTAGTAATCTCTTTCTCTGAAAATTTCCACACACTTCCATCCGCAAAGCAGTATACTTTCAGATCAACATCATAAAATACATTTTCTTTCAGAGGATGTTCCAGTGCTTCCTTCAGTTCTGTAATATTCTGTATATCTCTTCCCGCCAGATCCTGACAAATTTGATACATTTTCCGATTCATCAGTTTAGGCATTCCGTTCCCATCAAAAAAAACAATTCCGCTCGGCAAATTGTCCAGACTCTCCTGAACTGCATTTTCCCTCAGGCAGTTCTTACGGTACTTATGAATTCCAAAGATCTTCATTCCTACATATAAAAAACCACAAATTCCCATAACAATTAAAATCACATATGGTATTTTAAACATCCGTTGCCGCGCACACAAGCCGGATGTTATAAGAAAAATAACTATAAGCAATGCACTGTCCAGCAGCAACATCTTTCTTTGTCTTTTTCCTGTTCCTTCATAAATAACCAGAATCATATACAGCAAAGTCAAAAAAATAAAAAAGCAAATGATCGTGATCTGATACTCCGGCGAACAGTTTTCAAATGTTTTTATCATTTGCCGCTACCTCCTCCCGGAATCAGAGAAAGCAGCCATGCTCCGTCAAAATCCTGCTCCGCATAAGCTCCATATCGTCTGGCAATTTCCCGCAGATCTGTTTTACATTCCACACTCATAGACATGACGATCCGCTCCTCTCTGCGTTTCAGATTTACAGTAAATGCCGACAGATCTTCCAAAGATTCCTCAATGACTGCTTCAAAAAAATCATAAATCTGCATAGCATCTTCACTTCGTATTTCATCTAAAGCGGTGGAAAAACCTGCCTCAACATGGTTCCATTCCAGATTCTTTATCGTTTCCCTGAAACATAACTCCAACTCTCTGATCGGAAATTTTACGGTCTGCTCCGCAATAAAAATAAGATTACTACGCCTTTTTATATAGGCTCCGATCACAACTATCTTCCCTAATATTTTTTTCCTTTCGTTCTCATCTTCTTCCATAGAATATGCTTCAATGAATTCCGTCAAAAGTGCACTCTGCCTTGTCGTCTGTTTCTGTATTTTATCATAAAGCTGATTCTTCACAGAAAGTTTTTCTACTTCTCTTTTTGTTCTCAGATTTTCTTCCTCAATCAGATTCGCATCCTTTAATTCTTCCTTCCTGTCTTCAAGCTCTCTTACGATTTCCTGTAATTCCGACAGGTTTTCCTTCCACAAGACATAACCTCCCAAAATTGGTTTTCCCGACAGTCTGATTCCATTTTCCAACATGATCGGGCTTTGAACTACCTGTCTTACGATTTCCGGCGCAATATATTCCGAATCCTGCGATTGATAAATGTATTTTCCACTCCGATCTGTAATCTGCGCTGAAATTGTAGATGCTGCAAATAATTGTGCGTATCCTGTATTGGAAGGGATCAATCCGCACTGGATGCAGCTTTCAATGATCAAAGCAAACAAAAGGCATAATGCAGCTGTCATATCGCTTGAAAATATTTTCCAAAAGGGCAGATTCAGATAATAGGCAATGCCATAGACAACCGACAGTCCATAAGCACCAAAAGGCATCCAAAGCATTTTCCTGTTTTTAATTTTTCTGCATCTTAATAGAATAATCAAGAGTGCTGCCAGCAGACAGCCAAGATCCCAGGCGACTATAGCATAATACATTGCTCCATATCCATAGACGCCTACTTCATAGGAAGCTGCTTCCCCCAGTCTCCCCTCCGGGAAAGTAAAAACTAACTGGTGCAGATCATTCGTTAATACAATCCCTATCAGAAACAATGCCGGACAAAACAGCAGACATCGTCTTTCCGGTAATTTATAATTCTCCGGCTGCCGTATATAAAATGCCAGATAAAGACTGACCGTAGGGAGTAACACCATAGGAATATAATAAAGATACCAGGCATAGCGCAATGCTGTCGGCATCTCATACGGTATTTCAAATTTACACATACGAATGAGCATCCAAAAAACTATCATCGCTGCAATCATTATTAAACAACGCCTGGCTTCCTTTTGGATAATCCTTTTTTGAAAAGAAACCGCCCATACCAGATAAAGTCCTATATAAATAAAAGGTCTTAAAAGATGACAAACAGATTGCAGATAAGGATTGGTAAATGACACATAATGCAGCAGAACTGCCACACCTACGCATAGTGCTACACTTCCGACGTATACTGTAAATTTCTTTTTCTCTGACACTGTGCATACTCCTTTCTGTTATGTTTTGTACTATATCTTGTTTACAGTATATCATAATCTCCCTTCCAAATTATATCTTTTATAATTCAGAAAAACTCGCATTACAGAAGATATCTTAGAAGCCGGATTACTTATACAAATATCTTTCTGGAAAATAACACAAAAAGGATGCACTACGGTAACTTCTCCATTACCTTGGCACATCCTTCGTATTATTATTTTTTGCTATTCTTCTTAATGACAGCTATGGCTTCCACATCCATG
>ERZ772812.2254-NODE-2254-length-12589-cov-3.160204_pt1 | contig 12589 bp, 6 predicted proteins | sample MGYA00511343_ERZ772812 | MGnify/ENA primary metagenome ERZ772812 (study PRJEB29015, sample SAMEA2737706) | human gut metagenome | biome: human gut; feature: human-associated habitat; material: faeces | place: China | collected 2012 ...
AAAAGGGATATTACATAACGGAATCCTGTATCGGCTGTGGGAAATGTATGAAACATTGTCCACAGAAATGCATCGAGAAAGGAACAACTTTTGTCATTCAGCAGGAGCACTGTCTGCACTGTGGAAACTGTTATGAAAACTGTCCGGTGAAAGCGGTGATTAGGAAATGAATCAGGATGAGAGAAGAAGATATTTGATTAAAAGATTGCTGAAAGAGCGACCAGAGTATGAAAACATACAGATTTCATCAGATGTAGTTGAGCAGAAAATGCTGCTCAGATTGCTTATGAATATAAGAATGCCGGGGGAAATGGATCACGCATTTTTGCAGATTCAAGATGCATACCTTTCAGAAGAAAATGAGAAAACCGTATTACAGGCAGCCCGTATTTTTTATATTTCTCAAACAAGTGAACGGATTCTTTCCCGAAATTCTATTGAGGCTTACAAGAAGGTCCAAAAGCGTATAGATAAACGTAAGAAAAAGATAAGGTTGTACGAGATTTCTATTGTTGCAGCGTGTTTTGTTGGGCTATTGGTAATATCGACAGCTATTTCATTTTTGTTGCGGAAGTCTTCTGTATTGGCTCCGCAGCAAATAACGGTCTGTGCGAATAGAGGTGTGAGGACAAGTCTTGATTTGCCGGATGGTTCGATTGCCTATTTGAATTCGGGCAGTACGCTTTCTTATCCTTCTTCATATGATGCAGAGGAAAGGAAGGTGACACTTGTCGGTGAGGCTTATTTTTCAGTAAAACATGATCCGGCGCATCCGTTTATTGTGAGTGTATCTCATGATCGTTTGAGGGTGAAGGTGCTCGGAACAGAATTTAATGTTCGGGCTTATGAGAAAGAGAATGTTGTACAAACGACCTTGGTCTCCGGATCTGTAAATATAGTAATGAAAGAAGATAAGGGTAAAACAAATGAAAGAAATTTGTATCCGTCGGAAAAAGCTGTTTATGATTTAACCGATAAGACCTTGGAAGTTATAAATGTTGATGTTGAAAGTGAGATTGCTTGGAAGGAGGGACGTTTGGTATTTAAAGAAACACCTTTACCTGAAGTCTTGAGATGTTTGGCTAATTTTTATAATGTCGATTTTAAGGTGATGGATCCGGTTCTTGACTCGTACCGCTTAACTGGTACTTTTAATAATCGGCAATTATCGCAGATTTTAGATTATCTTAGGATTTCTTCTCGGATTGATTATTCGATAAAACGGATGGAAATGGATGACAGTTTGTCCGCACAGCGTGAACAGGTTGTGCTTCGCAGGATAAAATAAGAATATGATGTTTAACTTAAATTTAATGCTTATGGAATAAATGAACTAATAATGAATGAGAGAACGGCAGAAAAATAAATATGGATTTTTCTCGTCAAATTAATTAATAATCTGGTTGTCCAGATTTAATTTAATCTTAAATCAATAATTACAAGTATGACTAAAAATAATGATGGTCGATTGGATCACTGTGATCCAATACCAGATTTTATAAAATCTGGTATATATCGAGTATTTAATTTTATTTTTTTATTTCTGTTCTTCTGCACAGGAGCAGTATTTGCGTCAGGCTCTTATGCCTCAAATACGATACTGTCTATTAATGCAGAGAAGAAGAGTATAGCAGAGGTGTTAAACGTTATAGAAAATAAATCAGAGTATCATTTTTTCTATAATAGCAAGTTGGTTAATGTCGATCGTAAAGTAACGCTTGCCGTAGATAACAAGGATATCTTTACAGTATTAGATATCTTGTTTAAAAATAGTAATATAGCTTATAAGGTCGTAGATAAAGACATTATCCTGACTGAATCAGCTATCCCTTCAAAAAATGAAAAATACCAGGCGAATAAACGAATTACCGGTATTATAAAGGATCAAACAGGTGAACCTGTCATAGGAGCTAATGTCGTACTTAAGGGAGATAATGGGACGGGTACGATCACTGACATAAATGGGCGGTACAGCCTGGATGTACCAGAAAATGCGGTTTTGATTATTTCTTATATTGGATATACTTCCATAGAGATTCCGGTCAAGGGACAATCAGAAATTAATGTGACATTGAAAGAAGATTCTCAGGCCATTGAAGAAGTTGTCGTTGTTGGTTATGGCACTCAAAAAAAGGTTAATTTGGTTGGAGCTGTAGCCGCAGTCAATATTGATGAAAAAATATCAAGCCGTTCAATATCCAATGTGTCTTCCGGACTTTCCGGTTTGGTACCTGGTTTACAGGTTTCCCAAACGACCAGTATGGCGGGTAATGATAATGCCTCTTTGATGATTCGTGGTATGGGTACGGTAAACAATACCAGTCCGTTAGTAGTTGTTGACGGTATGCCGGATGTCGATATCAATCGTATCAATATGGCTGATGTTGAGAGTATTTCCGTATTGAAAGATGCGGCATCTGCTTCTATTTATGGATCCCGTGCTGCCAATGGGGTTATTCTGATAACAACTCGTACTGGTAAAAAGGGAAAGACGAGTATCAATTTTACGGGCTCTTATGCGATAGAAAAACCATCACGTTCTTATGACTTTATGGATGATTACCCACGTGCATTGACATTGCAACAGTTTAGGGCAGCATCAGGTACAAAGCGGGAAAGCTATAATTTCAAAGATGGGACGATCGATCAATGGATGGCGTTAGGAATGATCGATCCGCTACGCTATCCGAATACTGATTGGTTTGATACCTTCATGCGTACCGGTACCCTTCAAAACTATACGCTTTCAGCAACCGGTGGAAACGACAAGTCTAATTTTTACATATCTATCGGTATGATGGATAAAGAGGGCATTCAGATGAAAAACGATTTTAAGCGTTATAATACTCGTTTCAATTATGACTATAATATGTTCAATAATGTGAAAGTGGGTGCTCGTTTTGATGGTAATTGGTCTGAATTTACTTATAGTGGTTATGCCGATGGTATTACAAACAACGATACCAGCGATTCCGGAGGTGGTGATATGCAATATGCGGTTGCGGGTGTAACTCCTTATGATCCCGTGACTGGTCGTTATGGAGGTGTTATGGCTTATGGCGAAGATATTCAGGCTTATAACCCGTATGCTTTTTTTGACAGTCGCAATCCGAAGCAGACTCGTCAGCAATTGAACGGAAGTATTTATTTGGACTGGAATGTCTTTAAAGGCTTTACTGCCCATGTCGATTATGCTCTGAGCTTTAGTAACTATTTTCAGAAAAGAGCTGATACTCCAACCGGAGCTGCTTATGATTTTCAGACGGGAAAGGATATTGGACGTTACTATGTTGCCGACAACGTGGGTGTCAGCGACAATAATACTACCAATTACAAAACTCAGTTGAACGGCCGTTTGCAATATGAGACGACTATTGCGCAAAATCATAATATTGGTGCAATGTTTGTTTATAGCGAAGAGTATTGGCATACTCGTTCGACAGGGGCTTCCCGTAACGATCGTATTCATCCGTCAACCAGTGAAATCAATTCTGCGCTGACAAATGTTCAAAGTAATTCAGGAAGTTCTGCTTCAGAAGGTTTGAGATCCTATATCGGTCGTATGAATTATAGTGCATATGATAAATATTTGTTAGAATTCAGCTTCCGTGTGGATGGTTCTTCAAAGTTTATTAAAGGGCACCAGTATGGTTTCTTCCCGACTGTTGCAGTCGGTTGGCGCTTCACTGAAGAAGAGTTCCTGAAAAAATATCTTTCCTCCTGGTTATCGAGTGGTAAACTTCGTGCTTCTTGGGGAAAATTGGGTGACAATTCAGGAGTAGGACGTTTCGAACAGTTGGAAACTCTGACAGCGATGAATTATATGTCGAGTGATGTTGTTAAAGGGTTTGTGAACAAGAAAATGATCAACAAAGATCTTTCTTGGGAAGTTTCTACTGATATTAATGTGGGCTTGGATTTAGGCTTCTTGAATAATCGTTTACGTACGGAAATTGATTTTTATAACCGTTTGCGTACAGGCATGAATCGTCCGTCTCAAATGTCAATCCATCTGACTGGGGCATATAGTGCTCCTCGTGCTAATATCGGTGATCTGCTGAATAGAGGTTTGGAATTGAACTTGACGTGGAAAGACAAAATTGGTAATGTGGAATATTCTGTCAACTTGAACGGGGCTTATAACCGTACAGTATTAAAAGAGTGGAATGAGTTCCTCAGTCGCGGTTGGGTCTATTTGGATATGCCTTACCACTTCTTATATGTTTATGAAAACAATGGTATAGCCCAAACATGGCAGGATATTTATAACAATACGCCTCAGGGATTATCTCCGGGCGATGTGATCCGTAAAGACTTGAACGGAGATGGTATAATTGATGGGAAGGATAAAAAAGCTTATCCGAATATCCAGCGGGATCGTCCGACAACCACTTACGGCATTACCCTGCAGGCTGCTTGGAAAGGATTTGATATATCCATGTTGTTTAATGGAGGTTTAGGGCGTAAGGATTTCTGGCTTACAGATTTCAATAATACGGCATTTGCCGACAGGCGGTATGCTTCCACTTGGGATCACTGGACCGAACCCTGGTCTTTGGAGAATAGAGGTGGGGAATGGCCAAGGTTAGGAACAAGCACGGACAGAAGCGATAATAGTTATTGGCTCTATAACATGAATTATCTTAGAATGAAAAATATCATGTTAGGATATAATTTGCCGAAAAAACTTTTGTCCAAAATCTCGATGACGAATTTGAGGATTTATGCTTCTGCCGAAAATTTGTTTACCGTGACGCAATATCCGGGGCTGGATCCTGAAAAGAAGAATAGTGCTCGTGACTTGTATCCGATCAATCGGTCTTTCTCAATCGGTCTTAATGTTAGTTTTTAAACAGGAATGGTATGAAAAAAAATAGATTTAAAATATTAACGGTCGCATGTGTTGTTGGAGCTAATCTGATGTTTTCTTCATGCGTTGATAATTTATTGAACCAGACTCCGGGGGGAGAACTGGCTTCTTCCTTGTATTGGAAAACTGAAAGCGATGCGGAATATGCTGTCAATGGTGTTTATAGCCAGGCACGAGCCATGTTCAATCGTGATTATGTATTCGATGGAAATACGGAATACCTGAGGTTCAGAGGGAATGTCGGGACTTCTCAGGCTACCGGAGACCGGAGCATCGCTTATCGTAACGGTTCTTATAACAATCCTTCTTCCACCTACGGAAGTAGTTTTGATAATTACTATCAATATGCTTATGCGACAGTCAATCGTGCCAACTATGCTATTCAGAATATAGAAAAAATGCTTCCCGATGCAAAGACGGAAGAATCCAAGGCAAAATTGGAGGCCTTTATTGGCGAAGCTAAAATGCTGAGAGGAATGGCCTATTTCCGTCTGATTTCTATGTGGGGAGATGTACCTTATTTCGATAAGATAATAGAGAGTAATGATGAGGTTGCTAATATTTCACGTACTTCTATTACAGAAATTAAACAGCACATTTATGATGACTTTACTTATGCTTGGGAAAAACTGCCGGCGAAACCAGTGGCATTAGGGCGTTTTACTAAATGGGGGGCTTTGGCATTCCGTGGTAAATTACAACTATTCTGGGCTTGCTGGAACCGTACCTCTTGGCCGTGGGATACCCCCGTCTCTCCTAATGGAGGTTGGCCGGAACTGGACACATTTACGCCTAATGCGTCTGAATCGGCACAAGCTTATAAAGATGCCGCCGCCGATTTTAAGAAAGTGATCGAGGAATCGGGCATTAACTTGTTCCGTAGCGGTGAACCTGGTGACTGGGGAGAAATGGGAGGGTGTGAAGTCTTGCCTAATTATTTCTATCTCTTTTTGCCGACGGCAAATACAGATCCTGAACTGATGGTCGGTTTTACACATGGTGGAACCGGAACCGGACAGGGTGAAGAATTAATGAGAGATTTCGGTACACGTGCTACGGAAGGTAGCCAAGGCTGGGGACAACCACGTGCTGAATTGGCAAATCGTTATCAGTCTACAGTCACCGGTGATTTTTGCGAGAAACTGATCCCGAGGAATCCGGCAGATGCAGATGCCCGTACTGCTGTTAATTCTGCGTTAAATCCGGAATCTTATAAAGATCGTGATTATCGTATGAAATCGACGTTATTGTGGGATGGAGAAACGATGGTAACTATGTTAAATCTTTCTTTTGACCAAATCCGTAAATATCAATATAAGACATTAAAAGGTACAGTAGATGGGTATGGGGCTATCAATGCCGATGGAGATCAGACTGGTTACATTATGAGAAAGTTTGTCCGTAATTATGCGGGACAAGGTCGTTCGGATGGTGATTACCATATGCCGGTAATGCGTCTGGCCGATGTTTATTTGATGTATGCGGAGGCTGCAAATGAAGCTTATGGTCCTACAGGTGATGGGGGGCTGGCACTCGATGTGGTTAACCGGGTTCGGCATCGTGGTAATTTGCCGGCTTTAAAGCCTGAGAAATATGTTGATAAATTGACATTCTTTTATGCGATTGAGCAGGAGAGAATCGTAGAACTGTTTGCAGAAGGGCAACGGTTCTTTGACCTTCGTCGTTGGCGCTCCATTGAGCGAGTATTCTTATCTCCGCAGACGTCTCCGGGAGTCAGGATGTATGATACACACGGTGCTTTGAGGCAGACCGTCTTTAATAATACTTCCTTGTTGAATTATCAGCGAAACTATATTTTCCGGATTCCACCTTCTGAAAGAAATAAGAATCCGAATTTGACACAGAATACACCATGGTTGTAATTAAAAAATTGGATGATATGAAAAAGATGATTAGTAAAATTTGCTTGTTTTTGTTCATTGCCTTGATTGCTGTATCATGTGAAGATTTTCCGGTAGATGAAGACGGGTTGTTAATCACGACAAGAGCAGAATGTTATGTGAGTAATTTTGATTTGTATAATACGGATCATCAAACAATTAAGTTGGGTAATGCCTATGTTGATACAACAGCTCAAGTTGCTATCATGTATGTCAAATTTGGTACCCCGATTAATAATGTTTGGCCGCGTATATCTCTTTGTGAAGATGCAAAACTGGCTCCTAAAATTACGGGGTGGATGGATTTCTCCGGTTCCAAAATGAATATGGAATTCATCGAAGGTGATTGGAAGTCCGGGAATCCGTCGGATCAGTTGAGTGAGCGCATAGTGAATAATCCGTCGGCATTTCCTTCGACGGCTAAACGGTTCACTGTTATCGCTGGTAATCGTGAAATTAAAAAGGAATACATATTCCTTATAGTAGAAAGACCATTGCAATAATAAAAAATGAAAAGTATGAAACTGAAATATTATTATTTTGTATTGTTGTCATTTGCTTTAACTTTGGTTGCATGTGATGATGATCCTGTGTTATTGAAGGATCCGGTCTCTGCATTAAGCAATGATTGTATCAAACGCAGTCTGCCTGTTGCACCGAATATTGTAGGTAATGAAATAGAATTTGCCTATGCGATGGCTATTCCTAATGAACTTGGGAAACTGTCGTCCGCTCAGGTTGTGAGCAGCATTGCTGGTGCTACCGGTACTTACTTTGATCCAAATTCGTATTATACCAATTCGTCCGGTCAGGATATTCCGGTAAAAGTTTGTTCTGATTCACAGACGAACGGGACAACAACTGTTATAGACTTCACTGTTGATACCTGTGCGGCAACTCTTCGTTATTATTATATTATTCCGGAAGAAGCTCGTGGCAAAGATGTACAGTTTTCATTTTCGGTTAAAGCCAGTAACGGTCAAGTTGCGGAATACAAATTAGGTCCGTATAAGATTTCAAAAATGGATATGGCCAAAAATTTGTCAGTGACTAATGATAAATGTTATCTTTCATTCTTGAATGAGGGAGAGGCCGTGCATATTTATTCAAAAGCAGATTTGCAGGCTAACCCTTCGTTGGCTGCGAAAATTGATATCATGTATGCGTATAGTGAAAAATCGGATTTGTCACATGCCTTCTATACTTCTTCTTCTCCAAAAGAATATATGGGTGGAACAGAACTCCCTTCCGGTTTTGTCAATAATACCAAGATGATCAAAGTTTATGGCTTACAAGATCGACAACTGTCTGACTTGCAATACAGCAAATTTATTGATGATTTGGATTTTGAGACAATCGATATGTCTAAATGTACGAACTATATCTTGGGATTAAAAGAAGAGGCCGGTGCGTGGGTTGAGACGGCTGACGGTAAATATAGAGCATATGTTTATATTAACAAGGCTTCTGCGAGTGAGGTGACTGTTAGTGTCAAAAGGTATAAAATGTAAGTTCTATTGATGAGTTGATAGGTTGGTAAGTTGCTGAATTCAGGTTCTTCGACTTACCAACTGATTACCCTTAATTTTGTTTTTTAGTCTATTCTATTATATAAACCAATATATCATGAGACATAATATACGATTTTTATTGATAGTGACTATGCTTTTGCTGGTGACCGGTATCGGAACTGCCCAAAAGTTTGTACATCCCGGAATAGATATGAATTCAGCAGACTTGGAGTATATGCGTAACCAAGTTTTGGCGGGAAAACAACCTTGGAAGGATGCTTATGATTTGTTGAAGGAAAAAACGCCATTGGATTTTCAAGTAAAACCATTTGCCCATGTGATCAGTGGACCCTATTCCCAACCTGATATAGGAGGAAAGGATTTGTCTCAGTCGGCACGTATGGCGTATAGCTGTGCCGTCTTATGGTATATTTCAAGAGAAGAGTGTTATGCTGAAATAGTGATAGATATTATTGAGAAGTGGGCCAATACTTTACGCAGTTTCGATGAGAATAACGCCAAATTGCTTGTGGCATTGACTGGTTATGAGTTTTGTAATGCTGCCGAGATTTTGCGCTATAATTATCCTGGGTGGAAAAAGATAGATACGGAAAATATGACACGATTGATGATGTCGGCTTTCTATCCAACTATTCGTTATTATTTTCCTGTTGCAAACGGTAATTGGGATGGAGCTATTATGCATACCTTGCTGGCCATTGCTGTTTTTACTGATAATAGGGAATTATTCGATAATGCAGTCTATCATTATCTGCATGCTAATGCGAATGGCAGTCTGATTAAGTATATTTATCCTACCGGCCAGTGCCAGGAGACCCGTCGGGATCAGGGACATGTCCAAATGGGACTTTATGAATTTTCAGGAGCGGCACGTATCGCTTATACACAGGGGGTGGATCTGTTCAGTGCTGCGGATAACAGGTTGGCTTTAGGTTTGGAGTATTCTGCACGTTTTATATGCGGTGATTCTGTTTATGCTTATGGCGTTCCTTCGCAACGGGAACGGTTTAAATATCGTGCAGGATTTGAACATTGCATCGATCATTTTACGGCAAAGGGAGTCAACATGCCTTACCTGAAAGAATTATGTAGTCGTACTAACATGAACAATCCGGCAAATGCCCTATGGAAGCTGACTGCATTTCGTGAAGAGTTTCGGCAGAAACCTTCTGAACTTGTTGATATTCAGGAAAGTAATATCGCTTATCATGCAGGTGCGACATTGGAACAGGCTCAGCCGGTGGGGCATTCTGTGATCGAAGTAAATAACCGGGAAGATCTTCAAGCAGTATTGAATACGAATGCCGGTTCTGGCAAAACGCTTTTTTTACGTGCCGGTGAATATCGATTGAAACAATCCTTGACCATTCCTTCTGATATACATATCTGTGGAGAAGGGCGGAGCACAGTCTTGATTTGTGAACCGACGATCCGGACGGCAGCTATCTTATTGGGTGATTTGGATGCAAAAAATATTACGATAGAGAATCTTGTAGTGGATGGTTCCAAAGAACATCAGGAAGCTTATGATCCGAATTCCGGACGTTTCTACAGAACCGGGCGTTATAGTAATGCCTTGGCGGGAATTTCTATGAGAGGAGAAGCAGGACATGCTTTCAGCAATATTAAATTGAAAAATCTGACTGTGATCAACTTTTCCAGATCAGGAGTTTATATATCGGATGCGGAAGGAATCGAGATCGACCATTGCGATTTTACGGAAAATGGTGCACATGTCGTTCCCGGTCCAAGGCTACAACATAACCTGATGATCCAACACTCCTCCAATATTATGATAAAGGATTCACGATTCGATACTTCCATACGTGGTTGTGGATTGGTTCTTGATCATTGTAAGTCATTAAAGGTCGAAAATTGCGAAATTGCCAGAAATGGTTGGCATGGCCTGTTGATGGCCGAATGTCATAACGGCAAAATCGAAAATTGTCTGGTTGAAGGGAATGATGGATGTGGTTTTATGGGTGAATATCTGCATGATGGCTCTAACTTGATTCAAATTAGGCATAATAAGATTCAGTATAATAATGAGTATGGCATTCGGGCATTTGGCATGAAAGAAACAGATATAAAAGATAATCTTTATAGATGGAACGGTAAAGAAAAGCGGCAGGAATGGCTTTCTTCTGAGAAAAAACTGCAATTGGAACAATTATAATGGACAAATGATGAAAACGATATATAGTATAATTTTAGTCTTGTTTGCCAGCTTATCGGTTTGGGCAGAGAAATATCCGCATATTCTTGTCAAAGATGAGGATAAAGTGGCTGTGTTAGATAAAATAGAGAAACAGGCTTGGGCGAAACATATTTTCAATCAGACAAAGGAACGGTTGGCTGTCTATGTGGAAAGGCATCAGGCAGAACCGGATTGGATTTTGGACCGCTATTTGATGAACAGGATTCCCGGAAAACGTTATACCCGTTTTATATCAGATAAAGAAGGTACACAATTGATTGGTTACGAAGGTGACGCTCCGGTTCCGACTGTACGGGTATCACCACATAAACGTGCTCCGATCACACCGCAAGGCCGGGCTTATGTTGTTCCTGAAATGGAGGATATTGTCCCGAATGATACGTCTATGACAATGAATTTGCTGAATCCGGACACTCAGAAATATGAATGTGTGGACCCACAGGCATATGTGGGCACTATTAACGGAAGAATCAATGCATTGGCTTATGAGGCTTCTGTCATTTATTGGCTGACAGGAGAAGAAAAATATGCTAAGTTTGCTGCCGATATTTTGAACCAGTGGGTAAGCGGAGTTGTCTATCAGGAACCGATTGACGGCCCTGGACGTACCGGCTTTTTAGATATCCAGACGTTGGGAGATGAGAAAGAGAAGCCGTTGATTTTGGCTTATGATTTCTTGTATCCTTATCTGGTAAAATATAAGTATCCTTTGGAAAATTATGACAAAGCTTTTGAAAAGGTCGCTTGGACGTTGTTGTTTAGGGGATATACAGGGAATAACTGGTTTGCCGCTGAAAGTTCGACTTTGGTCGCAGCAGCGTTATCATTAAAAGATGCACAGAAAAGGAATTTTTATTTGGATTTTTATTTGAACCGGGATACGGTTGTGGATGGTTGCGGACAACTAAGCCTACCTTCCGCATCCAAGTTGTGGTTTACACCGGATGGGCATTGGAAAGAACCAGGAGGTTATCATAATTATCCGGTATCGAAGTTAATAGAAGCTGCACTCATGCTTGAAAATAATGGGTATCAGATTTTTAATCAATATCCGATTTTGTTGAATGCTTCTTATGTTATGTTGAAATATTCGTTTCCCGACTTAACCGCTTCCGCTTTTGGCGATACGGGAAGACCGCGCCAAAGCATGGAGTGCTTGGAGAGTGCTATTCTGATGGCCGACAAATATCAGCTACCGATTCTTCCAGATTTGTTGAATGCTGCCATGATTTTGGAACAGGCAGGACAATATGACCGTTCAAAATCCGGACTGACCGGATTGTTATGTTATTTGCCTGAATTACCGAAGGCAAAGAGTGGGGACAATCATCTTTGGAATAGATCGGAGAAGTTGGATTTTGCTTCTTGTTATCTTCAGAGAAATGGATTAGATCCGCAGAACGGGCTGATGTGTGTAGTGCAGGGAGCTACTTATAATCATAATCATTCCAATGGCATGAGCATGGAATTATATGGAGCCGGAACTGTTCAAGGGATCGATCCGGGTAATGGACCTACCTATGAACATCCGATGCACGTTAATTATTATACGCAATGGGCGGCACATAACACGGTTGTAGCTGCAGGAGCCTCTACTTCGGTAACTCCGTTTAGAGGTGGAGGTGGAACGAAAAGGATAGGGCAAGTAGAGTTGGTATCAATGGAACCATTAGCGGGTAAAAAGGCCATCTCTGATGAGTTTTCTTATACATTGACAAACTATTATGATGGTTCGACAAAGACCCATCAAGATCGTTTATTATCGATTCTTCGTATTGATGAGAAACATGGTTTTTATGTGGATTTTTATCGTTCCGATAATGCGATCAGTAATGATTATTTGTATCATAATATAGGGGATAGTGTGATTCTTTATACACAAGACGGAAAGGTTTTGAAACAAGAGGAGGTCTCGTCTTATCCTTGTGTTGGGGAGGACCGTCCGGGGTTACGATATTTCCGTTCGGTACGGACAACCGGACTTAATGAAAATACGGTTGTCGCTTTATTTTCAGCAAGACCATTAAACACAGGAACAAGTTACATGAAGATGTGGATGCCGGCCTCT
>ERZ772812.2257-NODE-2257-length-12543-cov-5.797726_pt1 | contig 12543 bp, 16 predicted proteins | sample MGYA00511343_ERZ772812 | MGnify/ENA primary metagenome ERZ772812 (study PRJEB29015, sample SAMEA2737706) | human gut metagenome | biome: human gut; feature: human-associated habitat; material: faeces | place: China | collected 2012 ...
TCTGGTCACAACACTTCCTGCTCCTATGACGCATCCCTCCCCTATGGTAACACCACCACAAACAACCACATTGGATGCCAGCCAGCAATTATCTTTTATAGTGATTGGTTTCGCATATTCAAGATTATAAAAACTACCATCTTCTCTCTTTCGGATATTGCGTTCTTCAGGTAATAATGGATGCATAGGAGTTGCCAATGTAACATTTGGACCAATCATCACATTATCGCCTATATGTATTTCACAGACATCTAAACATGTAAAATTAAAATTAGCAGAACTGAATTTTCCAAAGAAAGTATTGCATCCGTAATCAAAATAAACAGGTGCCTGCAAATACGGAAGCTCCTCTGTTGTTGGCAGTAATTCTTGCAATATCTGTGCTTGCTCTTCTGGCTGATCTTCATCTGTCAAATTGTATTTTCTTGCTAATTTACGCGCATTCAGGCGTAGTTGCTCCAATTCTTTATCTGTTGGATCGTATAACTCTCCACTTAGCATTTTTTCTCTTTCAGTCATTTCCGATAGCCTCCAAATTTTGATTTGTTACTCGCATGATATCATGTTTTTTCTTCAGTTACAGCACTTTTTAACATAAAAAGCGTTTTTATATGATGCAACCAACGACAAGAAGTCTTAGTAAGTGAAATACCACTATTGATTGCAGATCGATTAGGACATGAAAAAATACAGACGACATTAAACACCTACAGTCATCTGTATCCAAATAAGCAATCCGAAGTAGCTGCCCAACTCGAAAGTATTATCAATGGAACTACTGTCCCGAATAGTAGCCAAATGGCAAGTGTAGCCAATTTGTAGCCACTGAAAAGAAAAACTCCCCAGAAAGCCTTGTAATTCAAGGTTTTCTGAGGATATTGATGTTCCGGGGCACACCACATTATCCTCAAAGGGCAAAATCCAGTATCCTCACATCCCACTGCAAAACCACACAGCCAAACCACACAGCCAAACCCTCCGGCACTGCAGCGCAATTCCACAGCACATTCCGCAGTGGTAATCCTGACAACCCAACTTCTATCGCGTCCCATATAACAGTATCATCTTACACAGCAGCACTATCGCAATGTCACTTTCGCAGCATCATCCAAAGCATCCCACACACCCTGCAACACCAGGAAATATCAACGTTTCGCAGTGTTACCCATGCCCTTGTAGTTTCGCAGCAAACTCACGCAGTGATGTTTCGTCTACTTCTATTCTATACAGAAAGCTGTAAAATTCAACGTGGATTTTTACAGCTTTTGCCGATATCACGTTGCTTATTTACGCCTCATTTTATCTGAGTCAGAATCCTGTGTGACCGGGGCAGAAATGACAAAAAAGAACAGCAACAGAGCTACGCTGCGGTATTACTCTCTGTTGCTGATAGGATAATCATTTTTGCCTTTTACAGGATAATATGGTGTGCCCTGTGATATTGATATTATTCAAACTCCGAAATTTCGAAAGTCTTACACTTCCAAAATACTATAGATTAAAGATAAATAATATCTATTTTTCTAAGAAATATTGTATTTTCCTTCTAGTATTATATTAAAGTGTATCATAAATGTATCACTACTCTAATATTCATGATACATTTATTCTTCTTTAATATATTAATATTATATCATACTTTAAACTTGTAAACCATAAGAATCTACTACTTTTAGAATTATTTTATACTCTAGAATATTATTAAATTCTAATGTTGGTGTTGATTTTTATTTGTAACAAAAATAGCACATGGATTTTTTTCTCCATGTGCTCTACTTATCTTGTAGAATTTTTAATAACCTACAGCTGCTAATGCTTTATTTATTTGTTCTTGATTAAATCCATAATGTATCATAGTCTCTGTTAATTGATTTCTTGATTCACCCGAGCCATTTCTTTTGGCATATAGAATTGCCTGTTCTTCCCAATCAACTTTCATATGATCTACTGCAAAAGTAGCATCTTCTATTGGGTATCCATCATAAGAAACCAACACTTCATTGATAAGAAAATCGCGTCCGCAATGCCAATTATTTACTTCTTGATATGCTTTTAAAATGGCATTTCTCTGACTTGTTGAAAGTTCAATTGTGTATTCTCTTAGCTGTAATTCTTCTCCACAAACTTGACATTTTTGAACTTCTTTTCCTGGCGTTATTATTGCCTGCGGAGATATAACATAGTCAGTTTTAACCTCCCAATCACCTGGTGTATGTTCTATCTTGTCAATATTTTCTGTAATAGTTTTATTACACCTAGAACAAATAGCTGCTTTTTCTCCTTCTTTACTACAAGATGACTCTTGAGTTATTTTCCACTCTAATAGATCATGCCCTAATGAATCACCTTCAACTTTCTTACATATAGAACAAGTCTTTGGTTTCTCACATGTTGCCTCGTCCCATTTATGTCCTAAAGGTTCTCCTTCAGTTTTTCCACATATGGAACAAATCTTTGGTTTCTCACATGTTGCCTCATCCCATTTATGTCCTAAAGGTTCCCCTTCAGTTTTTCCGCATATAGAACAAGTCTTTGGTTTCTCACATGTTGCTGCATTCCATTTGTGATAGCAAGTATAAAAAAGTACACCAACTATTGCAACAATTCCTACAATACTTATTATTGCGATAATTCTTTTCTTTTTAACATCCATACTATATATTTATCCTTATTCTACCGGAACATCAATCATATAATTAGTAAACATTAAATCATAATTATCACTATAAGAATCTGGTAAAATAAACTGGAAAGGAACGTTTTGCTCTATTGCTGGATAAATTAAAACTCCAGATGCGCTTACTCCTGCCATAACATCATATGATAATTCTGTTAATTCAGAACAATTATATATTGTCATACTATCACTACTTTGATCAACTTGATTTCCGTTAACTAATAATTTTGCTCCATATGTTCCACATGAGTAATTATAGTCTGTTGTATTATTAATAGTAACATATACTCTTGTTTCATTTTTTGCATATTCGACTTTATCAACACTTACAATTACACCATTTTGGTCTTGACTAACAGCTGGAGTTATTTCAGCAATAGTTGGAGTAACAATATCTAAATAGGATCCTTTTGTAACGGTAGCATCAACAATTAATGGACATTCAACCGCTGATCCAAAATAATTCTCTCCTGAAAATTTTCCATCAATCTTTCCATCTACATAAACATAGTCTTGGTTTGAAATACCATCAGCATTTGCTGTATAAACAATATATGTCTGTGTATAGTTATCTATATCATAATAAAGTTGCAAAGCAGTTGTATCCTCTTCTTTTTGAGGTGCATCTATGAGCTGTCCAACTAATTTTACATACTTTCCAGCAAATTTGTCTGGATTAGTAAACATTGCATCAATTTCTGACTCATCAATGTACACAATCTCTTCCGGTTCCTTCTTTGTTTCTTTCGTTTCACCACATCCTGTTAATGTTCCCATTAACATTACTGCAACTCCAAGAAATGCAAATAACTTCTTTTTCATATCCAATTTCCTCCTCGTCTTAGACGAAATAATGTATTGTAACTATTGTATCATATCCTTTTTATATTGTCCAATTTTTACAGCATTTTACACAAATTCAGGATTATCTTTTTATCAAACATTTTTCCCGACATTCACTGTAAGTTATAATCCTGTTTCTTCATATATAAATAATCTTCTAATCCCCCTTCCAAATCCGACATATCCACTTTTCCATTAATAGATTTAAGAATCTTCTTTATTTTTGATTTTTTATTGTATACCATCTTTACTAAATCCTGTTCCGATCTAATGCTATTATCTTCATCCATCAATCTAAAAAATGTTTCTGTTTTGACAAATTGATCCATTTCCTGCTTTCGTATTTCTTCTCCTAGCAATCCATACTCTTTTATAAGAATATAGTAATCTAAACTGGTCATATTTGAAAAGACTTCATCTAGTATCTGTTTCGTTTCTTTTTCCAATCCAAATGGCTGTTTTTCTTCTTTACCAGCTATTTGGATTCCCCACTCTTCTAATTCTGATATATACGCTACGCCATTTAAATGTTCTAAAAGTTCAATCAATAATTTCTTTGATATAGGTCTCTTCTTCTGTTCTTCTGCTTCTTGCTCTAACCGCCGACAAATCATTTCTACTGAAACGTTCTCTTCTTCCATTTGATTGTCAAAAGCAATTGCACTTCTAATTTTAGTTATGGTATAAATTTGACGACTCCTATTTACCGTTAGCCCCTGTTCCTCTGCTATTGAAGCTCTTATGCATCCTTTAATTCTACTTTTTATAAAGCACTCGAAAGAATACATTTCTCCGGTCACTTCATATGCCGAATTAAATTTTCCAAAATCACTTACCATTAATTCACAGACTCTCGAAAATAGTATTTCCTGAATGCTTTTAGAAAGAGTCAATCTCTTACTTTCGCACTCTACTACTTTTCTTACTATCGGCAGTATTATTTCAAATACGTAATTCTTAAATTCTTGTAGTTCACCCTCCGAACATTCTATTAGAAAAGCATTTCCTTCTTTTCGCAATCCATTATCGACAATAGACGCATAGATTCGTGCTGCTCTAGTAAGATAACTCCTTATATCCTCGTTTTCATTTCTTTCATAATCAGCTTTATTCATTCGTTGCCTCCACACGTTCTTCTCGTGGGACGCACCATGAATTAATACTTTTTTCTTTATCGCATAAAAAGTAGTGGTCAGATTTATATGAATCGCATCGGATCAATCTTCCGATTTTTAATTCGTATGCATCCCGCCACTTTCCTATGCGCACTCAAAAAGCTGGAGAATATTTAATTTTTTTCTAAACAAAAAGATCCAAGTATTTATTATTAGAAGGCTTAAACTATCCTTTTAATAAATACTTGGATCTCCAAAAAGCTGATTGCAAAAAACATGTAAAACATAACAGACGATACCGCTCTTTTTTAGGTTTTCTCTTATCTTATTCAATCTTATATAATGATATAAGAAATCAACCGTTATTCTAGAATACAAATATATTTAAAACTTGTAGTAGGAAAATTGCTCCCTTTGTTTTTTCGTCTATATGCTTTCGATAGCTCTTGTAAGTCAATACTTGATTTAATTTATATTTGTGGTAGAATTACCTTCACTTAAATGGAGGAGGTGAGAAGTATGAAAATCACAATCGTATATTATGATGGAGAAAAGACAGTAAGAGAAACTCGTGGTGGCAAGAACAAGTAAATATTGATATTTTATTTCTTCTTATAGAGCCCCTCCGCTCCTAGAGACTGAAAGAACGCTCTCTATAAGAAGAACGTACACTTGATCGTTGATGATTTTATAAAATAAAGTACTCAAATTTTTTAAGAGAGTTAAAAAGAGCAGGTTTAAAAACCTGCTCTTCCTTTATCTTCTATGTATAGCATTTACACCGAACTGCGTATAATGCCCAATCTTATAATTCTCAACAAATTCTCGATCTGCCTCCCATTTTGAAATTGCAAGTTCCATGTTAGACATTCCACTTCTCTGCCGAATAAAGAAATCCAAATAACTGATGATTTCACTTTTAGATAAAACCTTGTTATCAATTATGACTGCAAGAATTTTTTGTCTCTTAACAAATGATAATCCTTTTGTTTGAGACACATTGTAACCGTACTGCATAAGGATTGACTCTTGCGCCAACTTCACACCATTCATGCATGCCCTCATATACGTTTTTTCATCTGTAATTCTACAGGTAATGATTCCTTTTCGTTTTAAATTTTGGTAGGTTGATTCCATCATAAAATAAACTTTACATCTCGGGCAATATCCTGCAGAAATCCTGCATTCTTGCTGCTTACCATCTTCGTTAGTGACAGCAACAATTGCATCTATATTTTCTATTTTATGATTATTGTGCATACAGCGGAATATGTGTGTTCTAACAACAAAATCCTTTGCATTAATTTTAAGAATCTCTGTTGTTTCCTTAATAACTGGCTTTACTTTTTTCTTCTTTTCAGGACGTTCTTTTTTTACTTTAACTGGTTTTTGTATCTCTTTTTTGACAACTGAATTTATATTATTCGCCTTTGATACAGTTACCAGTTTATTCATAAAATCCCTGAAGTACAAACATTCAATGCTATACGGACTGCATTTTTTATTTGTACGCTTACATTTACACGGTTCACCGTCTTTATGTCTGCATTTCTTCTGTATGCTACTTATAGCTAAATATACAGATTCTTTATCAATCTTATATTGCTTTGCTGCTTTATTTGCATAAAATCCGTGTTCTTTTTGCTACTTCAAATACATTGTTTTACCTGCTGCCACTGCGATAATGATAAACATGACGATGAGCTGGTCACTTCCTTCTCTTTTTTCCATGAGTTTTGATTTTGCTCTTTGTAAGGCACAATCCATTTTTCTTAGTTGGTTTTTCATTTGATCTTTCTCCTTTCCTTGTTCTTTGAAAACTTCGGTATTTTAAGGCATTCTTTTTCCTTTTCACGTCGTTTCCTTTCACAATTTACTTGGTGCCTCGTTTTTCTGATTGCAAAAAAGGGCAAAAAAAATCCTCCGGAAATATTTTCTTTTCCGAAAGATTCTTTCTTTTTTCTGATTTCGCTATTTTATTTTCTGTTTTATTTGCTTTGGTTTTCTTATGGTACCATTCCCATCCAACCTAGCCCTCCTTGCCCGAGCTCCCAGGAGGGGACACTGTAAATTTTTATACTCTACAGGATAATATTTACCAGTAAAAATGCACCGACTCCAAAGACGATTATCGACCAGATTCCTCCACTAATAACCTGTACTGCATCTATGATATTATGAAATTTAGAATCATCCTGGATAACCCATCTTCCTGTTATAACAGCTAAGAATGTGGAAAATTTAGAAAATGGTGCTGCCAAATCTGCCCCTAACATTGATAAGGAAAGCTCTACAATTGACCCGCTTTTATCTCTAATTTCACATACTAATAAATCCAGTAACAATATAAAAGCATATACAACAATAATAATCCCTAAAAGATTCAATAAGTCCGCACTTATTGCGATCGAACCCAACACGGTAAAGATTATACACCATAATGCTGTTCTTCTAAAAACTCCTATTAGATACATTTCTTTAACCCCCTCATTTATAAATCACACTTTACTGCTCTTTCTTCTCTGTTACTTCATACACTATTGAAATAAAAAGAGATGATTACTCATCAAATATTAGCATGGATTATTCAAAGCTACACATACTGTCGTAATCATCTTCATCCGTATAAATTGTATGTAAGCAATTTTCGCATTCCCAGTATTCGTCCCATTCCATGATTCCACCACAATTAGGACAAGTTTTAACTTTTCTTTCTGACACATCATGCTCTAATTCTTCTGAACAATATGGACATCTAGAGTACTCTGTTGGATCATATACACTATCACATTCTGGACATATTTGCATTTTATTTTACATCCTTTCCCTTTGCTTCTTCTGATGTAACCTGTTCTTCTACTACTTCATCGCCCCTTTCGGTATGACTTGTACTAATGACCGTTGTATTTTCGATGTCAACTTCGGTTTCTTTTTTCTTTGACTTTAATACTGCTACTCCTTTTCTTATCCCCAAAATAGAAAGACCGGTAATGGCTGCTTTCGCATATCCGATGCACTGCCCCTCCTTAACTCCTTGATTACGACCTTTAACAAATCCATCCGCATATGCTTTGGAATAGATTTTTCTAACATATTTCTCTGGTCCACCGGCTTGTTTTGTATCCTGAAGCATGTTTTTATAAGGTATTAAATCTTGGTATGCCATAATCTTCTCCTTTACAAATCATTTAATAGATAGATACATCGTATTTTCTTAAATCTGCCTCACTAAACTGGAAAGAGCAAGAAGGACATTTCCATATTGCTTCTCCGATAGGAATCTGATCCCCGCCAAGAAAATTCATTCTTTCCCCGCATTTTGGACATTCCGGATGATCTGGATTTCCTTCTCCCCAATATACATCATGGGCTATTTGTTTCATTTTTGTTGTTACACTCATATGTAGTCCTCCCTTTGCTTAACCATTGTTACTTTAACTATACCGCTACTTTTGGAAAATCGCTAATCACAGTTTGTGATATCGGTTCGTTAAACAGTTCTTCTAATTTCTCCCAGAAATCTATAGCGTACTTATTATCTAGTTCATATAATTGATACATTAATGAATAACCGCTTGCCATATTCATGTTTTTTTCATATCCATTATCAGTAGCATTCATCAAAAACCTTAATGCCATATAGTAATCTCCTAATTCAGACCAGTCCTCATTTTTCTTCAATAATTTGATTGCATCTATAATAAGGTCATCATACATTTCTATAAAATCACCTTTATCTTGATTAGAACTTTGTAAAATCTGTAGTAGTATTTTAACATCCCCTTTCTGTTGATTTAAAATAGATTCTACTGACTCTAATACTGCTTTGTTGCAATATAATCCAGAGATAGAAAATACTATTCCTACAACGTTTGCTGCAGCTTCGTATGAATGATTTTTATTACAAGAATCAATAAACATCTCTATACAATCATCTAATTTATCGATTAACATGTTTTCGAATTTCTTATAATTAACCGTATCATAATTGTTTTTGCATATTTCGATTATTGATTCTTCCATCTCATTAAAAAGCTTTATTCCTCTTTTGAAGTAAATATCATCAGAAGCCGATGATTCTAAAATAGGGAACATCACTTTACCCAAAGAATTGAACTTTTCAACGGTTAAGTTATGATTGACTCCAACTAGCTCTGATAAGTCTGATTTTAGAAATAGTTCTACCGGTACATTAAAAAATTTAGCAACCCTTTCTGAGATTTCATATTTCATAAATCTTTTTCCAGTTTCATACTGGGAAATTCCGTTCTGTTTCATATATAATTTATTTGCTAATTCCTCTTGCCCTAACTTATAAGATGTGCGTAAAAATCTTAAATTTTTTCTTGCGTAATCTGAAGTATAATTCATATGTTTTCCTTCTTTCTATAAAAATACTTTTAGCTTGTTTTTATGCAATGAACCCTAATTCTGTAAAATCAATCATGCTGCCTAATGATGTGCTAATTGGAGCTGGATTCAATGCTTCAAGAACATATTTCAAAGCTGCTTCACACAACTCAGGGATTCTAATGATTTTTAATAAAATGGCTGTATTTCTAGCATCATCCAAGGCATCATGTTCTGTACCTTCAAAATCAATCCCGGCATACATAACCGCATTTTTTAAGGATACTGCATTTGATAAATTTAATTTGTCTCCAAATTCTCTCTGCAGATCAAACCAATTAGATAAAAATATTTGGTTGGAGTCATCTGAAGATATCCCTTTTAAGTTCATTTCATTACGGATCTGCTCGATATCAGATTCACTCCATTGATAAAGGAGAATATCATCGCCAATGCTTTTACACCAGGAACAAAACATTTGTAATGCTTCTTCAAAGAACGGTGCATTTTCTACCATATCATTTGAAATATTCGTCAGTTTTTGAATGTGTGGCTTTATCACATCATTGAACTGAGGCTTTACAAATGTCTTGAAGGAATCTATTTCCTGGTAATTCTCATCTAAAAGAATTGCTCCAATCTCAATAACTTCTCTGCAGCATATTGCTCGTTCTGCTTTATATTCTTTGGCTAATGGATTCATCTCCAAATCAATTGTTACATATTTCATATCTTTTCCCGCCTCCTCAGCATCTTTATAGACGTTTCATATTGCCTATAATCTTGCTTTCATTTGATGATTTAAGTATAATAAAAATCAGATAACAAATACACGTATAACATATAGACTTAAGCATAGCTAATTCTCATGTTTTGCGGTAAAAGGGGGAGAAAATTCTCATGGGTAAGCAATCTACGAGAGAAAATAAGACATTTTATCAGATCTGCCGTGAAGAGGCCGGTCTCACACGATCCGACGCAAGTGAAAAGATGACTGCAGTTTCTGATTCTAAAATCGAAAAATTTGAATATGAGATGCAGGAGCCAACGCCATATGATATCATTCAGATGGCCGATGCTTATAAAAGGCCGGATCTATGCAATTATTATTGCTCTCATAAATGTGAAATAGGCAATCGTTATGTTCCGGAAGTTGGAATGAAAGATCTGTCCAATATCATTTTGGAAACAATTGCCAGTTTAAATGAAATCAATCCAATGACCGGACGTCTGATTCAAATTACCCGTGACGGTAAGATTAGTGATGATGAAATGGAAGATTTTGCATTTATTAGTAAAAAACTGGATGAAGTATCATTAGCAATTGATGCTTTAAATCTATGGGTAGATAAAACAGCTGGTGAGCAGGGATTAAACCTTGAACTTCTGAAAGCTGAAAAAGAAAAATTAAAATAGTTTCTAAAGGCAGTGGTCCATCACCACTGCCCTTTTCTTACATACCTCTTAATTGATTAATGATATTCTCTGTTCTTCGAATTGCTTCTTCTACTTGCCGTTTTGCATTATTGATTCGATCCTGAACCATCCAGTCTACAACAAACCCATCAAAGAAATAATCTGCAAAAGCAAGAAAATCATTTGTATTAATATTTAAGTCACATGCCATATTTACATCATTTAATTCTCTACTGAAATTACGAAGATCATATTTGGTCTGTTCCATATTCTGCTTAGCTTGATCTATTTTGGAATGCTTCAGCATTGTAGAAAGAAATCCGCCACCAAACATATCGACCATTCCCCAATTCTTTGCACTATTCAGATTCTTCTCTGCTGCATGAAGACTATCCAGTGCTCTATATCCTGCTTCAATTGCTTCTCTTTTTTCTTTTTCAATATCAAATACCATCAATATTTCCTCCAGGAATCTTTTATGAACAAGAATCAACAAGTGCTATAATTGCTCCTATAATCAATACCGGAAATGCAATATACAACATTCCTCCAACAACCATTCCGATAAGAATCACCGGAAAGAACACGACCGTGCAAAGCAATTTCATGATCCCCCAGGATGCTTTTAATCCAAATATAAAGAATTTTCCTATAAACCAAATCAAACAAATTACAAATAATACTGATAACATCTTCTCCTCCTTCTTGCCTTATCAAATAAAGCATCCTCTACTTTTTCTTTTGCATCTCCGTTGTGAATTCTGAAATATTTTTAACTCCTATCTTATTACTGAATTCTGGATTTTTGTCTATTTTTTCGATCAAACGAATTACTCTGATTCTTTGTGCTGCGTTCATCTAATCACCCCGTTTTATATGCTATGTTTCCTTGATAAGATAAGTATAGATTTATTTTGAAAAGAAATAAACATTTCAAACCGAGAAATGCTTGGATTTAATCCTCAAATTTTGAGAATTATCTCTGGCAGATTTTTTTCCATTCGATTTTATATTCCATACATGCCCAAAAATTTCTATGGGTTCAACGTTGAGATCTGCAGCTAATTTCCGAATGTTATCATCTATAAGATGTTGATTTTCCACTTGATATTTGATCAAATTTTTTCCATGAAGAAAAATTTCACTGATTCCATTTGGTAGCTCTCCAAGTTTTTATGTAAAACCTGGCTCGCGACATTATCTATTGTAAAACAATTTCTTTTTCATTTTTATATATTTCAGTCTCTTCAATAAGACTACTAGAAAAAATAGAGCTGATGTATACTTTCCACTTCTACATCAACTCTTTTTCACTCCATTATTGATAGGATTATTTAATCCTCATTTGCCGGATCTTCCTTATCGCCTGATTTTAATTCCTCCCATCTTTCATTTGCTCTTTTCTCTACAACCAGGCAGCTATATAAAACTACTGTACACATTAATATCAAAAATACTCCAATTGCAATTACTTTACTAATCATTTCATTCTCCTTCTCCTCCAACCAAGAATACCAATTGATTTATTTCTCCACCGATTTTTGCTATCATATCTTTTATCCGACATAAAAACCTTCCCTCCATTCTTCTTCAAGAGCCTCTGCCATTTCTCCCTGTATACTTGGGAACAAATGAGCATATTTATATGTAATCTTCTCAGACTCATGACCTACTCTGTTAGCAATCGCAACAGCTGAAAATCCCATATTGATAAGTAATGAAACATGTGAATGTCTAAGATCATGAACTCTGATTCGTTTTACACCGCTTTCCTTTACACCCCTATCCATCTCATGATGTAAATAGGATTTAGAAACTGGAAAAAGTCTATCGTCTGGTGTTATTCCATAGATACTATCAATAAAATCCTTCATTTCATTTGCAACAGTTTCCGGCATTATAACTTTTCGAATACTTCTCTTTGTTTTTGGCTTCGTAATAATGTCTTCGCCTTTTATTCTCTGATATGACTTTGTAATAGAAAGCATATTTGTATCAAAGTCAAAATCAGCAGTTGTAAGCGCCCTAAGTTCACCCAGCCGGATCCCACACCAATATAAAAGTTCAAATGCCATATAAGAATATGGCTTATTCGCCATAGTTGGGATAAACTTCATATACTCTTCCTTTGTCCAGAATTTC
>ERZ772812.2259-NODE-2259-length-12529-cov-2.812650_pt1 | contig 12529 bp, 13 predicted proteins | sample MGYA00511343_ERZ772812 | MGnify/ENA primary metagenome ERZ772812 (study PRJEB29015, sample SAMEA2737706) | human gut metagenome | biome: human gut; feature: human-associated habitat; material: faeces | place: China | collected 2012 ...
GGCGGCGCTCGCGCCGCTGGCCGCCGGAGCGGCGCTGCGTCCCGTGCAGGCGCTCGCGACCGGGGCGTTTTCCGCGCTTTCCGCGTTCGTCCTCGCGGCGCTGGGCTCGAAAAGCCTGTTCGGCTGGGACGCGCTCGCGACCTGGCGGTTCGCGGGAGTCGATATCCAAGGCAACCTCATCGACCTCGCCGTCGACCCGGCCGTCTGGGCGGTCGTCGCGGGATGGGTCGCCTCCGCCGCGCTGCTCTCGGCGCTGTGCCTGCGCCGCAGCCGCGCGCTGCTCATCGTCGGCGTCGTCGCGGGCGCGGCGATCCTCGTCGTCGCGGCGTGCGCTGCCGCGGGCCTCTCCGCGCATCAGGCGCTCGCCGCTCCGGCCCCCGAGGCGTTCGCCTCGATCCTCGTCAGCGCGATCGCGGTCGCCGTGGTCGCCTCGGCGTTCCCCAAACAGGAAGGGCCCCTCGATGCCGAGGAGCCCTTTGCCGAGCAGGGGTTCTAACGCGAAGCCGACCCTTTAATCCAGCAGGTCGCACACCTTTCCCAGCAGCAGCTCGAAGCTGACACCGCGTTCCTGGAAATGCGGCTGCTGGGCGCTCACGATCATCGCGTCGTGCACCAGATCGCCCGCGAACCGCGCCGCGTCGGCCAGGCTGCGCTCGCACATGACCGCCGCCATCAGGGCCGAGCAGTACAGATCGCCCGTGCCGTGCAGCATGTAGGGCAGGTACTCGTTGTGCACCTCGGTCAGGTCGCACTCGGCGCCGCCCACGTAGTTGCGGATGACGTTCTCGCCCGCGCGCTGGATGCCCTTGAGCACCACGTTCTTGGCGCCCTTGGCCAGCAGCGCCTCGACCAGGCGCCCCGCCTCCGCCTCGCTGATGTCGACGCCGCCCCACGCGTCGCCGATGGGCTCGCCCAGGATGATCGCCGCCTCGGTGAGGTTGGGCGTGAGGATGTCGGCGTCGGCGGCGAGCTGCGCCATCGCATCGCACAGCTCGGGCGTGTAGGTGGGGTAGACCTTGCCGTGGTCGGCCATGACGGGATCGACCACGCGCAGCGCGTGCGGATAGGTCTCGTAGATGCCGCGGATGATGTCGACCTGCTCCGGCGCTCCCAAGAATCCCGAGTAGACCGCATCGATGTCGACGTCGATGCCCTTCCACGCGTTCAGGTAGTCGGCCAGGATGTCGGTCGTGTCGTGCATGTACCAGCCGGGGAACGCCGTGTGGCTGGAGAACAGGCCCGTCGGAACCGGGCACACGTCGCAGCCGGCGGCGGACAGGACGGGGATGGCGACGCCCAGCGAGCACTTGCCGTAGCCGCACAGGTCGTGAACGGCGGCGATGCGGGGGATGTAGGCGCCCTGGCGCGCGTACAGCGCGTCGGAGGCGGCGGGTTCGGTCGTTTCGATCGTGTCGGTCACGATGCTTCCTTTCCCTTGCAAGGTAAATGCGCCGCAACTACGTGCGGCGCGGTGCGATGCTGAGTATGGACGGGTTTTGTTGCGGGCTGGTTGCGGGAAGGCTATTCCTTGGAATTCTCCTCGTCCTCATCATCGTCGTCGAACAGGGACCACTCGTCTTTAGACTTGGGGCGGTCGACGAACAGCTTGCGCGTGCGCCTCTCCATGATGATGCAGGCGATCAGGCAGATGACGATGCCGGCGCCGACCATGCATCCGATGCCGCCGTAGGTTTGGAACAGGAAGTGGTAGATCTGTTCGAAGTCCATGGGTCCTCTTCGTTCTCGCAGGTTGCCCGCCGCGAACGGCCGCGCATCGGCGCGCCCCGCGGCTTCCGTAAAGTTCATCAGGGGCAGTATACTGCACCGCCGTCCCGTGGCGGGCAATCCAGATAATCAACGTCAAGCGGATCGCCGTCGGCGGGGACGCGGCCCCTTCGGCGGAGAGCCTCGGCGCAGTTCGCCACCTCGACGCACAGCAGGCGCTCCGCCTCGTCGAGCTCCTCCGGCAGGCAGTGCGAAAGGTATTCCATCGCCGCCCGTTTGCAGGCGAGCAGCTTCTCGAAACGTTCCGGGTCGAAGGCGGGCATTTTCTCTCCTAAATGCTCCATGTGTCCGGTTATAACCGTACACGCAACGTATGGTTGTCAATAGGCTGATTCGCATGGAGGTTTCTGCTAGGAAAATCGGATTGCGGATTCGCGCTCTCAGGGAAGAGCAGGATATCTCCTTGCGTCGATTCGCCCTGATGACCGATTTGAACAAGAGCCATCTATCGGACATCGAGCGCGGCAAGTGCGACCTGCGCATGAGCACGCTGAACAAGATCCTCTCGGGCTTGGGGACATCCCACGTCGACTTCTTCGCGGACATCGATTAGCGCACCGCCCGCCCCTTCCGCACGATCTCGATCGGTTTCGCCCGAACGGATCGCCCGTCCTCGCCATGATCCGTCCCGCGACGCCCTCTTCACGTCCTTCGGGCGTGCAACCGTCTTCGCCGCGCTTCTCTGCCCGTCTGCGCATCATGCGCTCTCCCTCGCTTGGGCGAAGTTCTGCCGCGCCATCGTGGCGATGAAGGTGTAGAGGCGCGCGATGGCGCGGGAGCGGTCGCTTCGGTGCACCAGGTTGAGCGGAACCGTGAAGCGCTCGTCGGCGTCGAACGGCAGGGACGCCATGTCGGCGGGCGGCGCGGCGAAACGGTTCTCGCGCGCCACCAGGACGATTCCCCCTTGGCGGATGAAGCGCCCCGCCGCCTCGCGCGAGGGCGGAAGGTCGGCGAACCGCGGCACGATGCGGCGCAGTCGGCATTGCTCGGCCATCCGCGGGAGCATCCAGCCCCGGTCGACGGGGAGCGCCACCGGGCGTCCGTCCAGATCGTCGAGCACAAGGCGGCTCCGACGGGCGAGCTCGTGGGTGCGCATCATCACCGCATGGGGGTGGAGCATGCCGACGCGGTGATGCTCGAACCCGCATCCGTCGATCGTCCCCAAGACGATGGCGGCGTCCAGCATCCCCGACCGCAGCGCCGCCGCGCACGACTCGTTGGTCAGAAACGTCAGGTGGAGCTTCGTGTTCCGATGCATCGTGCGGTACGGCGAGAAGTCCTCGGGGAAGAACACCTGGCACCGCGATGCCGCCTCGACGACCCCGAGCCGGATATCGCACGCCTCGTCGGCCTCCTGGCAGCCCGAGGCGTAGATCGCCAGGTCGTCGAACGATCTCACGGCATCTTCGGCCTGCTTCGAGAAGCGCACGGCGACGTCGGTGGGCGCGATGCCCCGGCCCTCGCGCGTGAACAGGGGGAATCGCAGCTCCTCCTCAAGCGCCTTGATCGCCTTTGAGATCGCCTGGGGCGACACGTACAGCGCCTGGGCTGCTTTGGCGAAGCTTCCCTCGCTGATGACGGCGCGGAGGTATTTGAGCTGGGTGACGTTCATGGCGTGTCCCTCTGACGAAGCGGCGGGGCGTCCGCGCGTTCGGGGCGCCCTTTGATTAAACTTACCTTAAAGAAAAGTTGAAGATGATCGAGGCCCCGGGCGGACGGCGCATCAGGGCGGTGATCAGCCTCATACGCCCCCGATCGACAACCTCTGGTTGCGAATGAGAAAAAGGGACAGTCACTTTTTCTCATCCGGCGTTTGAAAATGAGAAAAAGTGACTGTCCCTTTTTCTCATTCAGATGGCGATGGCGTGCGGAATGCGGATGGGCGCGGGGCGGGCGCGTCGGGCTGCGCTATACTGACAAGCCGTCCCGCCGCGACGCGTTTTCGGCGCGCCACAGGTCAATCGAACGTTGAAGCGAAAAGCAAAAGGAGCGCGATCATGCTAGACATCCGTTATGTCCGCGACCATCAGGAGGAAGTTGCCCAGGCGATGAAGAATCGCAACGCCTCTTGGGATTCCGCGCTCTTCTCCGAACTCGATGAGGCCCGCCGCGCCGTCATCGCCGAGGTCGAGGCGCTGCAGCAGGAGCGCAACACCGCGTCCAAGTCCATCGGCAAGATGATGTCGGAGGGCAAGAAGGACGAGGCCGAGGCGGCCAAGGAGCGCGTGCGCGCCATCAACGACCAGATCGCCGAGCTCGACGCCCGCCGCGACGAGGTCGAGGGCAAGCTCAACGACCTCATCGCCCACACGCCCAACCTCCCCAATGACAAGACGCCCGTCGGCAAGGATGAGACCGAGAATCCCGAGATCCGCCGCTGGGGCACCCCGCGCGATTTCGCGGCCGAGGGCTTTGAGGCCAAGCCGCATTGGGATTTGGGCATCGACCTCGACATCCTCGACTTCGAGCGCGGCAACAAGCTCTCGGGCAGCCGTTTCACCGTGCTGGGCGGTTTGGGCGCCCGCCTGGAGCGCGCGCTCATCAACTTCTTCGTCGACACCCACGCGTCGCGCGGCTTCAAGGAGTGGTGGCCGCCGGTGGTGGTGAAGCGCCAGACCATGTTCGGCACGGGCCAGCTGCCCAAGTTCGAGGACGACGCCTACCACGTGAGCGGCGACATGTTCCTGATCCCGACCGCCGAGGTGACGCTCACCAACCTGCACGCCGGCGAGGTGCTCGACGCGGCCGACCTGCCGCTGCGCTACACCGCGTTCACCCCCTGCTTCCGCGAGGAGGCGGGCTCCGCCGGCCGCGACACGCGCGGCATCATCCGCCAGCACGAGTTCGACAAGGTCGAGATGGTCAAGTTCGCCACGCCCGAGCAGTCCGACGAGGAGCTGGAGAGCATGACCGCCGAGGCGGAGTACCTGCTCCAGCAGCTGGGCCTGCCGTACCGCGTCATCGCGCTGTGCACGGGCGATCTGGGCTTCTCCGCCCAGCAGACCTACGACATCGAGGTCTGGCTGCCCAGCTACAACGATTACAAGGAGATCTCGTCGTGCTCCAACTGCGGCGATTTCCAGGCCCGTCGCGCCAACATCAAGTATCGCGACCCCGAGAACTTCAAGGGCTCGCGTTTCCTGCACACGCTGAACGGCAGCGGCCTGCCCGCGGGCCGCACGATGGCTGCCATCCTCGAGAACTTCCAGCAGCCCGACGGCACCATCCGCGTGCCCGACGTGCTGGTCCCCTACATGGGCGGCGTTGAGGTCATTGGTCCGCAAGCGTAAGAACAGGCCGCGCAAGGCGACGGTCCCCCTGTCCCAGATCGCAGCCCAGCTGCAGGAGGAGAAGGCGGCCGCGGAGGCCGCTGCGCCCGCATCTCGGGCGGCCTCGTCCGCGGCAGGCGCTGCGGCCGCGCCTGCGACGTCCGTCGCGAAGGAATCCCCTTCGGCTTCCGCCGCGCCTGCTGCCGCGGGGGCCGGATCCGCCGCTCCCGCGACTTCCGGGGGCGTCGTGCCGACGGCCTCCGGATCGGAGCCTGCCACCCTTTCGGCTGCTGCGACGAAATCCGATGGATCCGCACCGGCCGCGATGGCGTCCGCCGTCGAAACGACGCCTGCCGCTGAGGCGGCGCCCGCTGCCGGAGCGACGGCCTCCGACGCCGCAAGAGATGCCAAAAGCGCCTCGTCCGCATCCTCCGCGCCGGAGGGAGAAGTCGCTTCTTCCCCTGAAAGCGCTGATGAGAGGCCCTCTTCCGAGAGGGATGCGGAGGCATCCGGATCCGAAGGGACGGAGGCGCCTTCGGACGCGGAGGGCGCCGACGCAGCCGAGGCAACCGGCACGACCGTCGCGGCCGACGCGGCGGAGGCAACCGATGCCAAGCCCGCCAAACCCGGCAAGCCCTCGAAACGCGCATCCGTCCGCGCGATCCGCAAGCCGAAGCATCTGGCGCTGTGGATCGCCGCCGCCATCGTCGCACTCATCGTCATCGCCGTCGCGCTGTTCTCGTGGGACCGCTGGCTGCGCTACGACGACGCCGCCGACCTCCAGGGCCAGTGGCACATCGCCGATTCCGCCAACGTGGTCACGATCGACGAGGGCTCGATCCACCTCACCGACAAGGAGGCCTACGCCTACGCGATGGACTCCGGCGCGAAGACGCTGACGTTCACGTTCGGCGATCTGTCCGGCCAGGCGCGCTACCGCTTCTCCGCGGATCGCACCCAGGTGGCGATCCAGGACGGATCGTTCGGCATGTTCGATACGATCACGAGCGATATCGCCTGGTCGTGGTCGTGCCTCATCGGCATGATCACCGGCCAGCCGCAGACGAGCCCCTCTTTGGGCGAGGGATCGCTGGTGCTCTCGCGCGAGCCTGAGCCCGCCCAGGAGCAGCCTGCCGAAGGCGCCGAGACCCCCGAGGGACAGCAAACGACGCCCGAAGAGGGCGCCGCCGAGCAGCCCGCCGCCGACCAGCCTAGCGCCGAAGAGCAGGCCGCTGCGGAAGAGCAGGCCGCGGCGGAGGCCGCTGCCGAGGAGCAGCGTCAAAACGAGCTGCGCATCGAGGAGGCCCTCACGTCGAGCGGCGGCGGATCCGTGGGCTCCAACGCGCTTTCGCCCGAAGACCTCATGTAGCGTCGAAGCGGGTCGCGATGGGTTCCGAACGCAGGGATGGATCCGCCGGCGGGGGAGCCCCCGTCGGCGCAGCCGCTCCGCCTCGCGCGGCGCAGCTCCGCCGTGCGCAGGCTTCCGACCGTCCGGAAAACACGCGCGCCTCGGCTCCCGATTCCCCAAAGGACGCCTCGCGCCCCTCGGCGCGCGAGCGCACGGCGCCGATCTCGATCGAGCGCATGGCCGTGGGCTCGGGCCGCCTCGTGTGCGAGGTGCGCCTCGCGCCCGATGCGCCGCGCCTCACCACGCCCGCGCTCATCCGCCGCGTCCGCGCCGATTTCCCCGCCCTTCCGCACCACACGTGCGTCAACGAAAGCGGCCCCACGTTCGCGTCCGTCATGGACCGCACGCCGCTGCCGCACCTGCTCGAGCACCTCGTCATCGATCTGCAGACACGTGCCGCGACGTGCGACGACGCCGCGTTCGTCGGCACCACCGACTGGATCGACGAGGCGGCGGGTCCAGGTGAGCTTCACCGACGATTTGGTTGCCTTGCGGGCTTTTCGCGACGCGGCGGCGTATTTGAATGAATGCGTGCTACCCTAGCAGGATATTCCGAGCGAGGGGAGGAAAACGCAGTATGACATCAGCCCATCTCACGTTCGATAAAACCGACGACAAGCACGCCCATCGCATCGAGAAGATGCGCTCATCGCCGGTGCGCGACCTGTTCTCCGCCGCCGTGCGCCCCGATATCATCTCGCTGTCCGGCGGCATGCCCGACGTGTCGCTTCTGCCCGTCACCAACATCCGCAAGGCCGTGCGCGCCGCGGTGGAGGACCACCGCGCCCAGGCGCTCCAGTACGGCACCACCGACGGCCGCGTCGAGACCAAGCAGGTCTTCTGCACGCTCATGCGCGACATTGGCGTGCGCTGCAAGCCCGACCAGGTGCTCATCACGAGCGGCGCCCAGGAGGCGCTCGACCTGCTCGGCAAGGTGTTCATCGATCCGGGCGACATCATCTTGGTGGAGGGCCCCACGTACCTGACCGCGCTGCAGGCGTTCTCGACCTACGAGCCCGAAGTCCACGCCATCCCCTTCGACGACGAGGGCATGCGCATGGACCTCCTGGAGGAGGAGCTCAAAAAGATCGGCAAGAACAACCCACGCCTGAAGTTCTGCTACACCATCCCCAACTTCCAAAACCCCGGCGGCGTCACGATGACGCCGGAGCGCCGCAAGCGTCTGCTGGAGCTGTCCCATGAGTACAACTTCCTGGTGGTCGAGGACGATCCGTACGGGCGCCTGCGCTACGAGGGCGGCCACCAGATCCCGCTCAAGGCGCTCGACGAGCGCGTGATCTACCTGGGCACGGTCTCGAAGATCTTCGCGCCGGGCCTGCGCTGCGGATGGATCGCCGCGCCCCGCTCCATCATCGGCAAGGTCAACTTGGTCAAGCAGGGCTCGGATTTGTGCGGCAGCTCGTTCGACCAGATCGTCGTCGAGCATTACTTCACCGACACGCCGTGGCAGCGCACCCTGCAGCGGTTCGTGCGCACCTACAAGGCGCGCCGCGACGCGATGCTCAAGGCGCTGGAGGAGAACTTCCCGCCCGAGGCTTCGTGGACGCATCCGGAGGGCGGCTTCTTCGTGTGGGTGACGCTGCCCGAGTACATGGACACCGGCTCGATGCTGGCCGAGGCGCTCGAGGCGGGCGTGACCTACGTGCCGGGCGACTCGTTCTTCCCCGGCGGCACGCGGGGCAAGAACTGCATGCGCATCAACTTCAGCTACGAGACCCCCGAGAACATCGAGGAGGCGATCCGCCGCCTCGCGGGCGTCATCGAGGACCGACTCGAGCTGTACCGCGCCTTCATCGACGCCGGCGCCATCGGAGAGACGGCGCCCAAGCGCAAATCCGAATGAGAAAAAGGGACAGTCACTTTTTCTCATTGCCAGGAACGTAAACCGACGATTGTTGGGAGAGACGATATGGGACTTAAAGTAGCGGTTTTGATGGGAGGCACCTCCTTCGAACGCGAGTTCTCGCTGAAGAGCGGCAAGACGGTGTGCGACGCGCTGGAGGAAGCCGGCCACAAGGTGGTGCCGCTGGACACCACCAAGGATCTGGTTCCCACGCTGCGCAGCGAGCGCCCCGACGTGTGCTACATCGCCGTCCACGGCAAGCACGGCGAGGACGGCACGCTGCAGAGCCTGCTGGAGTTTTTGGACATCCCGTTCGTGGGATCGTCGGCTTCGGTGTGCCAGCGCGCCTGGAACAAGGACTCGCTGCACTACGAGCTGGCCGCCTACCGCAACATCACCGGCGAGCAGCCGATCGCGTCGTGGCCCCAGGGCCTCTACATCGCGCGCGACGCGTTCAAGAGCATGGGCGCCGCCACCGCGCTCGACATGGTGGAGGATCGCGTCATCGGCGGCTATCCCGTCGCCGTCAAGCCGGCGCACGGCGGCTCGGCCATGGGCGTTCACCGCGTCGACCGCGTGGAGGACCTCGGCGAGGCCGTGCTCGACGCGCTTTCGTACGACGGCGCCGTCGTCATCGAGCAGTGGATCGAGGGCGTCGAGATGGGCGTGTCGATCCTGGGCACCGGCTGGGACGCCTACGCGCTGCCGCCGGTCGAGATCGTGCCGCGTCAGGGCCTGTACGACACGGCCGCCCGCATGACGGCGGGCGCGGGCGACTTCCACTGCCCCGTGCGTCCCGAGTCGCTGTCCACCGATCCCGCCGAGGCCCAGGCGATCCGCGCCGAGATCGAGCGCGCCGCCCTGGAGGTCTACCGCGCCTACAACGTGCGCGACTTCGGCCGCGTCGACCTGATCTGGGACGGCGCCCAGGCGCGCGTGCTCGAGATGGACGTGTCGCCGGGCATGACGGAGTACTCGATGTTCCCTGCCGCCTGCCGCGGCGCCGGCCTGACGATGCCCAAGGTCTTCGACGAGCTCGTCCACGCCGCCCTCGAGCATCCGCCCGTCTGGTAATAGGTTCCGACGGCCTGCCGGCCGCCGGAACTGCTCGACGCTGCGAAGGGCCCTGGCGCCGGATCTCGCGGCGATCCCGAGGACGAGCGTACCGAAGTACGCGGCGTCCTCGGGATCCCCGCGATCTCCGGCATCAGGGCCCTTCTCGTTGGCTCATGCCCAACCTGCATCAGCCTAAATCAACGGAGTGGCAACCTTTTTTTAGAGCGCTCGTGTTTTTGCGCTGCCATCTGGGGCGCGCACCTATAATGGACGCATGACGAGGGGCGCTGATGGAACGCGCCCGGAACGGAGACCAACATGAGCAACAAACTGGGAGCTTTCGTCGTCGGCGGTCTGGTGGGCGCGGCGGTCGCGCTGCTGTACGCGCCGCGCACCGGCGTCGAGACGCGTGCGCTGGTGACCGAGAAGATGAACACCGCGTGGGGCGGCGCCCAGGATTTCGGCGCCCAGGCGCAGGTGAACGCCCAGCAGGCGTATCAGACGGCCGTCGAGCGCGGCCAGGTCGTGGCGCAGGACGTCGCGGCCCGCGGCCAGTCGGTCGCCCAGAACGTCGCCGCCCGCGGCCAGGAGATCTACGGCCAGGCGCAGGCGCGCGTCCAGGAGGCGGCGGGCGCGGTGAGGCCCGTCATCACCGACAAGAACGACCAGCTGCGCGAGAAGATCGAGGCAGCCCGCCAGCGCATCGCGGCGCAGGTGGCCCGCAACGCCGAGGAGGCGGTCGAGGCCGCCGATCCCGCGGCGGTCGATCCCGCGGCGGTCGCCGAGGAGGCCCTCGAGGCCCAGGCCGAGGTTCCGCAGGACGCTCAGCCCGCGGCCGGCGAGGCGGAGCGCCTCTAACGGCTCATCCACAACGACATGCGGTTTCACGCGGCGGGATCGCCCGCCGGGTGAAGCGCGCTGTCTTCCGTAACACGGTGCGGCGCGAAGGGCGCCCGGGGCGAAGGAAACCACGACAGGCATGGCAAGCAATCTGATGACCAACGACGAGCTGCGCGGCGTGCGCGTGCTGGGGGGCAAGAACGGCACCTCGCACATCGGCAAGGTGCGCCGCCTCGTCTTCCATCCGCGCGAGCGCCGCGTGGTCGGCTTCATCGTCAAGCGCCCCGATCTGGCGCTGATGTTCCACCGCAAGGATCTGTTCGTCTCGATTAACGGCTTCGACATCGTCGACGGCCGCGTGGTCGTGCGCCAAACCCCCGACGCCACCGACAAGGGCGCCTGCAAGGCGCTCGGCATCGATTGGGACACCTGCGTGATGTGGGAGGGCCTGCCCCTCATGACGGAGTCCGGCGAGACGCTGGGCATGGTGGGCACGGTCACGTTCGATCGCGAGACCGGCGCCATCTCCACGGTTGCCGCCGACGCGGGCGCCACCGCCAACACGCTGCTGGGCACGCGCGTCATCCCCGCGTCCTACATCAAGGGCTTCCGCCGCGGCATCGGCGTCGCGCTGGTGCAGCAGGACGAGGCGGGGGCCGAGCAGGACGAGGACGAGATCGAGCTCGGCGCCATCCTGGTGTCCGACGAGGCGATGAAGCTCGTCGCCGAGGGCAGCGTCGCCGAGAAGGCGGGCGCCGCGACGGCGGTCGCCGTCAACAAGGTGAACACCACCGTCAAACCCGCGGTGACCAACGCGGCCAAGGCGACGACCCAGGCGGTCGGCAAAGGCGTGCGCGCCGTCGGCAAGCGCGCCGAGGAGACCAAGGACGCGTTCTCGGGCTTCAAGGAGGAATACGACAAGGCGCGCGGCGCCAAGGGCTCCGACGGCGGCACGTCGACCGTCGTGAAGAAGGCCTCTTCCGCGAAGCCGTCCTCCAAAACCGCATCCGCCAAGAAGGCTCCGGCGAAGAAGAACATGTTCGCCGCGTTCAAGGAAGAGTACGACAAGGCGCGCCATGGCGATGAGTAAGCGCGGACACCACGATTCGCCCGCCTCTTCGGAGACCCTGCGCGGCAAGGTCCACGACCGCACCGAGGCCATCCACGAGAAGGCGGCCCAGCCGACCACCGTGCACGGCCATCCCATGCAGATGGGCGACATCTTCAAGTTCGTCGGCCTCATCGCGTTTCTGGCGATCATGGGGCTTTTGGTCTACCTGCTGTGGCCCTACTTCCACGAGCTGTTCGAGCCGGGCGGGCTCGAGCGTGTCATCGACGACGTCCGCGCCGCCGGCCCGGTGGGCTTTCTGATCCTGCTGGGGTTGCAGTTCATCCAGATCGTCGTCGCGTTCATCCCCGGCGAGGTCACCCAGATGGCGGCGGGCCTTCTGTACGGCCCGTGGATCGGCGCTTTGGTGATCCTTGCGGGCTGCGTGCTGTCCAGCGCATTCGTCTACGTCGTGGTCAAGCGCCTGGGCTCACCGTTCGTGCAGAAGATGGTGCCGACCAAGTACCTCGACAAATTCCGTGCGTTCGAGGAGACGGGCAAGCTGAACATCATCGTGTTCATCCTGTTCCTCATCCCCGGCCTTCCCAAAGACGTGTTCACCTACCTGGTTCCGTTGACCGACATGCCGATGCGCACGTTTCTGGTGCTGTCCAACGTGGGCCGCATCCCGGGCATCGTCGTGTCGACGTACGCGGCGGCCGGGCTGGCGGATGGGCGCGTCGTCGAGAGCGTGATCATCTTCGCCGTGCTCGCCGCGGTGGCGATCGTGGGCATCCTGCTGCGCGACCGCATCATGGACTTCTTCTCGCGCCACCGCCACAAGGACGCCGATGGCGTCGACGCCGGCAAGGAGGGCAAATGAGCGATCTGACCAACAAGCCGCAAGACGAGCTGGGCGCCGAGGAGGCGCGGACCGCGTCCGAGGCGGACGTCCGGGCCGATAGGGCCGACATTGACGAGGCCGTCGCGCAAGCCGATGCCGCCGGCGCGGTGGAGCCGTCCGTTGCGGCCGAGCCGCCCGTCGCGACTGAGCCGTCCGCCGCTGCCGGGCCGCAATCCCCCGACGACGAGCTGATGCGCGCCGAGGAGCGCCTGCATGCCGTCGAGGCGGAGCTGGAGGCCGCCCGCGCGCGCGTCGCCGAGCTGAGGCGGGACGCCGCATATCCGCAGCCGCCGCTTCCCGGCGAAGACGGCGCGACGACTCTCATGAAACTCGACACCTGCGTCTTCCCGCTCAT
>ERZ772812.2265-NODE-2265-length-12512-cov-7.417998_pt1 | contig 12512 bp, 10 predicted proteins | sample MGYA00511343_ERZ772812 | MGnify/ENA primary metagenome ERZ772812 (study PRJEB29015, sample SAMEA2737706) | human gut metagenome | biome: human gut; feature: human-associated habitat; material: faeces | place: China | collected 2012 ...
CCCACGAGCACGGGCGAAATGCTCAAGCTCGTGCTGCTCTCGACCGGCCACAAGGAGCAGAAGCCCAGCACGGCGCACTGGGCAAGCGGCTACGCGACCTACGCCTATTCCATGGGCTTTGCCGCGCAGAATTACAGCGACTATCAGCTTGACAACGGCATCAGTCGCCTCGATGTGGCGCGCTTTGCGGCCAAGGCGCTGGGCTATGGCGCATCCAACACGACCTCTCCCTTTGCCGACGTGAACGACGGCTATGTGACGGCGCTCTATGAAGCGGGTGTGTTCATCGGCACGAAGGTCGGCGACCTGACGTATTTCTACCCCAACAGCAGCATCACGCGCGCGGAGGTGGCGACGATCGTTTACCGCATCTATCAGCTCAGCTCGCTCGACCAGAAGCAGAAGATCTACTACAAGGACTACACGCTCGATGTGCTCGAGGGTGTGCCGACGAACACCTATAATCAGTCTGCGTTCGTCAAGAACGGCAGCATCATGACCTACAACGATCCCAGCGTGCGCACGCGCGTCGGTATCGACGTGTCGCAGTATCAGGGCGATGTGGACTGGAACGCGGTCGCGCGCACTGATGTGGACTTTGTCATCGCGCGCGTGGGCGGCCGCGGCTACACTGTGGGCGCGATCTATGACGACACGAAGTTTGACGAGTATGCCGACGGCGCGGCGAGAGCGGGCCTTCAGGTGGGCGCTTACTTCTTCTCGCAGGCTGTGAGCGTGGCAGAGGCGCAGGAGGAGGCCTATCACGTGCTCGACAAGCTGCGCGGCCATGAGATCACGGGTCCCGTCGTCTTCGACTGGGAGGTCATCGGCAAGAGAGAGGCGCGCACCTACGGCATCGAGACCGGCGTGCTCTGCGCTGCGGCGAACGCCTTCTGCAAGATCATCAAGGACGCGGGCTACGACCCGATGATCTACATCACCGACTACGCGGGTTATGTCAAGTATGACCTCAGCGAGGTCATGGATTACCCGCTGTGGTACGCGCGCTACGATGTGGACGCGCCCTCGTTCTACTACGATTTTGCCATGTGGCAGTATTCATCCAAGGGCAGCGTGGACGGCATCAAGGGCAACGTCGATATGGACATCTGGTTCATCAAGTAAAGAAGCAAAAGAAAAGGGTGTGCCTTTGGGCTTTATTCAGATGCGTCGTTCTAAAGATCTGGTGAATTGGGAAGAACAGGGAATTGCACTGTTTCCGAGCAAAACGGATGATCGGAGCGGATGTTTTTCCGGAAGTGCGATTGAAGAAGACGGAAAAATGCAGCTGTATTATACAGGTGTGAATTATCTTACAGAAAATCCGGAGGATATCAATTTATGTGTGGATGAACATTTTGTATCTGCACAGCTCATGATCACTTCTGAGGATGGTATTCATTTTGACAACATCAAAGACAAAAAGACCGTGATTCCGGTTATTCACGATGCAGATATCGGAGATGCACGCCATACAAGAGATCCAAAAGTCTGGAAAGACGGGGACATATGGTACATGGTGCTTGGAAGTACCATCAATGATAAACAGGGAAAACTTTTGTTCTTCACAAGTACAGATGGAGAAGAATGGAAATTTGAAAATTCTGTAACCAGAGAAAACTTTGGCTGGATGTGGGAATGCCCGGATTATTTTGAAGTGGATAACAGCCAGGTAGTGATCTTTTCACCGATGCAGTTGTTTAAAGATGGTAAGGCAGAAGATGCACAGACAGTATGCATGCAGGTAACATTTGATAAAGAAACCTGTGATATGAAACTGCCGGAAAAATATCAGTTCCTTGATTATGGAACAGACCTTTATGCACCACAGAGCACTCTGGATGAGAGTGGCAGAAGAATCCTGACAGCATGGCTCCGTATGCCGGAACCGGTGGATGGGAAATGGCAGGGAATGATGTGTATTCCGCGTGTTGTGGAAGTGCAGAAAGATCACATTTATTTCCGCGTTCATCCGAATGTACAGGCAGTATATACAAAGGAAATCTCTGAACCATCCGAGGCAGATGAAAGTGGATATCGTCTGCGCTTTTCTTTGGAGGATGGGGATAAAGTAAATGTCGGTGGATATGTGATTTCTAGAGAAGGGAATAAAATCTTTACCGACAGAAGTGCCCTTTTTGAAAAATTCCCGAATCACAGAGTGAAATTTGAGACACCGGAGCTGAAAGACGGGTTCGAGATTGAGACATATGTGAACCCGAACCAGATCAGTGTTTTTGTAAACAATGGTGAAGCGGTGATTACGAATACAGTATATGATCTCAAAAAAGAAATAAATACAGATGTAAGAGTGAAAATAGAAACTCTGTAAAAATAAAAAACTCCGATCATGAAGAGATTCGTGACCGGAGTTTTTTAGTATTAGAATTTGTCTTCTGCAAATCTATGACCTTACATTTTTAATGCCAGATATAATCGCACAGCATCCTGAAATTCTCTCGGGTTGTATCCGCTTTTTTTATGAATCTGGTTCAGCCTGTACTGAATGGTATTCTTATGCAGAAATGTTTCTTCGCAGTTTTTTTTGAGGGACATATCGCAGGAAAAATAAATACGAAGCAATTCAAGGTCTTCCGAAGAAAGCTTATCCAGAGTTTTCTCCAGGAAGGCTTTTTTATTGCGTGAATTGACAGAAGCCAGGATCAGTTCCAGATCCAGTCCGGCTGCCTCTGCATAGTTGCTGCCTGCTGTCCGATTTCATGGAACATTCCGATGCGGGATTCGGCGGTGTTGGATATATTTCAGATGATCTGCATCTGCGAACAGGATTCCGACAGGTCTGCCTTTCTGCATATATTGTTGAAAGAGCGGAAGGGCAAGCTTTTCATAAGCCATACGGTTGTAGAGTCCGGTAAGGGAATCGTGGATATAAAGCTGAGAAAGCTGTTTGTTTTTCTTTCGAAGGATCAGTTTTCCATAGAGCGCTTCTATAGATGTATGGAAGGTGTTGAGCGTCTCAAAAAGAAACTGATGATCCAGCAGGTAATCGCAGTTTTCCAGAACAAGATACCCAATCTCACGTTCACGGAAATGAACCGGTGAAAAGAAATACACATTTTGTTTCGCAGAAACTACAGTATGTGGAAGCAGAGAGCCTTTTGAACGGTCAAGTTCAAGCGAATCCATGGTATTGCGGGGATATACGACAGCCAGTCGGTCAGGATGTTATCGGCAACGTATTGTCCATGATCAGCCGGATTGACAGGAATGCAATGGCAGCTTTTTGAAGTATAACATACAAAAAAACGTCTGGGCGGATGCTTATTTTTTGAAAATATATATAAATAACAAAAAATGTATTATAAAGGAGTTTCCTGGAAATATCGGTGGAATGTAGATAAAGGTTGATATCTATAATTAATCATGATACAATATCCGAAAAGTCGGAAATAATCAATAGAAGGGTGTTATGGCATGAAGATATATGAAAAGATTTTTGACAGACTTGATGAGTTACATATGAGTCAAATGGAACTGTCTAGAAGAACAGGAATTGCAACCAGTACGATTAGCGATTGGCGAAAGAAAAAAATTAATCCACAAGCGGATAAAATAGTGTCTATATGTAGAGCGCTTGATATGTCACTTGTGGATTTGCTTTGTGATGAAGAAACTGTGGAACCGGCAGCCCAGATTGATTGCTTGACAAATGAAAATTATATGATTGAATTGTTTCGTCAATCAGATGCAGAGAGCAAGAGGAGAATAATCAGCTATATTGAACTTCTTGAAGTTTGTAAACAAATCAACAATGCCTGTCAGTCTAGAAAACGGCAGCGAAATGTTTCGATCATTCAGGATATTGATGGAAATAATATTGTGGTGATCAATGATATTAGATTTAAGGGAAAACGCTCCATCAATTGGAGGGAAGTACGTGCATACTTGAAAGAATATGTTGGGGATTTTTATATGGTGGCTTCTACTGGAGATGTTATATATATTGGAGCTGATTTACCAAATGAATATAGTGGTTCGAAATATACACATAGTCTTAAGGGAACAAATGCCAAGGCGAAAGCAAATGCAACACAGGGAATTCCTGAAATGATAGAAATAGCTTTGGGTAAATATTATAGAGAAAATAAAGAGAGCAAGCATTGGAGAAATGCGAGGTATGGTTGGTATCGCTATAATTCGAGGTTTGCACTTCCTGTGTATAAAGACGATGAGATAGAAAGATATAATATTTTTCATGCATCACTTATAGTAAGATATTCGGAAGATAATAGAATGTATTTGTATGATATCATAGACATAAAAAAAGAAACGAGCAACTCGCTTGAGCCGTAAGGCTGTACACGATACAAAACCCATTTCTTTTATATAGATGATAAAATATTGGAGAGAAAATGTCAATCTGAATATTCGAAAAAATTGACTTAAAATCAATTGGAACATGGAGAAAAAAATCACTTTGGCTCTTTCCCGGCGGCGAAGACCATCATCATTTCATTGGTAAGGCTGCTGCCGGTGTCCTGACAGATAATTTTGTCACGGTCAAACCACTGTGCTACAGAAAGCTCTTCATGATCCACCGTGAGAGTATCGTCCCCGTCTACATCGCAGAAAAATCCAAAAAGTAATGTACCGGAGAAGGACCATGGCTGACTCTTATAATAACGGAGATTTTTCACTTTCAGACCGACTTCTTCCATGACTTCGCGATGAACGGTTTCTTCAATTGTTTCACCAATTTCCGCGAAACCGGCGATCAGGGCATATTGCTTAAAGCTTCTGCCCTCATATTTGGAGCAGATGATCTTATCTCCGTTAGTAATACCGACGATCACAGCCGGCATAAGTACCGGATATTCCTGACGGCCACAGGAAGGGCAGTACATCATACGTTCTTTTGTATCGTGTTTCATTGGGAACCCGCAGCATCCGCAGAAACGGCGGTTTCTGTACCAGAACCAGAGCTGATATCCGGTAATCGAAGCAAAAGCAAGATACTGTGGCTGTACATAACGAAGCTCTCTGTTTTCGTGGAATTCATAGCCTGGCAGCAGGGAAGTATCCAGTCCCGGAATCAGATAAAAACGTTCGTCATCTATCGAGAAAAGATAGATATAATTTTTGTACAGGTCGCTTACGTTTCCTTCCAGTTCGCGGAAACGGGGAAGCGTTATAGAATTGTCTGTATCATTTTTATGAAAGAAACTCTTTCCGTTTTCATAAGCGAGCACAAAACTGCTGCCATCCGGAGCAACCGGTCTGTATTCATTGTGATAAGTATGTGGTGCAATATCCTGTATCATAAGGACCCTCCTGAAAAATAGAGTGCAATTTATTGTCTGGCGATGGGCTGTATTATCGAAAAGCTGTATTTACTGCTTTATCAGACTGTATTCAGTATAGGTGAGGTGTTGGGAAAATGCAAGGGAGGAGTTTATATACAGATGAAGTTACTGCGTGTTGGAAAGAAATGCGGTATGTAAATAAAATGATAAAAATTTGACAAAATGTTATGTGGGTTATTGACAGCATACTGACATCGTGCTATTATGATGTCAGTATAATTCCATATTGAACATATGAAGTGCTGACTGTAATCCGCGTAGCAGTCAGAAGAGGGAATCAGGTGAGAATCCTGAGCGATCCGGTCACTGTAACAGAGGAGCGACTTTTCGATATCCCATTGTACGATAGTATGAGAAGGGGAAAAGAAGTGATGATCCTGAAGTCAGGAAACCTGCTTTGTATGGCGAGGTTAAACTTCCGTGTAAAGTGTAACAACCAACTTAGGGTATCCGCAACCCAAAGCGTTGTCTGCTTGTTGGAAGCAGGCATTTTTTTATGGAATTCGCCTGTTCGTATGAATTATACCTATATGTATCGTGGTGGCCGCCACATACATACGACCCCTTAAAGGGTATGATTAAATGGCAGGCGGTACTACTCCGGATGCATTCGTTCCCTCCGCATATTTGAACGGATTCATTGTCTACCCCGGAGCAGTATCGCAAATCCTCTGAAATAAGTTTTGAAGATGACCAGTTCGGCAGTGCCGTGACTGGATTTTTTTATATAATGAGGTGAAAGTAAATGGAAAAACCATATTGGGAAGGGAAACACTATGCTTTTTTCAGCAATAAGGAATGTGAATATTTTCCGTGTCATGCAGGCGCAGATCCGGAGAACTTCAACTGTCTGTTCTGCTACTGCCCGCTGTATGCACTGGGCGATAAATGTGGCGGGAATTTTCGAATGACAGAAACGGGAATAAAAGACTGCACGAACTGCCAGCTGCCACATAAAGCCCAGAACTACGGTTACGTAACCGGGAAATACAGCGAGCTGGCGGAACTGATGAAGAAGATACGAGAAGAAAAAGACGGATTATGATATAGACATACATCCGATATTCTGGAACACGCTTCATTTTCGGGCTGCTCCCATGCGCTTATTAGCGATTGCTCCGCATAACTCGCTGTCGCTCAGACAGATGCTCCACAACCGCCACTAGCACAGTCGCAGTCTCGAAAGCCTTGCTGGGTTCCTGAATATCGGATGCATGCTTTATCAGTTCAAAGCTTTTTATAGGACCATTTTCTTGCGACAGTTCCGCTTCCCCACAACCGGGAAGGCCTCTCGGGGCAGCGGCCGAAGGCCGTGAACCTCCGCCGGGGTGTGGTGGCACCACAAAGATGATACGGAAAATGAGAGAAGAGGAATTAATAGTATACATATATTTAAAATCTTCAGATAAATATAGAAAATATCTTAATTTAACTTCATATTCCTATACACAGAAAAAGGAACAGTCTCCTGACATTTTGACTCAGCAAATTTCCGTAGATTCTGACTGCGCTAATGATGGCTGCGTTGCACTGTTTGAGCACCCTTGGGTGCGAGTTTGCAAAAGCAGTCATCGATAGATGCGCGGGAAGAATCCGGAAATGCAGCGTGTCAACAAGTCAGGAGACTGTTTATTTTTTCGTGATATATATTATTATTATTATAGAATCTAAGATTCCTACCTCTCACTCAGTATCATCTTCAACCGAGGAATATCATTATTCAATATCATTTTCTCGGGAAACATCATCTCATGCACAAACTCCGCCGCACACGTAAAATCCCCTATATGCCCCACTCCATGGCTGTCACTCGACAACACGATCGGAATTTCATACTTCATACAATACTTCAGGATCTCCTGGTTATTCGCCCGTGTATCTCCACGATACCCATACGGTGCGAGTGAAGCTTCATTGATCTCAAAAATAACACCATTCTCCTTAGCACCGACTGCCAGAGTCTCATAATCCACCGGAAAAGCCGGATTGTCGCAGTGTCCCAGGACTTTGACACATGGATGCGTCATGGCATTCAGATACGCACTGGTGTTTTCCGCAATCGTTCCACTATTGTAATTCTGTGCATGCATACTCGCAATCGCATAATCCAGTTCTCCGAGCAGTTCATCGTTCAGATCCAGATGCCCGTCAATATCCAGGATATTTAATTCCACTCCAAAAAGTAATTCAATTCCAAAACGCTTCTTCGGCGCATAAGTCAGACTGCGGAAATAAGAAGAAGTTCCAGCGGCCAGCGTTCCAGGACCGTGGTCTGTGATTCCGAGCAACTTCAGCCCTTTTCTGGAGGCTGCTTTGGCCATATCAGAAATCGTACAGGTGGTTCCGTGGCCACTTGCGATAGAATGCGTATGTATATCAGAAAGATACATGAAGATCCCTCCTTAGATCGAAAATAAATCGAAAAAATGTGGCAGATAAATATAAAATCTGACCGCAAAGATATCATTAACTCCAGTATGGCAGTCACTATCACAAAAGTCAACAGAAAAATGCAGTTCAAAATAAAAACCAACACAAAACCAATAAAAACCACAACAAAAACCTCGTAAAAAACAGAAGAATAATGTTGGATTTCGTTGACATGAAAGAGCACGTAGAGTATAATGATTCTATATGAATCGTGGCGTTTTAGCGCCTTCTGATTGCATATGAGATATGGTGTAAGAGATACCTTTAAGGTAGTGACACCATAAGAAAGGAGAAGCGTGGAGATGTTTAATACCACAGATGTTCCAAAGTCATCCAGGATTCCGAAACTGGTTGAGGCACTTTATGCCAATATGCCGGTAATCGAGTCTGCCAGAGCGAAGCTGCTTACTGAATCATATAAGGCTACCGAAGGTGAGCCGATGGTCACACGGCGTGCGGAAGCTTTTGCTCACATTCTCCGTAATATTCCGATCATCATTCGTGACAATGAATTGATCGTCGGAAGTAGCACGATCGCACCGCGAGGATGTCAGACATTCCCGGAATTTTCCTTCCAGTGGCTGGAAGATGAGCTGGATACCGTTGAAACGAGGAGCGCGGACCCGTTTTATATTGCAGAAGAGACCAAGCAGGAGTTAAGAGAAGTACATAAATACTGGAAGGGTAAGACATCCAGTGAACTTGCTACATCCTATATGGATCCGGAAGCAATCAAAGCAATCGAACACAATATCTTTACACCTGGAAACTATTTCTACAATGGTGTAGGTCACGTAACTGTTAAATATGGTGAAGTCCTTGCAATCGGATACAAGGGAATCATCGACAAAGCACAGGCAGAGCTGGACAAATGCCAGGTTGGAGATGCCAACTATGTTACGAAGAGCCATTTCTTAAATGCAGTGATCCTTTCCTGCCAGGCAGCAATCGAATACGCAGAAAGATATGCAGAACTCGCATCCCAGATGGCAGCAGAGTGTACAGATCCGGTCCGTAAACAGGAACTTCTGCAGATTTCAGAAAACTGCAGCCGTGTACCGGCGAACGGAGCTACAAGCTTCTATGAAGCCTGCCAGTCTTTCTGGTTTGTACAGCAGCTGATCCAGATTGAATCCAGTGGACATTCCATTTCACCTGGACGTTTTGATCAGTATATGTATCCTTATTATAAGGAAGACATAGACAAAGGTGTGATCACAAGAGAGTTTGCACAGGAGCTGATCGACTGTATCTGGGTTAAGATGAATGACCTGAACAAGTGTCGTGATGAAGAATCAGCTAAGGGCTTTGCGGGATACAGCCTTTTCCAGAACCTGATCGTAGGCGGACAGAACAAATACGGCGAAGATGTTACCAATGATCTTTCATTTATGTGCATCGAGGCGTCCAAGCAGGTATTCCTGCCGCAGCCGTCTTTGTCGATCCGTGTATGGAATGGTTCTCCGCATGAACTGCTGATGAAGGCAGCTGACCTTACAAGAACCGGTATCGGACTTCCGGCTTACTATAATGATGAAGTTATCATTCCGGCACTGCAGAACAGAGGCCTCACTCTGGAAGATGCAAGAGAATACAACATCATCGGATGTGTTGAACCGCAGAAATCCGGTAAGACAAACGGCTGGCATGATGCAGCGTTCTTTAATATGTGCCGTCCGCTTGAACTTGTTTTTGCAAATGGTATGGACAAGGGTGTACAGGTTGGTATTCAGACTGGCGATGTTACCAAGATGAATACTTTCAACGAATTCTATGATGCATACAAGAAACAGATGGAATACTGTATTTCTCTGATGGTCAATGCAGATAATGCGATCGATGTTGCACATGCAGAGAGATGTCCGCTTCCGTTCCTTGCATCCATGGTAGATGACTGTCTGACCCGTGGCCTTACAGCAGAGCAGGGTGGAGCAGTTTATAACTTTACCGGTCCGCAGGGATTTGGTATTGCGAATATGGCAGATTCCCTGTATGCGATCCGCAAGCTTGTTTATGAAGATAAGAAAGTTTCCATGGAGACTTATAAAGAAGCGCTCGCATGGAACTACGACAAAGGCCTTGATGAAAAATCTGTTGCCGATATGTCAGAAATGATTCTCAAGGGAATGCAGGATGCAGGAATGACTGTCAACGAAGATACAGCAAAAGCAGTTCTTCAGACAGTTATGAGACTGAAACCTTCCGATGAGCAAATTCAGAAATTTACAGAACTGCATGATATGATCGATGAAGTTCCGAAATTCGGAAATGCCATCGATGATGTGGATTATTTTGCAAGAGATGTTGCATATACCTATACACGTCCTCTTCAGAAATATCATAATCCACGTGGAGGACAGTTCCATGCAGGACTTTATCCGGTATCTGCGAATGTTCCGCTGGGCGGACAGACAGGCGCTACTCCAGATGGCCGTTATGCGCATACTCCGGTAGCAGATGGTGTTTCTCCTTCTGCAGGTAAAGATGTCAACGGTCCGACGGCAGCAGCAACATCTGTTTCCAGACTGGATCACTTTATCGTATCCAACGGAACACTGTTTAACCAGAAATTCCATCCGTCAGCACTTGCCGGAAGAGAAGGACTGGAGAAATTTGTGGCTCTGATCAGAACATATTTTGATCAGAAGGGAATGCATATGCAGTTTAACGTTGTTGACAGAGCGACTCTGATCGATGCACAGAAGCATCCGGAGAAATACGCACATCTGGTTGTTCGTGTTGCCGGTTACAGTGCATTGTTTACAACACTGTCACGTTCTCTTCAGGATGATATCATCAGAAGAACAGAACAGGGCTTCTAAGAGGTAAATTATGAGTTATTTACAGACAAAAGGCCGCATTTTTGACGTCCAGCGATATTCGATCCATGACGGCCCGGGAATCCGTACGATTGTTTTCCTGAAAGGCTGTGTGTTGAGATGCAGATGGTGCTGCAACCCTGAATCACAGGAATACGGAATCCAGACAATGAAAGTCCTTGGCAAAGACAAGGTAATCGGTCGAGATGTTACAGTAGAAGAGATGATCAAAGTAGTCGAACAGGATCGTCCGTACTACCGCCGCTCCGGAGGAGGACTTACTCTTTCGGGCGGTGAGAGCCTCTGCCAGCCGGAATTTGCCAGAGATATGCTTCGGGCAGCAAAGGAACGGGGAATCAATACTGCACTGGAAAGTATGGCCTGTGCTCCATTTGAGACGATCGAGACAATCCTTCCGTATCTGGATCTGTATCTGATGGATATCAAGCATACCAATCCGGCAAAACACAAAGAATTTACCGGACGGGCAAATGACCTTATGATGGAAAATGCCCGTAAAGTAGCACTTTCCGGTAAATGTAAGCTGATCATCCGTGTTCCGGTCATTCCGACTTTTAATGATACAGTGGAAGAAATCCAGGGAATTGCATCTTTTGCAGATACACTTCCGGGTGTGGAACAGCTTCACCTGCTTCCGTATCACAGACTTGGTCAGGATAAATACATCGGACTTGGAAGACCTTATTTAATGGAAGGAATTCTTCCACCAACACAGGAACATATGCAGACGTTGAAGAAAGCAGCAGAATCCGTAAGTTCTCTGCATGTTCAGATTGGTGGATGAACAGAAAACAACAAAAACAACATTTTTATCGTGATAAAAACAACACAAAACAACGATAAAATCTTGACAATCTTGTTTATAAGGAGTAAAATCTCCTTAGAAGTACAATAAAACCAAAGTGGTTGTCCAGGGACTGAATTTCAGCTGACGGGCAGCTGCAAAAAACCAAATTGCTTTAGGAGGAAAATAAGCATGGTAAACGAATTTGAAATCAAAAAACAGATCTGTGACATCGGAAGACGTATCTACAACCGTAACATGGTTGCAGCAAACGACGGAAACATCTCCGTAAAACTGAATGACAACGAATTCCTCTGCACACCAACAGGTGTATCCAAAGGATTTATGACACCGGAGTTCATCTGTAAAGTAGATGCTCAGGGTAACGTAATCCAGGCTAACCCGGGATTCAAACCATCTTCTGAGATCAAAATGCATATGAGAGTATATCAGAAGAGACCAGACGTAGGATCTGTAGTACATGCTCATCCAATCTATGCTACATCCTTCGCTATCGCTGGTATCCCGCTTACACAGCCGATCATGCCGGAAGCAGTTATCGCTCTTGGATGCGTTCCGATCGCTGAGTACGGTACACCTTCCACAATGGAAATTCCGGACAACCTTGAAAAATATCTTCCATACTTCGATGCAGTTCTTCTTGAGAACCACGGAGCTCTTACATGGAGCACAGACCTGAACGCTGCATACATGAAGATGGAATCCGTTGAATTCTATGCACAGCTGCTGTATCAGAGCAAACTGCTCGGTGGCCCGAAGGAATTCGACAAAGAAAATATCAAGAAACTGTATGAAATCCGTCGTAAATTCGGTATGCCAGGAAAACATCCTGCAAACCTTTGCCAGAACAAAGACGGTGTTAACTGTCATAACTGCGGTGGCGCTTGTCACAGCCAGGATTACAAACAGTTCCCAGGATATCAGTATGATTTCGTAGGAAGCGAAACTAAAGCAGAAGCTCCGGCAGCTACAGGAGCAGCTGATGCAGAACTGGTTGCAAACATCACAAAACAGGTTATGGCACAGCTTGGAATGAAATAATCCATTCCATATTAAGTGGTAGACATTAAAGGAGGACAATCTCATGCCAATCAGTGAGAGCATGGTACAGGA
>ERZ772812.2281-NODE-2281-length-12474-cov-2.903213_pt1 | contig 12474 bp, 8 predicted proteins | sample MGYA00511343_ERZ772812 | MGnify/ENA primary metagenome ERZ772812 (study PRJEB29015, sample SAMEA2737706) | human gut metagenome | biome: human gut; feature: human-associated habitat; material: faeces | place: China | collected 2012 ...
TGCCGCTCTCCTTGGAGCGCAGGCGCACGAGCGCCATCATGAGATCGAGCTGGAAGTCGACGTTGCGCTCGCTTTTGCCGGGGCGGTCGGGCTCGGGCCACGCGTCGGGAGGCGAATCGAGCGCCGAGACCATCAGCGACAGCACCTTGCGCGCGTCCTTGATCGGGAGCTTCTCCTTCATCCCGCGGACCATGTACAGATCCCCGATCGCGCGCGGCTCGCGCTTGCACGCCTCGACGATCTGCTCGTCGGTGAGCACCCACTTGCGCGGGATGTTGCGGCTCTGGGCGGTCAGCTCGCGCCAAGCCGCGACCTCGCGCGCGGCGGCCAGCTGGCGCTTCGAAAGCGATGTCATGCGCTTGAGCCGCTTGTAGCGCAGCCTCTCGTCGACCCGGAAATGGGACGGATCGGAAAGCTCCGCGAAATCGTTGGCGAGCCACTCGAGCCGGCCCTGCTCCTCCAGCTTCGACTTCATCTGCGCGTAGAGCTTCGGGAGGTAGATCACGTCCTCGGCCGCGTACTGAAGCTGGGAATCGGACAGCGGGCGCTGGGACCAGTCGGTGAACGAGTCGATCTTGCGCAGCTGGACGCCCAGCTCGGCATGGACGAGCGAGGCGAGGCCGATCTGCTGCGTATGGCCGAGCAGCGCGGCCGCGATCTGGGTGTCGAACACGGGGTTCGGCAGCATCTCCATCTCGTGGAGGATGATCTCGAGGTCCTGGCCGCCCGCGTGGAAGAGCTTGACGATCCCCTTGTTGGCGAACAGGGGCTTGAGGGGATCGAGGCTCTCGATCGAGAAGGGGCCGACGACGGCGACCCGGTCGTCTGCCGACAGCTGAAGAAGGCACAGCTTGGGGTAGTAGGTCTTCTCGCGGAGGAACTCGGTGTCCACCGCGAGCACGCGCGCGCCCTCGGCGCTGCGGGCGAACGCCTCGAGCGATTCTTGGTCGGCTATGTACATCCAGGAGGTTCCTTGCCTAGTCTTCGTCTCGTCGTGATCATGTTGTACCATGCATATTATCAATAGAAGGGAGTTCTGTGAAACTGCTCGTCATCAACAACCTCAAGTCCGGATACGGCGAGGGCGCGGTGTACGACTTCATCCGCTCGTTCGCCAGCGACGGCGACGAGGTGTGCATGCGCTCCACCGACGGATCGACCGAAGTCGCGACGATGCTCTACGACGCCGATCGGTTCGACGCGGTGGTCGCGAGCGGCGGTGACGGCACGGTCGCAGCCGTCAGCTACGCGCTCGCGGGCTCGGGCATCCCGGTGCTCCCCTTCCCCGCCGGCACGGCGAACCTGCTCGCGCTCAACCTGCAGTCCCCCAACGAGCCCCACGCGCTGGCGAAGATGATCCGCGCGGGCTTGATGCTCGACTTCGATCTGGGGGAGATGGAGGTCGCCGGCAAAAGCTTCGGCTTCGTCATCATGGCGGGCGCGGGATACGACGCCGCGATCATGCGCGACGCCAAGCCCCACAAGCGCGTCTGGGGTCCGATGGCGTACTTCTCCGCCGCCATCGCCAACGCGACGCCCCAGGTGTCGAAGTTCCACATGGTGCTCGACGGCGAGCCGATCGAGAGCGAGGGGCTGGGCATCCTGATCGTGAACTTCGCCAAGATCCAGTTCGATCTGGCGGTGACGCACGACAACCTCCCGCGCGACGGCGCGCTGGGCGTCGTGGTGCTCAAGGGCAAAAGCGCGTTCGACCTGATCCCCGCCCTCATCTCGACGTTCCTCGACCGGGACGGCATGCACCCCGACCGTACGGACTCCCTGGAGATCTACACGGCCAAGGAGGCGACGGTCGTCGCGGATCCGCCGATGGAGGTGCAGTTCGACGGCGAGACGACCGGCCTCACCACCCCGTTCACCGCCCGCGTGCTCCCCGGCGCCGTGCGCTACTACGTCTCCGAGGAAGGCTACGAGCAGTTCTCCGGCGAGGAGCTCCACGAGGTCAGGTAACGGGAGCGCCGGCGTCGCAGCAGGCGCTGCAGCCAGCAGGCGCGTTTGCCCCTGTTCAGCTTGCACGCCCGCCGGCACGCCGGCAGGACGGGTCTGATCGTAGAATTGCCAAAATATTCCAGAAAAACCGACGAATGTAACGGAGGCCTCCTTCAAACGTTGGCAGGGGCGTGGCAGAGCAAGATCCGACCTGGGGAAACGTATCTTTAATCTACGAGCGGACGTCCAAAAGGGCTTTGATCGCGTCGAAAACGCAACAATCGTCGGGAAAACTGGCATTTCACGCCCAATCCACGATCACACGCGCGGACCAAGCCGAAAAGCGCGTCTCTCAAAGCGCGCCCCAACCCCGCCGAAATCCTGCGTATCATGCCGACCGACGACGACGTAACGGGACTGTACGCCAGCGACTCTGGCGACGAGAGGCGCAATGGCGGATTGCTCGAAAAGCTTGGGTCGGGAATCGTCTGGAACGAGTTCCACATGCCCACGGAACACAAGAACCGGATATCGGAGCGGGCACGCTTTTTGAGCCATCGCCCCAAGGTAACGGTAAGCTGCGCGGCAGTGGCGACTATGGGATGCCTAATTCGGTGCCCAATACCATTGATCCACCGTACCACCCTAAGCGCTCTCGCACGCAATCGTGCTACATCGCTGGCTCCGAAAGTCCTCACGGCAAGCCGCGCGGTGCCGCAAGCTCGGCCCGCCCCTCAGCGCCCGATCGCACTGCCGATTGCAAAGCTGATCCCCCTTGTGATCGACCGCGTGCAAATCCGGACATATCCGCGGCATCTGTCCAGCAGCCTCTCCTCCCCTGTGTGAACATGGCCGGCAGCAAAGATGGAACCGCGCTGCGAAGCACAACCGAAAGGAGACGAGCGCGATGGCATTCGAGTTGGCTTTCACCACGATGGTCGTGTTCTTTCTGATTCTTGCGGTCGGTTTTGCGGCAGGCAAATTCGGCATCATCACGCGCGAGGCGATGCCCAACCTGGCAGGGCTGTGCACCAACATCCTACTCCCCTCGCAGCTGTTCTACTCTACCTACGTCAACATCACAAGCGACATGCTTGTGGCGAACCTGCCGATGCTCGCGCTGTCCGCAGGGTTCTACCTGATCATTGGCCTAGTAACCTTCGGCATCGCGAAAGTCCTGCGCCTGCCCCATGACAAAGACCGCGTGTTCATGCTGTGCTTCATGTTCGGCAATACCGGATTCGTCGGGTTTCCGCTGCTCTCTACGCTTTTCCCGGGAACGGGGCTTTTGTACCTGTCGCTTTTCACCGTCGTGGACCAGCTTCTGTTCTGGACGTTCGGATCGTGGCTTGCCACGGCGCGCGATCGCGATGCGCACTTCCATCCCAGATCGATTCTTTCCCCCAACATCATCATGATGGCGACGGTGTTTACAATTATCTTTATCGGGTTGCCGCTGCCGAAGCTGCTCGTCAACGCGCTAAGCACGCTGAGCAACGCAACAACCGCAATCTGCATGATGTATCTGGGCGCAATGCTGTGCTTCTCCAAGTGGGCGCGCACGCTGCGCCGCCCAGAGGTGTATGTCGGCATCGTGGTGAAGATGGTCGCGCTGCCCGTCCTCGCAGCGCTCGCATTTCGCACGATCGGGCTACCTACGGAGATGTCTCAGGCAATGACCATCATCATGGCGCTACCGGTGATGACAGTGGTGCCGATGGTAGCGCGCGCTCACGGGAACGAGGGAGACTACGCCACCGGCATCACCGCCGTCACTTTGCTCGCCTGCGTGGCAACCATCCCCCTCGTGACGCTCATCGCAGTGTAAGCGCGCGGACGGGGCAGGCGAACGAAGCCCCCTTCAAGAGTCACAGCTCCGACGCCCTGAAGTCGGTGGACTGGTGACGTCACGCGCGCCGAATGCACACGGATGCCCATTTGGGGTTATGTTTAAAAAAGTGTGTCTAATTTCACCCCTTATCACCTGTTCACCCTTTAAAAACATGCTCCAAAAGATGTCTCGGTCCAACTTTCAGGTGTTTCAAAAAGTGTGTCCGATTTGCCCTTGACATGCCTGGTCAGGCAAGCTTTCCCATGAAGAAAGTTGCCTAGGGACAGGAATCGCGGGTGAACAATCCGACTTGCGGCGTATGCGGCGCCAAGATGAAGGGGAACGGGACGACCAAGGCAGGGACAAGGCGGTGGCGCTGCCCAAGGTGCGGAGCATCGGCGACTCGCACGATCGACAACGCCGCAAAGGCCCTGAGAGCGTTTCTGCGATGGCTGTTTTCCAAAGAATCGATCGCCGACCTCAAGGTCGGCAGGGCGACGTTTTGGCGAAAGACCGCCTGGATATGGAGGATATGGCCGATCGCGCCCTTCGCCGGCGAGGTGCGCGACGTCGTGTTCCTCGACGGGATCCGGCTTCGCAGGAAAGCCGTCGTGCCCATAGCGGTCGCGGACGGGCGCGTCGTCGCCGGGCATCTCTCCCAGACGGAATGCGCCACGGCATGGACCGCGCTCATGCTCAGGGTCCCTGCTCCCAAGATGGCCGTCTGCGACGGGTCGCCGGGCTTCGCCAAGGCGGCGGCCGCCGTCTGGCCGGAGACGCGCATCCAGCGCTGCACCTTTCACGTCGCCGCGCAGGTGAGGAGATGCACGACGCTCAGGCCCAGGCTGGAGGCGGGAATCGAGCTTTTGGGCATCGCCAACAAGCTCGCCGACGCAAGGGACGCCGATGGCGCCACCGCATGGCTTTTGGAGTACAGCGCATGGTGCGTGAAGTGGGAGTCGTTTCTTAGGGAGTTCACGTTCAAAGAAGGCAGGAGGGTCTACGCGCACGAGCGCTTGCGCAAGGCCAGGCGCGTCCTGAACAAGCTCGTCAGGGACGGCACGCTGTTCGCCTTCGTGGAGATGGAGCAGGGGCACGGCGGCGCATGGCCCTCCACCAACAACGCCGTCAAGAGCGTCAACGCGCGACTTCGAGACATGCTCAGGCATCACCGAGGGCTTCCCTCGCTCCACCGCGCCAAGGCGATCTTTTGGTGGTGCTATGCGCACACCGAAAGCCCGCTTCCCGCAGCAGAAATCCTACGCGTCATGCCAACAGACGACGATGTGGAAGGGCTGTTCGCCGCAGTGTCGAGCGAATCGAAGCGAGAGGACGGCGCTCCGGACGAGCGCGGAACGGGGATCGTCTGGGAGGAGTTCCACATGCCTACGAGATACAGGCAGTGAATAATCCCGAAGGACACACTTTTTGAAACATAACCCCAATTCTTTCTTTCTACCCCTATAAAGAAAAAGGTCAGAGCTTTTCGTATGCTCTGACCTGGCATTTCATGGTGGTCGCTACAGGATTTGAACCTGTGACCCCCGCCGTGTGAAGGCGATGCTCTCCCGCTGAGCCAAGCGACCGAATCGCGTTTTCGTTTAACGCGGGAATCTATGATAGACGCTCTCCGCTTCGGTTGCAAGGGTGAAAATCAAGAATGTGGAGGCGGCGAGGAGATCGACTCCCTACAGGATCTCCCCCGCCTCGCCGAAGAGCTGCTCATCAGACAGTCGGGGCGCCCAATCATTGCCTCTGAAAAACGCGGCGCGCGTGTGGTTGGCGATCTGCGCGAGGCGCATGGGATCGAGGCGTTCGGATTGCGGGGCCCTGATCGCGTAAAGCGCCAAGCCGACGTAGGAGTGCCCGAGCATCGTCTCGAAATACGGGCGCATGTTATCGCGCGGCACGCCCTCGTCGTCCATCATGTCATGCAGCTCGGCGCTCGCTTTGGCGATCAACCGACCCGCGAATCGCGGATCGCCGTTAGGACCCGTCAGGGCCCTGAGCGCTCGATCCCAGGCATAGCATGTGCGATACCACTTGCACATGTCGTCGAAGGGGTTCTCGGTAGGCGCGAGCGATCGTCGGCTTCGATAAAGGGAGAGGTCCTCCAAAAGCTCGGACTCTATCGACTCCAGCAGATCCTGTTTGTCCTCGAAATACGCGTAGAATGTCGACCGCCCCACCCCCGATGCGGCGACGATCTGCTTCACCGAGATCACCTCGAAAGGCTCGCGTTCCATCAGCGCGATAAGCGCGTGCTTGATCGACTCTTTCGTTTTGTCGGAACGGTCGGTCATGGGCACTCCTTCGACAAGAACATGATAAAAGAAGACCGTCTCGCGCGCATTGCAAGACGGTCTTCCTCGTGCATCTTGGCCGAAGAGGAGTTCCGCTTGATCAGGCTAGAAGATCGGGTGGGACGGATGGGCCTCGGGGTCGATCACGAACTCCTTGGCGCGGTCGTGCTTGGGCCCGATGACCGGGATCTGCAGGTAGGAGTCATGCTCGCCGCCGGTGTGGACGACATGCTCGCCCGCGTTGTCGGTCTCCCAGATCAGCGGCTCGATCCAGTACGGCTCGCGGATGTAGCGCCCGCAGATCTGGACGCGCAGCTTCTCGCCCGCATACCACTTGCGGCTGGTGGGGTTGATCTCCACGTCGATCGGCACGATCTCGCCCGGGGACAGCTTGAGCTCGCGCTCATGCGACTGGATGGGCTGGAAATCGGTCGACTGCTCGGGATCGAGCTCGCGATGGCTCACGCGCAGCTTGCCCCACGCGCCCGGATGCGGGGAGGTGTCGCCGAACACGCAGACGGGCAGCTCGACGCCCTCGGCGCTGATCTTTTTGATCGTGATGAAAAGGTCCATGTCGTCGTGGCCCTTCGCCTCGACCCAGGCATGCAGCTTCATATAGCCGGTGATCTCTGTGTCCTCGGCGAAGGTGTAGTCGAACTCAGCCTGCCCCTCGTTGGCATCGTAGGAGACGCTGGACTCGGACGCGACGGCGCCGTCGGAAGCCGTCATCGTCGCGGCATCGAGATGAAGTTTGCGATACTGAGTGCGCTCGAGCGGGAACTCCTTCTCGGGACGGCGCTCCTCGGCGAGCTCGTCGTAGGCGTCCTGCACGTCAATGCGCACGCGCGGCGTCATCTCCCAGCCGTTGTTGATGCCCTTGCAGTAACGGTCGAAGAAGCGCTTGAGCTCCTCGATGTTCTCGGGCATGTAGAAATCCGGCCACTCGAACTCGCGGTGCGCGCGCAGCCACTTGTCCTTCGATCCCGCGAGGCGCCAGCCCATGATGGTGCCGCGCAGATGGAAGTGGTTCCAACCGGCGCAGGCGTACATCGGCACCTCGATCTTCGAGAAATCGGGGATCTTGTTGCGCCAGTAGACATTCATCAGCGGGTATTTCAAGCCCATGGCGCCCTGGTCGTCGATGCCGTTGAGGCCGGCGGCGCCGAGCGTCGCGAAGCGCGTGAACGCGATGGAGGGGATGCCGCCCTCGTAGATGGACTCGCGGTACATGTCGCTCATGCCCTCCCACGGGGCGATGCAGGCCAGATGCGGCGGCTGCTGCGCGGCGATGTGCCACTGGCTGATGGCGAGCGCGGAGGAACCGGCCATGGCGACTTTGCCGTTGCACCACGGCTGCTGGGCCGTCCACTCGATGAAGTCGTAGCCGTCCTGACCGTCCTGGATGCCGAACTGGTCGTGATAGCCCTCGGAGTAGTCGACGCCGCGGATGTCGACGTTGATGACGGCGTAGCCGTTGTTGCACCAGTACGTGGGGTCGACCGTCTCGAACTTGGCCATCGCCGAAATGGTGCCCTCGGGAACGCCGGGCGTGAAGCCGACGTCCTTGCCCGTGCGGTACTCGTTGGGGCGCTTGCCGTAGTTGGACCACGCCAGGATGGCGGGCACCTGCTCGTCGGCACCGCTGGTCTTGGGGCGGAAGATGTCGCAGTACAGCTTGATTCCGTCGCGCATCTCGACCGCGACGTCCTGCTCGCAGATGATGCCGGGGGCCGCCTCGTAGGTGTGCGGGTCGAACGGATAGGGCTTGGCGAGGGCTTTCTCGTCCTCGGGAAGCTTCTCCCACTCCTCCATCGTCACGGGCTTGAGCATCTGCGTGTAGATCTGCTCGTAGGTTTCCCCGTTGATGGTCTTCTCGATGATGGTTTGCTTGCGATCTTCGAATCCGGCGCCCATGGCGTCACCTTCCTCACGACGCGGTTTCCAAGGGGCCACGCCCCTCGCTGACACCATCATAATGGCAAGCGCACGGCGTCCAAACCAGAACACCGGGCGCCAAATTGTCCTGAAGTCGCCAAAATGTGCGTTTATGGAAGCTTTCCGTCACCGGATAACCGGTTATGAGCAGTTCTTCCCAAAAGACGGGGCGAAACGACCCCAGTATGGGAAGAAGTGCTCAAAAGTCAAAGCTAGGGCGCCTGGGGCGGGACGGAAGCGCGTCGACTGGTGCGCGAGGACGAAGCCGGGGGCGCTTGGAGCGGGACGGTAGCGGCCAGCTGAAGCGCAGGGCGGGCAGCGAAGATGAGCGGAAGCGCGGAACGAGTGGTCGAGCGGGGCGCGGGGCGAGGCTAAAACGCCGGATGGCACGTCCAGCGCGGGGCGCGGGACGTGCGGGGCGCTTGGTGCGGGACGGTAGCGTGCCAGCTGAAGCGTGGGACGAGTGGTCGAGCGGGGCGCGGGACGAGGCTGAATCGCCGGATGTCACGTCCAGCGCAGGGCGCGAAACGGGCGGGCGCACGGGCACGGCGCCACGCCCCGCACCTACCAACGCTAGCCGCGCTTGGCCTCAGCGGACGGCTCCTCGTAGACCGGCTCCTCGGGCGCATCCGCCGACTCCACGAGCTCGGCGGGGATCTCGAGCGGCTCGCCCACACGCTCGCGCGCGGCGGGATCGGTCGCCATGAGCTGCTTGAACGACGCGGCGTCCTCGCTTCCCAGCGGCATCATCACGTACACGTTCTGCCCGATGATGATGGGATGCATTTTGGCGGGCGCCTCGGCGGCCACGACGGGCACCGCCTTGCCGGCAGCCGCCTTGGCCTCCTCGAGACGCTCCTCCATCTCGGCCTTCACGCGGTCAAGCTGCGCGTCGCTGTCCTCGCGCCAACGCTGGGCCATCCACGCCTTCAACGCGTAGTTGTAGCGCATCTGGATCAGCTCGAGCACGATGCAGAACACCATCGCGAAGTACACCATGATCTTCTCAAGCGGCATGTGCAGCATCTCGATGCCGGTGTGGAAGCCGGCGGCATCGATGACGAGCAGCGCGCCGATGGCGACGATGAACGTGAGCGCGAGCATCTTCATCTCGGGGTGGCCGTTGATGAAGTTGGAGATCGGGTCGATGAAGATCATCATCATGAAGACGGCGAGCATGACCGCGATGATCATGATGATCAGGTGGTCCGCCATGCCGACCGCCGTGATGACCGAGTCGATAGAGAACACGATGTCCATGACCATGATGGTGCCGACCGCCTGGGGCAGCCCGATCATGTGGAGCGCCTTGTGCTCCTCGGAATGGTGCGCCTTGACCTCGGTGAGCCTGAGCATGTCGATGACCTCGGTGATGCCCTTGTAGATCAGATACGCGCCGCCGAGAAGGAGCACGATGTCGCGCACCGAGAATCCGTGCTGGTAGGGGCCGAGATCGACGGTGAACAGCGCGTCGGTCATATGCACCAGGTACGACGCGAAGCACAGGAACAGAACGCGCATGACCAGCGCGCCGGCAAGGCCGAGCTTGCGGCCGATGTGCTGCTTGTCCTCGGGCAGCCGGTTGGTGGTGATCGAGATGAACACCAGGTTGTCGATGCCCAGCACTATCTCGAGGAAAATGAGGGTGATCAAGCTGATCCACGCCTCGGGCGTGGCGAAGATGGACAGGTCGAACAACGTAAGCTCCTTCTTCTCGCGTCTACTCCTACGCTGCGCGCCACGGGCCGGGCATAAAAAAGACCCATGGCGCAGGACGCCTCGACGAGACGCCGCGCCATGGGTCTGGTTATTTCAGACACGCCAGACGCCTTTTGGCGGCGCCAGGATGTTGACGTGCCCCATATGGGAATATGCCAACTACTCCCCCATGAGCAAAGGCATCCTACCACTTCCGCCGCGCATCCCGTCCGAAAAGCGATGATATAATCCGTGAAGCACAAAAACCACAAGGCGAACGAAGAGGAACCCTTCCGCATGAACATAGCCGAAAAAGCCAACGAGCTGATCCACGGCAAGCCCTCGCCCGCCCAATACGGACACGGCGAGGGACCCGTCAAGTACATGAACGCCGAAGCGCTCAACCGTCCCATCACCCTGCCGCGCAAGCGGCTGCCGATCGCCATCCTGTTCGGCGTGGTCGGCCTGGCCATCGGCGTCTTTTTGGCGATGCAGCTGCTCGGCTCGACCCTGCACGTGGCGCAGCGCGCCGCGGCGAGCGTCGAGGAGAACCTCGCGCGCGACGTGACGCTCGACCTGCCCGTCATGTCCGGATACGCCGGCATGGACGCGACGACCATCAAGGCCACGGTGGACGGGCTGGGCTTCAACGTCTACACCGCCTCGACCGAGGAGGACATCGCGGCAGGCAACCTCGACATGGTCAAGCTCCCCTCCGACGTGAGCGTCGAGGAGGGCGCGATGTACTACCTGCAGGGCATCGCGAACCTGGACGCCCCCGCCGCGGCGCTGCTCCTCAACGGTTCGTGGAGGCTGCAGTTCGACTCTTCCGAGGGGCACAACCTCTCGCTACGCTACGCGGATTTCGACTCCGGCAGCCTCGATGCCGCGGTAGAGGCGGCGATCCAGGCGCAGGGGTTCGACTCTGCCGCCGCGACGGAGCTCGCCGTCGACGAGATGGGCAACACGTTCCGCTCCGGCACCGTCGAAGCGAACGGCAGCGCGTACAACTGGCGCGTCTCCGCGATCGCCCTGTCGGAGGTCTACGACATCGCCGGCCTGCCCGACACGGCTATCTACGTCGGCATCCGCATGACCGCCGCCTAACGGCAGGGGTCGCGGCGCGAAACGCGAGGTGCGCGGCTGCGCTCAGGGCGCACGAGGCCGCGTGCGGAGCAGTACACGGAACGGTGCGCGATACGGTGCGCGATACGGTGCGCACCGCGGGACACGAAGCGATGCGCGGTCAACATGATTCAATGAAGAAGCGGGGTCGATCGACCCCGCTTTCGATTATCTGCCCGACTTCCTGACGAACACGACCGCGAAGTGCGCATCCGAGGAGCCCGGCACGAGCTGCGGAGCGAAGCACGAGCGCCCGCCGATCGGCGCCAAGGCGAACGCGGAGCCCTCGGGACTTGCAAGGAACGCCTTGACGACGTCGAAGTTCTCCTTGCGCGTGACCGTGCACGTCGCATAGGCGAGCGTCCCCCCGACCGATACGCAGGTGGCGGCGGAGCGCAGCAGCGCGAGCTGCGTCCGCGCCAGATCGTCGATGTGCGCCGGCGTGATGCGCCAGCGGATCTCGGGGTGGCGGCGCAGCGTGCCGAGACCCGAGCACGGCGCGTCGATGAACACGAGGTCGAACTCCCGACCCTCCAGATCGCCCTGGAGTCGGGTGGCGTCCGCGACGATGCCCTCGACCGAATCCAGACCGTACTCGGACGCGCGCTCCTTAAGCAGCTTCACCTTGAACGGATGGTTGTCGACGGCAGCATGCGCATGGAGAGGCTCCCCCCAGCGGCGGACGGCGGCGCCCTGCTCGTCGGCATCGGCGAGGCGGGCGCCCTTGAGGACGTCCATGCGGCCCGCCGCCTCGGGCGAGCCGTCGAACACGACGACCTTCACGCCGCGCTCCCGCAGGCGCGCATGGTCGCGCGCGAACGCCGCGTAGTCGTCGGCTCCGTTGATGAAAGCGCATCCGCCCGCGGGCAGCGCCTCGAGCAGCTCCGCCTTGGCGCGCGCGATGTTCTCGCGCGAGCCGAGGAGCTCCATATGGCTCGTGCCGACGTTGACGATGATGCCCCACTCGGGTCGCACGTACCCGCACAGCTGCTCGATCTGGCCCATGCCGCGCATGCCCATCTCGACCACGACCGCGCCGTCGTCGGCGGAGGCGGACAGGACGGTCTTGGGGACGCCCAGCTCGTTGTTCTGGTTGCCGGAGGTGGCGGTGACGGCGAAGCCGGCGGACAGCACGTCGCGCACCAGATTCTTCGTCGTCGTCTTGCCGCTCGAGCCCGTCAGGCCGATGATGCGTCCGCCTAGCTTGCCGCGCCAGAAGCGCGCGAGGTCGACGAGCGCCTGTTGGGTGTCGGAAACCTTCACGATGGCCGCGCCCGCCTCGCGCGCGGCGTCGGCCGCGTCGGGATCGGGATCCTGCGCGACGAGGGCGCACACCGCGCCGGAGCGGATGGCGGACGCGACGAACGCGTGGCCGTCCACGCGCTCCCCGGGAAGGGCCGCGTAGAGGCAGCCCGCCCCCGCCTCGCGCGAGTCCCACACGAGGTCGGTCGCGGCGGTTTCGATGTCGGACGGGGCGACGGCGATCTCTCCGGAGGTCGCCTCGATGATCTCAGCGATGGAAAGACGCATCTACTCGACCCCCTCGCCCGCGGCGGGGCCGCCGAAGCGGCGCTCGAGTTCCTCGGCTGCTACCTCGCGGTCGTCGAAATGCAGGACCTTATCGCCGATGAGCTG
>ERZ772812.2285-NODE-2285-length-12457-cov-11.538703_pt1 | contig 12457 bp, 11 predicted proteins | sample MGYA00511343_ERZ772812 | MGnify/ENA primary metagenome ERZ772812 (study PRJEB29015, sample SAMEA2737706) | human gut metagenome | biome: human gut; feature: human-associated habitat; material: faeces | place: China | collected 2012 ...
AAATTATAACTATATTGTTCTTCTTTCTTTAACATAGTATATCCTCGGCATTCAATATTGCTTATCCCATATTTTCTTAATTATCTCTTTTTTCAAACTCAACGATATCAGCAATATTGCAGTCGAGGACAGTACAGATTTTGCGGAGAGCCTCCATAGAAACATCCTCACTGCGGCGGAGTTTTGTCATCGTGCTGGAAGAGAGTCCCGTGGCTTTATGCAAGTCTGATTTACTCATTTCTTTGTCAACAAGGAGTTTCCACAGCTTTTTATAACTTGCTTTCATCATTTGAAACCTCACATTTGAAAAAACTACAGTTTAATAATCTATATTATATCACAAGAGCGTCTTTTTTTCAAGATAATTCGACGCTTTTACGCCGAACTTCGAATATTATTCGATAACTTTCTGCTTTTTCCGTTGCTGTCAAGTGCAAAATAAAATAAGACACTACCGCACAATCGTTATTTCAAGTTCGTACAGCAACCTAAAACAGCGCTGCTGCGAGGGCGCTATCTTATCATTTTCGCAAAGGTGATATATTGCAGAAACCTCACGCACAGCTTTATACGATCCGTGCGTGAGGTTTTCAGTTTTCATACGGGATTCTGAAATAATCTAGGTATTTCTTGAATGTATCCTGTGCCGAGAGGCAGGTGTCGGAGAGATAGCCGTTTTCCCGGTCCCACTCCTGCAATCCGCGGTAATAGAACATTTTTATGCTGTCCTCAATAATAAACGGCACGATATTATGTTTCAAACATTCCTTGAACATAACCAGCCGGCCGACACGTCCGTTGCCGTCCTGGAAAGGGTGGATGCGCTCAAACCGCACATGAAACGCAAGGATATCTTCAAGCTTCATTGTTTTCTTGCCGTTATACTCATCGAGCAGTCTTTTCATTTCCGCCGACACTTCCTCGGGCAAGGTCGTTTCCCGTCCGCCGACCTCATTCGGCAGCTTTTTGTATTCGCCGACGGCAAACCAGTCTTTCCTTGCGTCGCTTGTTCCGGTTTTCAGGATAAAATGCAGATGTTTGATAAATTTCTCGCTGAGCTGCGATTTTGCGCATTCGATGACCTCGTCGATACAGCGGAAGTGATTGGCGGTTTCGATGATATCGTCCACCCGCACGCCTTCCTCGGTGATGCCAACGGTGTTTGTTTCAAAAATAAAGCGAGTCTGCTCGTGGGTCAGGCGGCTGCCCTCCATGTGATTGGAATTATAGGTCAGTTCCACTTGCACTTTATGATAAATTCCGCCGTGGGTCCGGCTGCGCTTTTCCTCTTTGAGAATATCAGCCAAAGTCTGCAGCGCGGGTTTGCTTTTATTGCTCCGTTCGGGCTTCTCGGCGTTTTCGGGAATGGTCCAGGTCTTACCCGTCAGAAAAGCGCCGGGGACGCGACCTGCCGCGCAGTAGTTGCGGACGCTGCGCTCGGAGGTATTCCAAAGCGCCGCTATCTCTTTTACGGATAAATATTTCATCTTCCTGCCCTCCGAAGTTACTGTTATCAGTATACCACATTATCGGCAAAAAATCAATCGTTAAAAGCCTATCTTCATATATATTTTTGCCGATAACGGCAGTTTTGATTCCGACCCGGCATTTTCCTACATGACTTTTGGTGCAGTTCGGCATAACCGGTGCTTTTCACGCACCGCCAAAAGCGTGATTTTGGAGCGAAAAAACGCTCGGTTCTATCAAAAATTCTAATAGGCTTTTCCGAAAATCCGTTAGAACTCGGTGAAATCGGAGGAGACTCTCTGACTCGGATTTTCACTGCGTTTTCGATGCAAAGAGGTGCGGAAAGCCTTGAAAACACGGCATTTTCGGGGTTCTCGCATCTGCCGTTATCTTCCGTCAAATTCCGCTAGGTTCGGTTTTGGCAACTTGACTCGAAATCAGTTTGAGGGAAACCTCACGTGGGTTCGAATCCCACCCGCTGCGCCAAAATGCCTGTGATGTTACAGCATCACAGGCATTTTTTGCGAGTATCGGCGTGGCGTGACGCGCTGCCGGCATTGTGCGGCTGGGTAGAACAGCTCGTCGCTGTCTCCGGCCGTATTTTCGGGAGCGATGCGGCGAGCGGTCATCACGCGAAGCCGTATTTGATTTTGACGCGCTCGAGCTTATCGAGCATCGGCTCAGCGAAGAACCAGAGGAAAACCGCCGTGGAGATGGCCTGCACCGCATCCATTGCAAAGCCGGAGGCGCAGTAGACCGCAAGACTCTGCCACGTCAGCGCGCCTGTGGCGAGCAGCGCGGAGTAGGCGTTGAGCAGAATGCCATAGACGAGGAATGCGCTCACCGCGCCGTAGGCGCAAAGCGCCTCCCGCTTCCTTGGCAGACCGCCCCTGTGGAACACCAGCCCCGCGAGAAAGCCGCACAGCCCCATGCCGAGCATCTGCCACGGCGTCCACGGCCCCTGCGAAAAGAGGATATTAGAGACCAGCATGGTCACCGCGCCCACGAGAAAGCCCGTCTCCCCGCCCAGGGCCGCGCCCGCGAGGACGGTGAGCGCCAGCACCGGCTTACACTGGGGCAGCATGAAGAAGGCCGCACGGCCCGCCACGCCCAGCGCACAGAGCACCGCGGTCACGACCAGCTCCCGCGCACGGGGTTTGCGCCCCTCGAAGGTAAGGAAGAACGGCAGCATGGCCTCAAGCACCATCAGCAGCGAAACGGCGTAGTAGCTCCGGTCGCCCAGCAGCTTGGGGCCGAACACCAGCGTCAGGGGGATGAGCAGAAGGGCGACCAGAGCGGAGGCGGCCGTGCGCGGGGAAAGCCTTCGCTTTTCCGGCGGCGCGGCGGGTATGTCCGCCGCCTTCGACGGTTGCGGCGGAGGCTCCCGCCGCTCTTTTGGGGGCGCTTCCCTGCCGCCGCAGGCGGCGATGACGTCCTCCGCCGTCACGGCTGCGGGCAGATGGTCCCGCGCCATGCGGTTCGCCGCCGTGGTGTAGAAGCGGTTGAGCGCGAAAAACTCCCGGGGCGCGCCGTCGGAGGCGATGGAGCCGTCGAAAAAGAGCGCGCAGCGCTGCGCGTAGGCGGCGCAGAACTCGACGTCGTGGCTGACCAGAACGACGGTCACCCCCTGCGTGAGCAGGTTTTTCAGCAGCTCAGCCAGCTCAGCCTTGAAGGCCGCGTCCAGCCCCCGCGTTGGCTCGTCGAGGAGCAGGATATCGGGCCGTGTGAGCAAAACCTTTGCCAGCGCCGCGCGCTGCTGCTCGCCGCCGGAAAGGTCGTAGGGGTGACGGTCCAGCAGCGCGTCCAGACGGCAGAGTGCGGTGACATAGGCGAGCATCGCTTCGTCGGAGGTGACCTCGGCAAGGTCCTCGCGCACGGTTTTTTTGGCAAAGAGCGTCTGCACCGCCTGGGGCAGGAGCGCCGTTTTGCCGGTGACGCGGACCTCTCCGCGATAGGGCTTTTGCAGGCCCGCCAGCAGCCGGAGCGTGGTGGATTTGCCCGCGCCGTTGCCGCCGAGGATGGCGAAAAGTTCGCCCCGCCGCACCGTCAGCTCCAGCCCGCGCAGCACGTCCGGCGCGTCTGGCGTATAGCGGAACCACGCATCCGAGACGGTTACGACCGCCTCCTCCGAGGGCGCGGGCAGCGGGCGCTCCGGCAGGCTTTTGAGGGGGTGCGAGGCGGCAAAGTCTGCCAGCCAGTCCCGCCCCTCACGCACGGAGACGGGACAGGGAAAGCTGTTCTCCACTGCCGCCCACACGCGCATGGCGGCGGGCATGGCGCGGAACAGCTCGTGTCCCGCCGTGCGCAGCTGCGCGCCCACGGCGCGGGGCGCGCCGTCCGCGAGGACCGCCCCGCCGTCCAGCACAACGGCGCGGTCGGAGAGGGGCAGCGCCTCCTCCAGCCGCTGCTCGGAGAGCAGCACCGTTGTGCCCAGCTCCCGGTTGACCCGTGCGAGCGCGGCGAGAAAGTCCGCCGCCGCGATGGGGTCAAGCTGCGCGGTCGGCTCGTCTAAAATGAGCACGTCCGGCTGCAGGGTCAGCACGGCGGCCAGGTTCAAAAGCTGCTTCTGCCCGCCGGAGAGCGATGCCGCCTCCCTGTGGAACCAGCTCTCCATGCCGAAAAAGCCCGCCATCTCGGCGACGCGGCGGCGGATGGTGGGCGTATCGTACCCGAGGCTCTCCAACCCAAAGGCCAGCTCGTGCCAGACCTTGTCGGTGACGATTTGGTTTTCCGGGCTTTGCTGCACAAAGCCGATGCGCTCCGCCTGCTCGCGCGGCGAAACGTCGGAGAGCGGGCGGCCGTCGAAAAGGACCGCGCCCCGGCGGACGCCGTTGGGCGCAAGAGCGGTCTTCAGCTGGCGGAGGAGCGTGCTTTTGCCGCTGCCGGAAAGTCCGCAGAGCGTGACAAACTCGCCCGCGCAGAGCGTCAGGCTCACATCCCGCAGGGCGGGCGCGAACTGCCCGGGGTAGGTAAAGGCCAGGCTTTCGACGCGATAGATCTCCATGTGCGCGCCTCCTTTCTTTGCAGCAGCACCGGCGTCAGGCAGAGCAGAAAATACGCGAGCAGCACGCTCGCGGAATACGGCGTCAGCACGCCGCGCGCCGTGGGATAGTAGCGCCACTTCACGCCGCCGAGCGCCCAGCCCGCGGCGACGTAAGCGCCGCAGAGTGTCAGCCACAAAAGCAGCAGCCTGTCGCGGCGGCTGAAGCGGTAAAGGGAAAAGGCCGTGCGGCCCGGCAGTCCGTAGCCACGGCTTTTCATGCTGTCCGCCGTCTCCACGGCATTCTCGAGACTCCATGTCACCATAACGGAAAAGACCGTCACGGCGCTCCTGAGCTTTTGAAGCCGACCCTTTTCCGCGTACAGCCCCATGCCCCGCCGCGCCGCCGTCACCTCCCGGAGCTTTGCCTGAAAGCGGGGCACAAAGCGCAGCGTCATGGACAGCAGGAGCGAGAGGGCGGGCACGACGCGCCCGAAAAGGTGCGTGAGCTTGTCCGAGGTCATCACCGTGTTCCAGCAGGAAAACCACAGCACCACGGCGGCGAGCATCGCCGCGGCGGCAAAGCCGTAGGCGATGGACTCCAGCGTCAGAGGGTTGCCCGAGGGGAGATAGGCCAGAATGGTCGCGCCCTCGTGGTTGAAGGCGAGGTTCACCAGCGCGGCGAGCAGCGCCGACGGCGCGAGCCAGCGCGCGCTGCGCCACACCGCTGCGCCGCCGTTTAACTGCGCGGCGCACCAAAGCGCGGCACAGAGCGAGACGGCAATGCAGAGGGGGTGCAGGAAGAACATGGAAAACGTCAGTACCAGTACAAAGTACAGAAGGTTCACCGCCGGATGGCAGGCGAGAAAGGCGTGATGCTTCATGCGCCGACCCTCCCGCCGACATCCGCGCCGAAGTCGCAGGTGTAGACCCACTCGACGGTGTCGCCGTCCGCGAGGGTATAACGCGAGCAGCCGTAGTTGGGAAATTCATCGTTCACGCGGTACATCCAGCCCGAGCCCTCGCCGCAGTCGAACTCATAAAGGTTGCCGATGCCCTCGATGTAGGCGGACTGGTAGACCGGCGTTTCGGAAAACTCCATGTGTATCTTGTTCTCGCGGCACACGCGCTTGAGCACGTCAAATACGCTCTCGCCCTCGGTAAATTCTACTGCGGTCGGGGCCAGCAGAACGCCGTCCGCAGGGATCAGGTCAGCCTTCTCCGCGTTGAGCCGGTCGAGATTTTCCAGGATCGCCGCGCAGGAGATGGAGACCGTACACGTCGGCACGGTGCTCTCCGGTGATGCATCGGGTTTGTTGGATGAGCTGTCCTGTGCGTCGGAGCTGCTGCCTGTCGGCAATGCGTCGGAGGCGTTTCCCTCTGGCGCGCCGCTTTCCACTGGCTGCTGTTCTCCGACCGGCGGAGCGGCAGGAGTCTCTGCCTCCTGCCGCTCAGTCTCGGATGGAGCGGACGTGGCGGGCGCATCCCGCGCCGCATCGGGCGCGGGCGTTTCGCTCTGCGCCGGCGTGGGTGTCGGCGTCGGCTCCGTCGTTTGTGCATTGCAGCCCGCAAGAGTGAATATCAGTGCAAGCGCCAGCAGCGCCGCACAAAGGCGCTTTGCCGTTTTCATGTCCGTCTCCCTCCTTTCGTTTCGGTGCTGCTATGCCATCAGGCGGCAGGCTGCGTCAGCGCCGCCATCCGGTAGAAGCTGCTCTCGCCGCGCTCGGCGCGGACGAGCGACGCGAGGGCACAGGCTGCCTGCTCGCTTGCCATGAGATTCGTTTCCCCACTGCGCTCGTGGCAGAAGCCGCCGTCCGCGTTCTGATAGGTCAGCAGCGCGTCGAGCGCGCTGTGGCCGTTCTTTACGAAGCGGCTGTCGTCCGTGCCAAGATCCAGCGCGTTGAGCGCAAGGAGCACCTGCGCGCAGCTCTCGGCGTTCTCACTTCCCCAGGAAGAGAAGCCGCCGCCTGCATTCTGCATGGCGCTCAGGCAAACGAGCGCGCGGTTGGCCGCCAGTTGGACGCTGCTCTGTTCCCGATACTTCGCCAGCGCCTGTAAGGCCATGGCGGTCAGGTCGGGATCGGCGTCCTCGCCCATGAAGCTCCAGCCGCCGTTTGTCAGCTGAGCGGCGAGAATGGCATCCACATACAGCTGCCGCGTCGCCTGCGTGCTTGCCGCCGCGTTCTGCGGCATGGGATAGTCGCGGCTGTCGAGCGCGAGGAGCGCGTAGATCGCGCCGTTCATGCCCTGCGCCTTTGTCTTTTCAAAATCGCCGAGCGGGAGGGTCAGGTCATAGCCCGCGACGTCCCGCGCGTCCTTCCCGAGCGCGGAGAGCGCGAGAATGACGCGGCTGTACTCAGTGTACTTGCGTTCGCTCAGCACGCCGTTTGCTTCGCGGACGGTCTGCTCGAGCGCGGCGTAATAGTCGGTGAAATACGCGGTTTCCGTGTCCGCGCCGCCGCGGGCGAGGGCGAGCACCGTCCACTCGCCGCCGAGACTGCCATAGCGCGGCGCGCTCACGGCAGCGGTCAGGTAGGTCGACGCGCGGTCATAGGCGGTCTGCGCGGCGCTCTTGCTCGCGGTATCCTTGGGCAGTTCGCAGAAGCGTTGGAGAATGGCTGCCAGCTGCGCGCGCGTCGCGGTAAGCTGGGGGCTGAGCGCCGTTTCGCTCGTGCCGTTGAGGAGGCCCTTCATCACGCACCAGTGCATCGCCTCGTCTGCCCAACTGCTGATGCTGGCCGCATCGTCGTAGCGCAGCGGGAAGTACCACATACCGGTAAAGCCCTGCCCCTGTGTCTTAACATAGCGGTAGAGGATCGCGGCGAGCTGCTCGCGCGTAATTGCATCGTTCGGACCGAAGCTGCTCTCGCTATAGCCGGTGACGACGCCGGTGGAGGCTGCCCAGCGCACGGCCTCGCCGTACCACGCGCCCTCGTCCACATCGGCGTAGCGCATAGCATAGTTGACCACAGGGCTGCCCGCGAGACGCCAGAGAATGGTGACGATCTGGCCGCGCGTCGCTGTGCCGTCCGGCGCAAACTCGCTCTCCGAAACGCCGGTCATAAGACCGTTTTCATAGACGTACTGCACCACGTCCGCGTACCACGCGGCAGCGGGAACGTCGGCAAAGGACGGCGCATTTTCCGCGGCGCGAGCCGCGGACGGCAGAAGGCCGACGGCCAGAGCGAGAGCTGTCAGCAGAGAGCATAACTGTTTTTTCATTGGAGGTTCTCCTTTCCTTGTAAGCGCCGCTCACGGGGCGATCTCCCCGGGCGCTGCGGTATGTCAGAACGGCAGGATGCCCATGAAATACTCCACGGCCAGCGCCACGAGGACGACGAGCGCGGAGATCAGGAAGCCGTGCACCATCGGCGCCGCGCCGGACTTTTTCATTTCGGCGAAGCTCGTGTTGAGGCCGACTGCGGCGAGCGCCGTGACCATGAGAAATTTGCTGATCCTCTTGAGCGCCGCCGCGGCTGCCGCGGGGATCACGCCCACGCTGCTGAGCACCGCCATGGCGAGGAAGCCGAGGATGAACCACGGAAAGACGCTCCTCCACCTGATCTGCACCGCGCCGCCGGACGCGGCGGCTTCCTTTTTCTTCAGGTGCATACTCACAAACGAGAACACCACCACCGTCGGGATGATGGCGAGCGTGCGCGTGAGCTTGACCATGGTGGCGAAGTCGCCCGCGCCCTCGCTGAAGGCATAGCCTGCGGCGACGACGCTGGAGGTATCGTTGACCGCCGTGCCCGCCCACAGGCCGTAGGCCATGTCGGAAAGGCCCATCGCGCGGCCCATGATGGGAAAGAGCACGATCATCGCCATATCAAAGAGGAAGGTGGCGGAGAGGGCGTAGGCGATGTCGCTGTCCTTGGCGTCGATGACGGGTGCGACCGCCGCGATGGCGCTGCCGCCGCAGATGCCGGTGCCCGCGGAGATGAGGTTCGAGAGCTTCCAGTCCAGACCCAGTGCGCGGCCGATGAAGTAGCCGCCGCCGAAGCAGGTAAGGAGCGTAAAGAGCATGACGGTCAGCGACATTCTGCCGACGTTCAGGATGGTCGTGACGTTCAGGCTCGCGCCGAGGAGAATGATGGCGAATTTCAAAATCTTCTTCGCCGTGAACTTCACGCCGGGCGCGGTGGTTTTGCCTGGCTTACGATAACCGTTGATGAGCATACCGATGAACATGGCGATGACGGACGCGCCGATGACGTCGAACGGCAGCAGCGCCTCGATGCCCTTGGCGAGCAGTGCGATGACGAGCGCGAGCGCGAAGCCCGGCGCGTAGCTTTTGATTTGAGCGAGAATGGAGCGCATGGTGATCTGACCTCTCTTTGCCGGTAGTGATTTCTTTTGAATTTGCCTTGCAGGCCGCGCGCACTTCTGCTATGATCTTCGGCAGAAGTATATCCGAAGAGCAAAGGAGCACAATAGCTATGATAGAGAATTATGCAGAAAAAATCAAGCACGAATCCAATGGATTTATCCGGCACAACGGGATCCGCATCGTTTCCGTTGATGAGGAAAGGAGCGTGCTGGAGGCCGAGATCACCGACAACAGCCGCAACGTTTGGGGCAGCGTCCACGGAGGCTTTCTCTACACGATGGCGGACACCGCCGCCGGAGCCTTTGCGCGCATCAGGTACGGGCGGCACAATGTCACGCTCAACGGCTCGATGAATTACCTGCGGCCCACCACGCGCAGCAGGACGCTGACGGCGGTCGGGCGCGAGATCAAGGTCGGCGGACACGTTGGCTTTTTTGAAGTCAATATCACCGACGACACCGGCGCGCTCGTCGCCTGCGCGCAGATGAATATGTATTTTCTGGATTGAGCGGCCCGCGTGCGGGTCACGCTCCGCCATACCGGCAGGGTCGGGCGCAATGCCCGTCCCCTTTCTTCATTCCGCCGCGCGAAGAAAGAATAAAGGGAAGATACGCAGCGCGTGTCTTCCCTTTGCCTTATATTGCCTTATTTTTTCCGCTGCGCGGTGAACAGGCGGACGACGGATGAGACGAGCAGGATCGCGGCGGCGATACTGCCGGCGATGCCTGCGGTGGCGAAGCCCCGCTGGAGGGCGAGCTGGGTGCTGCCGTTCAGCCCGAGGGACATGGTGTAGTAAATACCGGCGCCGGGCAGCAGCGGTACGGCGGAGATGACCTGATACGAGGTGACCGGATACTTGCGGGCGCGGGCCATGCCCTCGGCATAGACGGCGGCGACCGCGGCGGCGATGAAGTTCGCGCCGTAGGGACCGAGACCGAGCTCGCCGCACAGCAGATACGCCATCCACGTCACGACGCCGCCGAGCGCGCACAGGCAGCGCCCCCAGCCATGGACGTTGAAGAGGATAACAAAGCCGGTGCAGGCGACCGCGATGGCGATGGCCTGAAGCCAGAAGGGATAGGAAAGCGTGCTGGCGGCGGTCTGGCCGTAGAGGGAGGAGGTGATGTGCCACGCGGCCGCGGTGCCCATGGCGATGGCGAGCGCCGAGAGGAGCACCTGCACGATGCGGTTGACGCCGGAGTTTGTGTCGCCGTAGATGATGTCGCGCATGGAGTTGGTGATGAGCAGACCGGGGACCAGGATCATCAGCGAGCCGATGATGACCGCGTCCACATAGTCGACCAGCCCGAAAGCGGCGGCGAGGTAGGCCGGTACGGCCATGGCAAAGGCGGCGGCAATGGTGCTGAAAAAGGGGTTGGCCTCGAGCTTGTCCATCCGGCGGGTGACGAAGCCGATGATAAGGCCCAGCAGACCGGCCCACAGACTGTCGCGCAGCGTACCGCCGAACACGGGGCAGAAGCCCGCTGCGGCGAGGAAATTGCCGAGGTAGTAGACGGGAATGGGGTAGGTGCGGCGGGCGGCGCGCGTCTCCTCCAGCCATTGCGCGGCAACGGCGGGGTCGGGCGTTTCGGCGCAGATGCGGCGCGAGAGCGCGTTGAGCCGCTCGACCGCGTCAAGATCGTTGCCGTGGAAGCCGACGCGCTTCATCACCATCAGCGGCTTGCCGTTGTCCGCCTCAAGGCTGACCATGACGCAGTTGGGAATGGCGAAGGTCTCGCAGACGATGCCGTAGGCGGCGAGCACGCGGCGCATCGTCTCCTCGATGCGGAAGGTCTCCGCACCGCTGACGGCCAGCTCGTAGCCGATCTGCGCGGCCATATCCGTTAAAAGATAGTAGTCCATATCGAACCCTCCTGCTGCCGCCTTACCTAACGGCGGGCATTATCTTACTGCGAAAGGATTTCCCTGTCAAGAAGAGAAAACACCGCTTAAAAGGCGGTGTTTTGCGCGCTGTGACATTTTTTCTCCGCAAGCTCCAGAAGCGCCTGGCGGAAGCCGTATTTTTCGGCAAGCTCCCACGCGGCGGAAAGGTTCCTCTCGCCCGCGCGGCGGTCCTTGACGCAGCGGAGCATGAGGTTTTTCGGCGAGTGGGCGAAGTCGATGAATTCGATCACGTCCACCGTGTAGCCCATGTCCTCGAGCACGGCGGCGCGGATGGAATCGGTCAGCAGCGCGGAAAAGCGCTCCTGCAAAAGACCGTGGGCGCAGCAGCACGTCGAAATCGCCGCCCTTGTGGATGGTGGCGTTAATCTCGTGCTGGCAGCAGGGAACGGAGAAAATGTGCTTCACGCCCTTTTCGACGGCGTACCAGAGGGCGTAGTCCGTGGCGGTGTCGCAGGCGTGGAGCGTGACGACCATATCCACATGGGTGTCCGCGAGTGTGTCGCGCGTGACGTCGCTCACGACGAAGCGCAGGCCGTCGTAGCCGTACTTTTGCGCGATGGCGTTGCAATGCTCCACCACATCCTCCTTGAGGTCGTAGCCGAGTATCGTGGCTTTCACGCCGCGCTTGACGGTGAAATAATAGTAGAGAATGAACGTGAGGTACGATTTGCCGCAGCCGAAGTCGAGAATGGTGATCTCCTGCTGCTCCGAGGCGCGGAAGGCGTCGTCCACCAGCTCGATGAAGCGGTTGATCTGCTTGTACTTATCATACTTCGCCTTGACGATGCGGAGGTCCGGCGTAAACACGCCGAGGTCGACGAGCGCGGGAATGTTCTCGCCCTCGGCAAGGATGTATTCCTTTCGGCGGTCATGCGCCTTCGGCGCGGCGGTGCGCTGCGCCTCGCCTTTCGCGGTGCATTTGTAGCTGCCGTTCGTTTTGCGGATGTACTGGCGCGTCTCTGTTTCGGTGCAGAGCACGGCCTGAAGATAAAGACCGTCCAGCTCCTGCGCGAACAGCCCGGGCAGCTCGCCCTTCGTCACGTTGCGGTGCGTGACCTTCTGCCCATGCTGGTATTCGAGCTGAAAAAACGCCTTGCCGCGCAGCGACAGCGGGCGGATGGTCACCCTGGAGCAGCCGATGCGCGCGAGCGGCTGAGAAAGCACGGCCTTGGCGAGCGTGTCGAGCCGCGCGGTGAGGTCGTCCAACACGATGCTCATGCGCCGAACCTCTCTTTCAGGGCAAGATGCGCGGCGTAGAGCTCGTTTTTGCTGTAGGTGTTGTTGTCGTCCTTCAAAAGCAGCTTGATGGCGTCCTTGGCGGTGCAGTCATGCTGCACCATGCAGTCCACGAGCAGCGCCTCGGGCGAGGAGACGTGCTCGACCTCGGTGATGAGATAATCCTCCTCCACCTCGCAGAGCAGGACGTATTCGCCCTTATCGTAGCTGCCCTTGGCGAGCAGTTGATCGCGCACCTCGGCGGGCGTGCCGCGGAAGGTCATCTCGTGGAGCTTCGTCATGTCGTTGCACAGGCACAGCCGCACGCCGGCGTGCTCCGAGATAAAGAACTCCACCGCGTCCATGATGCGCTTGGGGCTTTCGTAAAAGCAGTAGGTGCGCGTGTCGCCGCGGCGCATCATGGCGAGCGCACGGCGGCGGTCGGCGGCCTCCCGCGGGAAGAAGCCAAAGAAAAAGAAGGTCGAAAGGTCGAAGCCCGAGATGGACAGCGCCGTGACCGCGGCGCAGCAGCCGGGCACGCCGACCACGCGGATGCCCGC
>ERZ772812.2305-NODE-2305-length-12370-cov-4.047828_pt1 | contig 12370 bp, 8 predicted proteins | sample MGYA00511343_ERZ772812 | MGnify/ENA primary metagenome ERZ772812 (study PRJEB29015, sample SAMEA2737706) | human gut metagenome | biome: human gut; feature: human-associated habitat; material: faeces | place: China | collected 2012 ...
CCGTCTTGGGTATATTCCAATTTTCCCGCCTGGTTTGCATGCGATGAAAATGAAATTTTGCATTGCGTTTTGTCCATATATTGTGCATACGACAATACCGGATAAAAAAGAAGTATCAGGAGTATGAAATGATTCTTGCGTTTATATTTCCAATAATTGAAATATAGCCATAGAATGATAGCCAGTAGACATACCGGTATCGCAATAAGAATGTACGTTATTAATGCCATACACTATTTATGATTTTTTGTTTGTTGCGTGGCAAAAATATTATAAAATAATTGATAAAACAACAATATTGTAAAAATAAATATATAAATTACTGTTAATGTGAAGTGTATAAGATAATTGATTGCAGACGATTGGTTATAGATTATACGTTTCCGGCTTTTATATTACATATCTTTGTAAATGTATGATTTCTGCTGATTTCTGAACATTTTCTTCTTTGTTCTATATTTCGTGTATTTTTGTATTTGTAAAAGAGGTGATAGTCACCTGTCAATATACGGATAGCGTATGAAACTAGTAACATAAACACCTCACCTTAGCTCTTCAAATTGCAGGAGTTTGCTCCCTAAACCTTAGGACTTTAGTATGTTATGCTGTGGCATTTCAGTTGTTAAGGTGTGGTGTTTGGGGTGTTAAGGTGGGGGCTTTTGATAACAAAAAATGTTTTGTAAGATGAATAGTTTCATTTTATGGATTTTTCCGATGATGGTATCTTATTTTATGAGGATATTATTTTTTTGAATGAGGATAGATAACAAGAAGAACGAATATGAACCATTTGTCATTAATTGCTTGATATTGTGAATATCTGCTTTCGGAATAGTTATATGGTGTCTCTTCTCATATATGTAAAACAAATTTGGATTTTAAGACAAAAGAACAACCGGAAAGTGTCTAAAGCATATTATAAACAAACCAGTTCTTTGTATCTTAAAATCCAAACTTTTAACCTTTTCAGTTAAGGATTATTTCTCTTTTTTCAATTCCTCGAAAATGAGTCCTTCCAGTTCCTCCGCCAGTTCCGGGTTATCGAGAATAACCTGTTTGGCGGCATCGCGTCCTTGTGCGATTTTAGTATCATTATAACTGAACCAGGAACCACTTTTCTTGATGATGCCCAGTTCCGCACCCAAATCGATGATTTCTCCAGCACGTGAGATGCCTTCACCGAACATGATGTCGAATTCTGCACGACGGAAAGGAGGAGCTACCTTGTTCTTCACAACTTTCACTTTGGTCTGCTTGCCGATTACTTCATCGCCGTTCTTGATGGCTTGGCTTCCACGGATGTCAAGACGTACGGAAGCATAGAACTTCAATGCGTTACCGCCGGTGGTCGTTTCAGGATTACCGAACATTACGCCGATTTTTTCACGGAGCTGGTTGATGAAGATACAAGTTGTACGGGTTTTGCTAACGGCAGATGTCAGCTTACGCAGAGCCTGTGACATAAGACGTGCCTGCAAACCTACCTTGTTGTCGCCCATATCGCCTTCGATTTCGGCTTTCGGTGTCAGAGCGGCTACGGAGTCTACTACGATGATGTCAATAGCGGAAGAACGAATCAGTTGCTCTGCAATTTCCAATGCCTGCTCGCCGTTGTCCGGCTGTGAGATATAAAGGTTTTCAATATCAACACCGATGTTTTTGGCATAGGCCGGATCGAGCGCATGCTCTGCATCGATGAAGCCGGCGATTCCGCCGCGTTTCTGTACTTCGGCTACCATGTGGAGCGCTACGGTTGTTTTACCGGAAGACTCCGGTCCATATACCTCGATGATTCTTCCCTTCGGCACACCGCCAAGGCCGAGTGCGATATCCAGGCTTAAAGAGCCGGTCGGGATGGTTTCCACGTTCATGTTTGCTGCGGAATCTCCGAGCTTCATGACAGCTCCTTTTCCGTACTGTTTTTCAATCTGTCCAAGTGCGGCATCGAGTGCACGCAGTTTATCTTCGTTATTATTTCCCATACTGAATATTCTCCTTACCATGCGAACGTTCGTTCGCTTCTGTATACATACTATTACAAATCTGCTTTGTTGTCAACTGTTTTTCTTGTGTCTTTTTTCAGCCCCCAAATCCTCTGCACCGGAGTTGCTTCGAATATATCCTTATGCACAAGTGTAGCATATTCCACTCTCCTGCCGCAACCCAAAAATACTGCAAAAAAATCCCGAAACGGCTTTTCTTTCCTCTTCTGCCATTTCGGGATTTTTTTCTTATTTTTCAGAATGCAGACCAGCTTATCCGATCAGCCAGTTGTACATTTCCTCGTACTGTTTTGCGGAATTCGCCCAGGAGAAATCCTGTGCCATTGCGCGGTCGATCATCTTGTTCCACTCGCGTTTTTTGTCGTAATAGATGCGCTCTGCGTACCGCACGGTACCCATCATCTCATGCGCATTGTAGTTTGTGAAGCTGAATCCAGTTCCTGTTCCCTCGTACTCATTGTACGGCTCTACGGTGTCTTTGAGGCCGCCGGTCTCGCGGACGATCGGAAGGGTTCCGTAGCGGAGGCTCATGAGCTGGGAGAGTCCGCATGGCTCAAACAGGGACGGCATCAGGAAGGCATCGCAGGATGCATAGATCTTGTGTGACATTGCATCAGAATAGTAGATGTTTGCCGAAACCTTCTTGTCGTATTTCCATGCGAAGTGGCGGAACATGTTCTCGTAGCGCTCCTCGCCGGTTCCAAGGATCACAAACTGTACGGCATCCTGGCACATCTCATCCATCATATAGCTGATGAGGTCGAAGCCCTTCTGATCGGTCAGCCGGGATACGATACCGATCATCATCGTCTTCGGATTGACCTCGAGTCCTAACTCCTCCTGCAGTGCCAGTTTATTTTTCACTTTCTCTTTACGGAAGTTCTTTACATTGAAATTCTTTGCAATCTGAGCGTCTGTCTCCGGGTTCCACTCATTGTAGTCGAGTCCGTTTACAATACCGCGCAGATCGTTTGCTCTTGCACACATCAGACCGTCGAGTCCTTCGCCATAGAACGGGGTCTGAATCTCCTGCGCGTATGTATTGCTGACGGTGGTGATCGCATCTGCGTAAACCAGACCGCCCTTCAAGTAGCTGGCATCGTGTTTGAACTCCAGCTTATCCGGTGTGAAGTAGTAGTCGGAAAGGCCGGTAATGCTCTGAATCGTCTTGCGGTCCCAGATGCCCTGGAATTTCAGGTTGTGGATCGTCATGACGGTTTTGATTCCCCGATAGAATTCATCTGCCTGGAAACGCTCGTGCAGGTAAACCGGAACGAGACCGGTCTGCCAGTCGTGGCAGTGGATGAGATCCGGGCGGAAGCCGATGGTCGGTAAAATGGAAAGCGCTGCTTTGCTGAAGTAAGCAAATTTTTCCAGATCCCACGGCATGCCCGCATATGGAGTGCTTCCTCCGAAATGCTCCTCGTTGTCGATAAAGTAGAATTTGATGCCTTCATATTCCATCTCGAAAATGCCGACATACTGCTGTCTCCAGTTCAGATCCATGTAGAAGTTTGTCACATACCGCATCTGATTTTTAAACTGTTCTTTGATTCCTGCGTATTTTGGAATCACCACGCGCACATCAAAATACTCTTTCGGGAAGTATTTCGGCAGAGAACCTACTACATCCGCCAGACCGCCTGTTTTGATGAACGGTACACACTCTGAAGCCACGAACAAAATATTTTTCATGAAAAGAATCCTCCTGTAATTTCATGCTGATTATCGCATCTTTGTTTTTCTGTAATTCCTTCCTTTTTGTCACGATCCTATGAAACGCGAAAGGATAATCAACGTCCTGTCTGTATTATACCGTACTTTGTCCAGAAAAAAAAGTCTAAACTTCTGTAATTTCTCCGTTTGTTCGGATTTTTTTGTTACTTTTTACTGATTTTTCAGTTCAAGACGTATTTTATCTGCAATTAATGCAATAAATTCAGAATTTGTCGGTTTACCCTTGCGGTTGTTCACGGTATAGCCGAACAGCTCGTCGATTGTGTCCATTTTGCCGCGGCTCCAGGCCACTTCAATCGCATGGCGGATGGCACGCTCGACACGACTTGACGTTGTCTGGTGGCGTTTCGCGATGGTCGGATAGAGAATCTTGGTAATGGAATTGAGCATTTCCGTGTCCTCTACGGAAAGCAGAATCGCATCGCGCAGGTACTGGTATCCTTTGATATGGGCAGGAACGCCGATCTCGTGGATCATATTTGTCACATCAATTTCCAGACTGTTTTCCGGCGGACAGATCGGCTCTTTTCCGGGGTTTGTAAAATTTCTTGGATGGTATCTTCTTACTGATGTCATTCCTTTTGTTGCTTTGATCCGGTTCAGAAGAGTTTCGTTGTCGAACGGTTTTAAGACGTAATAGTAAGCGCCGAGCCGGAACGCATCTTCGGTGATCCTCTCCTCTCCTACGGCGGAGACAACGATAAAGGCAGGTCTTTTTTTCAGATTTTTATCCTCATTGACTTTCTCCATTACAGTCAGACCATCCATCTTCGGCATGAAAATGTCAAGCAGTACGACGTCCGGTTCTTTGTCGCGGATGATACTGTAGATATCATTTCCGTTTCCGGTCTGCCCGATCAGTTCAAGCGTGTCATCCTGTTTTATGACGTTCCCAAGCATTTCCTGCATGCGTTCGTTATCATCCGCGATGGCAATGTTGATCTTTTCCATAAAGCTCTCCTTTGCAAAAACTCATAGTCTTTCCGGAATTTCACTGCATCCGTTTTCTTCTGAACTTTTTCCAATCACACAGACATTATAATTTTATTTTTTCGCATTTTCAATATATTTCCCGTAAATTTTTGAAAATTCGATCGACATTTTCCGTAAAAATTCGGAAGTTTGTAACAATTTCAACCAAATTAACGCATATTTTTTCAGTTCCGTGCAAGCATGTTTTCCGCAAAGACACCGTAGCCTTTTTCTGGATGGTTTACGAAAACATGGGTAATGGCGCCGATCAGCCTTCCGTTCTGGAGCACCGGCGAGCCGGAATTTCCCTGTACGATGCCGCCGGTTTTCTGTAGCAGCCGTTGATCGGTAATTTCGAGCACAAAATTTTTGTTCGTATTCTCGCTTCCAAGATCGATTTCTGTAATCTCCGCCTCATACTCTTCTACCGTATTGTCCACGCACATCCGCACGGTGGCCGGGCCCGTCTCGATCTCCTGCCGATAGGCAATTTCCGTCACGGTAAGCGGCAGTGCACTGCTTTTTTCCCTGTCCAGAACGCCGTGGATACCGTAGATGGTATTCTCCGCCACTGACCCGATACGGTTCTTTTCTTCGTAATGGATCACGCCCTGCAGTTCACCCGGTACACCCGCTTTTCCCGGGATCACAGACAGAATCTGTGTCAGATACAGTTCTCCGCCGTTCAATTGGAGCATTTTTCCGGTATCGATATCACTGATTCCATGGCCGAGCGCTGCAAAGGTTCCGTCCGGTTCCACGAAAGTCAGTGTTCCGATTCCCTGCATATTGTCGCGGACCCAGGCCCCGAGGCGGCAGGTGCCGTCCTGGCTTTTCTGCGGTGTCACCTGCACTTCGATCGTTTCCCCGTCCCGAAGCAGGGAAAGATACACCGGGGAACCGTTTGATACTTTTACTGCATCAATCAGATCCTGCTTGCTGCGGATGCTCTGTCCGTTTACTTTTGTGATATAGTCGCCTTCCCGAAGAATATTTTCTGACGGACGGCTGACGGTTCCGTCGGACGAACGGATTTCGGCTGTACGGATCACCATCACACCGTCGGTCTCCATATAGATACCGACCGGCGCTCCGCAGACGGCAACTTTCGGCCGTTCTTCCTGGATCACACGGATCTTTTTCAGCGGGATCCCGGCGGCGGAACATTCTACAACCGTTTCACCCGTTTCTCCGAATTCGGTTTTTTCTGCTTCCTTCGTATCTTCCGAAATCGTCAGAAGTGGATGTTTCGTGAGCGGCTGAAACGGGCTTTCGCTGTTCTCATCCACATACATCGTATCCGGCAGGGATTCGCGCATGGCATCGTAGCCAAGAAGAACGGCGAGGATCAGAAACAGCGCCGCCAGCGCAAGCAGGACTCTTCGGTATTTTTGTTTTCTCGTCATTTGCATTCCCATCCTTTCCGCCGCAGGGCAGAACTGCGGCATTTCTTTTGTTTTCGCGGCGGTCGTCAAGTTCTCGTGCAGGCACGGACTTTGACTCGCCGCCCGCGAAAAAGAGGGAAACCACGCTTTGTTTCGTGATTTCCCTCTTAGTATGCGGACTTCTCTTTATTTGAGTCTTGCAGATTTTTGTACCTGTGCCAATTCCTTCATCTCGCTGGCATTTGCCAGAACAGAATCCGTAATTTTCGCGCCGCCAAGCATTCTTGCCAGTTCTCTGACAGAATCTTCCTCGGATAATGGATGGATCGATGTGACGGTCTCGTTTTCTTCGACGTTTTTTTCGATTTCAAAATGAGAATCTGCCATCGCCGCGATCTGCGGCAGATGGGTGATGCAGATGACCTGATGGCGCTGCCCGATCTGTGCCATTTTTTCGGAAACCTTCTGCGCCGTCCTTCCGCTGATTCCGGTGTCGATTTCATCGAAAATCAGAGTTTCTGTCTCGTCGCGGTCGGCAAGAATCGTCTTGATTGCAAGCATGATTCGCGACAGTTCACCGCCGGAAACAACTTTCGCCAGCGGACGGATCGCTTCGCCCGGGTTTGTGGAGATTAAGAACTCCACAGCATCGGTTCCGTTTTCGGTGTAGCTTTTTGTCTTTTCAAATGAAATTTCAAATGCGACATGCAGGAAATTCAGGTCGCGCAGACCTTCGATAATCTGTGTTTCGAGCCGTTTTGCATAGTTTCTGCGGATTTTGGACAGATTATGTGCGGCCGCATCCAGTTTCTGCTCCGTTTTCTGTAACTGCTCCTGCAGTGCGGCGCGGCAGCTCTCAAAATTTTCCAGTTTTTCCAGTTTTTTCTGCTGTTCTTCGCGGTATGCGGCAATCTCTTCCATCGTCTTTCCATACTTTGCTTTCAGGCGGTTGATCTCATCGAGCCGCTTTTCCGTCTCGTAATACTCTTCTTCAGAAAAGGTCAGTTCGGAAAGATATGCGGAAATTTCGCGGTTGAAATCATTCAGCAGTCCGTCAATATCGGAAAGGGTCTGCGACGGACCGGAAAGTGCATCGTCGTACACCGCGGCCTGCTGCAGCTCCCGGATTGCGCGGCCGACCTGCTCCCCGGCGCTGTTCTCTGCACCGTAGCCGGTGATCGCATATACCGTCTGCAGAGATTCCGCGATCTTTTTCGCATGGCCCATTTTCCGGTACGCAGTTTCCAACGCTTCGTCCTCGCCCTCTTTTAGCTCTGCCTGATCAATCTCGTTGATTTCAAACGTAAGAAATGCTGCCTCCCGCTTTCTTGCCTCCTCGCCGAGTTCGTACGCCGAGAGCTCCTTTCGGACATTCTTCCACTCCTGGTACAGCGCCCGGACCTCTCCTTTTGCCGTGGCCGCCTCGGTTCCCGCAAACGCGTCAAGAATCGCGATCTGCCGGTCCGGATAGAGCAGCGACTGGTGCTCATGCTGGCCGTGGATGTCGAGCAGCAGGGACGCAAGAGCTTTTACCTGCGAGATATTGCATGCCTCGCCATTGATGCGGCAGACGCTGCGGGATCCGGTGATCTTTCTGGAAATAATCACCTGTCCCTCCTCCGCCCCGAGATCCGTCTCTTTTAACAGCTCCAGCACATGCGGATTTTCGGTTTCAAAGACCAGTTCCACCAGCGCGCTTGTCTCTCCCGTCCGGATCATCTCGCGGGATATCTTCTTTCCAAGCGCCGCGTTGATCGAACCGATCAAGATGGATTTTCCGGCTCCGGTTTCTCCGGTCAGTATATTCAGGCCCGGACCGAACTCCACTTCCGCTTCGTCGATCAGGGCCAGATTTTTTACGTGTAAGTTTGTGAGCATTCTTTTCCTCCGGTGTCACACCTGCTGTCATCTTTTTGTCTCTTTTTGCAGAGACGTGCGTTCTTTAGAACTCTTCGCCCGTCTCCTCCATGCCGTCCACCATTTTTTTCAGTCGTTCTGCTGCCACAAGCGCCGCATCATCGTCTCTTGCCACGCAGAGAATCGTATCGTCTCCGCCGATGCAGCCGACAATTTCATTCCAGTTCATCTCATCGAAAGCCGCTGCCGCCGCCATCGCCATTCCAGACACGGTTTTGATGACCAGAATATTCTTGGCAAGATCAACGGAAATATACGCGTCTTTTAACACGCGCGCATAGCGGCTCCCAACCTCGGACGGTGCGTTCTGCAGAACCGCATAGCGGCTTCCGCCGTTCTCTTTTGGTACTTTTGTGAGCTTCAGCTGGCGGATATCCCTCGAAATCGTCGCCTGCGTTACGGCAAAGCCGCTCTCCTCCAGCTTCTTTGCCAGCTCCTCCTGTGTTTCAATGTCATATTGGTTAATTAATTTGATAATCTGTGCATGTCTCGCGATTTTCATTTCAAGCATCCTTCCCCAGTAACTATATCTTAAATGTTTGCCATTTTCTTTCTTAATGTCTCCAGAAAACTGATGTTGCTGATCTTCACAATCAGAGTATCCCGTCTGGCCTTTTTGATCACGATCCGGTCGCCGGTTTTCATCGGAACGCGGGTGTCGCCGTCAAAATATGCCATGCCCTGTTCAATGCCGCCGTCTCTCGAAGGCCCGAGCTCCACCTCAATCACATCCTCTGCCGGAAAGACAATGCTTCTCGTATTCAGGGTGTGCGGGGCAAGCGGTGTCATCAGCATCAGGCTGGCTGACGGTGAGATGATCGGGCCGCCCGCGGAGAGGCTGTAGCCGGTCGAACCGGTCGGCGTTGCGATGATGATGCCATCGGCGCTGTAGGAATTTAAAAACTCCCCGTTGACGTAATTGTCGAACCGGACGACACGCAGGTTTCCCTCACGGGTGATCGTAATGTCGTTGAGTGCCGCGTCCTCCGCAATCAGCTTTCCGTCCCGGTAAATCGATCCACAGAGCATCATGCGGTGCTCAATCGTATACTCATCTGCCATCAGATGATCCAGCGCCGGATAAAGCGTGTCACGGTCGATTTCCGCAAGATAGCCGAGCGTTCCCAGATTGATGCCGAGCAGTGGAATCTGTAAATCCACCACGTCGCCTGCTGCCTGCAGAAGCGTGCCGTCACCACCGAGCACCAGAATGCCGTCGATATCTGACGGAACCTTCGCCGGATCCGTATAATGGTATTTTTCCCCTTTTTCGCTGTTATCGCAGAGAAGACACGTTTTTCCGCGCTCCTCCAGATATTGCCTGATCTGGTCTGTCACGGTAAGGTCCGGGTCTTTTGCTCTGTTTGTGATCAGGTAAAATCGCTCCATATCATGCTCCTTAACCCTTTTATTTATCCAGTGTATCGTGTGCGCTCTTTACAACGGCGTCTACATCGACATTGGTCTCTTCCTCTGTCACGCCGTCCGGCAGCCGGACAAGGTGAACGAGATACTCGATATTTCCCTCCGGTCCTTTGATCGGAGAAAATTCCAGATGGCGCACGCCGAAGGAAATGCTTTTCGCATAGGAAATGACCATCTCAATGACTTCTTTGTGTACAGCCGGATCACGGACAACACCTTTTTTGCCGACTTTTTCGCGTCCTGCCTCAAACTGCGGCTTGATCAGAGCTGCAATTTCGCCGTTCTCTTCCATCAGATTTCGGACCGGAAGCAGCACCTTGGTCAGGGAGATAAACGATACGTCGATCGATACGAAGGACGGTCTCTCCTCGATATCCTCCGTCACGACGTAACGGATGTTCGTGCGCTCCATACAGACAACGCGCGGATCGTTCCGCAGCTTCCAGTCGAGCTGGCCGTGGCCGACATCCACGGAATATACCTTGACGGCGCCGTTCTGCAGCATACAGTCAGTAAAGCCGCCGGTGGATGCTCCGACATCCATGCAGACCTTTCCATCCAGGGTAAGGTTAAAGTTTTTCATTGCTTTCTCTAATTTTAAGCCGCCGCGGCTCACATACGGCAGTGGTTTTCCTTTTAAGACAATCTCCACTTCTTCCGGGAACATGGAACCGGCTTTGTCCTCCCGCTCATTATCCACCAGAACTTCTCCTGCCATAATCATGGCTTTCGCTTTTTCCCGCGATGTGGCAAGGCCCCGTTCTACCAGTAATACATCTAATCGTTTTTTCATCTTTCTTCCTGCCCCCGTTTTCTGTAGTATTCCTCAATTCTGCCGCAGATATCTTCCGGCGTAAAGCCGACCTGTTTCATCTGGTATGATACACTTCCGTGCGGAATAAAGCGGTCCGGCAGTGCAATGATCTCCACGCCGAACGGAAGGTCTTCTTCCTCGGCAAAAGCAAGGACGCGCTCTCCAAAGCCGCCGTCTTTTACATTTTCCTCGAGTGTTACGACAAGCTCATACGTATCGGCAAAGCTTCGAAGAAGTTCTTCATCGATTGGTTTGACGAACCGCGCATTCACAAGCGCCGCATCCATATCCATCCGCTCTTTTAACTGTTTCTGCACTTCTTCTGCCATTTTTACCATACTGCCGACGGCAAGAAGTGCAACACGGCTTCCCTCATGGATCACTTCTGATTTTCCGAGGCAGATGGGCGCACGGAACTCTTTTAATCCCGTATACGCTTCCCCTCTCGGGTAGCGCACCGCGATCGGGCCGTCGTAATCGACCGCAAATTTGATCATATCCGAAAGCTCCCAGAGGTTCTTCGGTGCAAGAATTGTCATATTCGGCATCGAACCCAGATAGGAAAGGTCGAAAATGCCGTGGTGTGTCTCCCCGTCGTAGCCCACAAGACCGGCGCGGTCAATCGCAAAGACGACATGGAGATTCTGCATACAGACGTCATGCATGATCTGATCGTACGCCCGCTGCAGGAATGAAGAATAAATCGCAACGACAGGCGTAATGCCGCCGAGTGACAGTGCCGCTGCAAATGTCACCGCGTGCTCTTCTGCGATTCCCACATCGAAACAGCGGTCCGGGAACATGTTGGAGAAGCGTTTCAGTCCGACACCGGTCATCATCGCCGCCGTGACTGCCGCAACATCCTTTCTTCGATCTCCCATTTTCCGCATGACCGTGGAAAAGACATCCGTGTACGTCGGATTGGATTTTCCAACCGGCAATCCTGTTTTCACATCGAACGGACCCGCACCGTGGAATCTTGCCGGGTGGCGCATCGCCGGCTCATAGCCGCGGCCCTTCTGTGTCAGGACATGCACCAGAATCGGTCCTTCAAACCGTTTTGCTTCCTGGAAGGTCTTGATCAGCTGCGGAATGTTGTGGCCGTCCACAGGACCTAAATACGTAAGTCCCATATCCTCAAACAGCATGCCCGGAATGATGATCTGTTTGATGCTGCTTTTCGTCTTCCGCATCGCATCCACCATGCCAGGTCCGATGCCCGGAATGCGGTTCAATGCCTTTGTGACATCCATCTTGAAATCCGTGTACGCCGATGCCGTCCGAAGGCCGGACAGGTACGATGACATACCGCCGACATTCTCGGTGATCGACATTTCGTTGTCATTTAAAACGATAATAAAATTCGATTTCAGGCTGGCCGCATTGTTCAGCGCCTCGTACGCCATGCCGCCGGTCAGCGCACCATCTCCGATGATCGAAACAACGGAATAATTTTCTTTTTTCAGTTCCCGTGCACGCACATAGCCGACGCCTGCGGAAATCGAGGTCGAGCTGTGGCCGGTGTCGAATACATCGCAGTCACTCTCGCTCCGCTTCGGGAATCCGCTGATGCCGCCTTCCCGGCGCAGCGTTTCAAACCCGTCTTTCCGCCCGGTCAGAATCTTGTGCGTGTAGGACTGGTGTCCCACATCCCAGATCAGCTTGTCTTTTGGAAGATCGAAGACGCGGTGCATCGCAATCGTCAGTTCCACGACACCAAGATTGGACGCCAGATGCCCACCATGTATACTTACTTTCTCAATCAGAAAATCCCGGATCTCTGCTGCCAGTGCCGGATAATCCTGTCTTTCTATCTGCTTAATATCGTTTTCTTTTGTTATCTTCTCTAACATATGCATTTGCCTTTACCTGTCATAAATATGCTTATGCGATCAGGTTAATGGTCCCGGTTGATCAAGCTTTTTACAAGCGCGATCATATCCGCTTTTGCCCCCTCATCCCACGCTTTTATATTCTCCAATATACGGATCGCTTTCTCGGACATTTCTTCCACGTACTGCTTTGCAGCATCCATTCCGTGCAATGTCACATAGGTCACCTTATGGTTTTTATCATCCGAATGTAATGGTTTGCCAAGCAACTGCTCGTCCCCGACC
>ERZ772812.2309-NODE-2309-length-12358-cov-3.287897_pt1 | contig 12358 bp, 15 predicted proteins | sample MGYA00511343_ERZ772812 | MGnify/ENA primary metagenome ERZ772812 (study PRJEB29015, sample SAMEA2737706) | human gut metagenome | biome: human gut; feature: human-associated habitat; material: faeces | place: China | collected 2012 ...
CAGGTAGCTGTTCTAACGCCTGTTCCGGTGTTAAAAACAGTTCGTCCTTATTTAAGGTAATATATTTTTGCAGGCAATTATCCTCTAAGCCAATTAACGTTGTACAGGTAAACAGGATATCGTTCTTACCTTCCAAATAAATATCGTAAAGTTTAACAGGTATAACGTCATAATTGAAATTTAAAGTATATAATGTTTGGTTTTTACAAAGCCCCTGATTCTTCAGCAAAAGTGATTTTAGCATTTTACCGCCATTCATATCCCATATCGCATATATTATTGTAATAAGTGAAATAATTGAAAATATTATAATCAGGATTATTAAGTATTTCGGATTGCTTTTTAGGTATTTTGCATTTGCTGCACCAGCAAATAGACATATTATAAAAGCAGGCAGCCATATTTTTAGGACAAATTCTGATCCATCATAACTATACTCCCATATTTCGTATAGCTTTTTTAAAAGGTTTTCATATTTGTCTGGTTTACTACTTTTTGATTCTGAGGAAGGGGGATAATAAATATTTTCCTGCACAATCGTTTCCGGAACACGTATTTCATTATTACCATCAACTATCACTTCTATCGGATCAAAGAATCCATTATCATAAAGATAAGCGTATGGTTCAAAATTTGATTTGTTTGCCATGATTATTGTTCTCCTTTCATTTGTACCGTATAAACTCCATCTTTGTAATCAACGATTTCATATGTATCCTGAAATTCAGTCATATCTGTTTCCACAGTTACAGTTACACGATATAATCCGTTTGGCACTTTAAAGTAGTCTCCACCTATCTCGCCTTTGGTGAAAGCTCCTGCGGTGACTAACAAAGCTACGCCCAACACTTCGGCAACTATTGGCTTTAAAAATCCCCCCTCAGCAATGCTTCTTGATACTTTAACTGTAATATAGATATCCAGGATGAAAATCGCAAGCGTTACAAAATATGCTGTAATCTGCAACCATATTGGCATCGACTTAACTTCCTCGATTAAAATGACTCCGTTTATTGCATTAAATTCCATTGTTTTATCCTCCTATAATAAATAATTGCTTTACTGATCTTTTCCTTTTTCGCTTAGGATGTCATTTACAATTTTGCTACATTTCTCATTCTGAGCATTTTTCTTTTGTTCGTCCTTTTTCTCCGCAGCCATTGTTTCCTGAATAAATTCGCAAAATTCTATAACGTTATCCCTGCTCATCAGAAAATCATATATAGCAATATGGTTGTGTCTCGTATCAGATATTACTGAGCTTATGTTCTGTTTATTATAATACAGTGCTGCATACTCCCTGAAAGCCTTCCCATTCAGGAAGCTATAGGATTTATCCTGCAAAATATCAGTCAAGGTGCTGAGCTGTCGCTTTTGAATGACAGGTAGCTGTTCTAACGCCTGTTCCGGTGTTAAAAACAGTTCGTCCTTATTTAATGTAATATATTTATCCTCTAAGCCAACTAAAGTTGTACAAGTAAATAGGATATCGTTCTCATCTTTCCAATAAAGATCGTAAAGTTTAACAGGTATAACGTCATAATTGAAATTTAACGTGTAAAGTGTTCGATTTTGACGAAGACCTTGGCTCTTAATCAAAAGTGATTTTAGTATTTTATCTTCTATTATATTGAACATTGAATCTGCCATTGCTGCTATTGCAAGAAGCAAACCTATTGAAAATAATATAATCAAAATGGACGGAGAAATATGAGGAATAAATATTGTTGCTGGTTTAATCACACCAATACCAAAATATATGGAGCTACCAATCATACCCATACCTATTTTTAATACAGAGCAGTCAGTATCATCATCCCACATTTCATAAACACTCTTCAAAAACATTTCACTCATTTTATTAGCTTTACTTTTTTTGGCAGGAGTATAATGAGTATTTTTCGTCACATCCGTTTCTGGTACGCATATTTTGTTATTATCATCAACAATCACTTCTATCGGATCAAAAAAGCCGTTATCACTCAGGAAAATATAAGGTTCAAAATTTGATTTTGCCATGATTATTGTTTGTCTCCTTTCCATTCCCCAGTGGAGTATTATAAAATTTTTCGTTTCTTTGCTTCGTTCTGAAGCAGCTCAATCGCCTTGCGTAACATTTTATCATCAAGCTCATTGGCGATAAAGTCTTCCGAGAGAAACGAATCTGTATTATCGAGAAGAAAGTCCACAGGAACCTTGAAATAATGACTGAGCTTCAACAAGGTTTCTGCACACGGGAGATTGTTATTGTTTCTCCAGTGTACCATTGCATTTTTTCCAAGATTAAGGTCACAGATCATCTGATTCTGTGTACATTTTCTTTTATTCAGCAGATAAAGAATTTTATTGCTAAACTGCATATGGATTTGTCTCCTTTCATTTGCAACGTATAATTTACTTTAAGTATTGAATGAAACTTATGGCGAACGTAGTGCATCGTTTATAATGGTACTTTCCTTTTCAGCCTGTGCATTTTTTCTCTGTTCCGCTGCTTCTTTTGCGCTTTTTTCACATTTTATAAATTCACAGAATTTAATGAAGCTATCTTTGGTTGTTAGAAAATCATATATTGAAATATGATCATTATGATTAAAGCAACCATCTACAGTAACATTTTTTTCGAGATAATACCGATGGGCACATCTTATAAATTTTTCTCCATTAAGAAATGCTTCGGCTTTTTCTTCCAAAAGGCTTTGTAACGCATTTAAACGGTTGCATTTTAATTCGGAAATAACATTTGCAGCCATTTCAGGCGTAGAAAATAATTCGGAGTCTTTTAGCCATATATATTTGCCAAGGGAAGTTGATGTACATTTAAAAATGATTTCGCCATCTGCGTTCCATCCTACGTCATATATTTCAATAGGAATAATTTTATTGCAAAAATCAAGCGTATAATATATCTGTCCTTTTCTTATTCCTTTGCATAATTTATATAAATTGCTTGCTATCACTTCCCCAAAGGTTAATGACAATAGAATTGCATAAGTTATGGAATGAGCCGTAATAGAAATAGCCAACAAATCATAATTTCCTCTTAAATATGGTATTACGCACGTTACAGGAATAAATAATGTTGAAAATCCAATGTATTTCAACCCAAGTTCTGTATCAGAGGCTTTCCAAAGCTTATATATTAGTGTATCAAGCAGAAATTTTTTCTGTGAATTGATATTTGTGGGGACTTTTTTTGAGTTAAGTACTACCTCGTTTTTTACTTCATTTGGTGTAGCGACAAAGCTTGAATCAAAGAACCCGTTATCACAAAGAAAATCATATGGTTCAAAATTTGAATTACTTGCCATGATTATTGATCTCCTTTCATTCGTACCGTATAAACTCCATCTTTGTAATCGACGATTTCATATGTATCCTGAAATTCAGTCATACTTACATCCGGAGTTGTAATTACCTTATACTCACCTGTCGGCTTTTCAAGATTCAACGGATCATCGTTAATTTCATACGCTATGAAACCCATAATGCCTGTGATAATAATCAGGACAATTAAATTTAAGCATGAAGGACCTTTTTCACTGTCGCACTTGATTAGTTGATCATGCGCTACAAAAAATCCAAAGCAAATAATTACAATCGCAACGATTAGTAATGCCATAGGAAATTTACTCACTTCCTCGATTAAAATGACTCCGTTTATTGCATTAAATTCCATGGTTTTCTTCTCCTTAAACACTCGAAACACTCGGCAATGCTCTCGTTCGGATCCATGCTGCTCGCCAGTTCTTTCAATATTACGATCACAACCTCCCGAGTGTAGTTGCCAAAGTCATCGTTAGATGCTGTATTAGTTTCTACTTGATCTGCTATGCCAATGCAGCTTTTGGCGGTTAGTTTTTTCAAATCCTCACACATTGGATGCGGAAATATGTTTTGTGTTTTTTTATAATCGCTCATTATCACCAACTTCTTTCTTGCTTTGATTATAATAATTCCTTTCAGATTTACTTATCAAAATCTCATTAAGCTGTTTATATTCTTCAAGAGCTTTTGTATAATCATCGGTTTTATATTCATCACAGTATTGCTGATAAAAGCGTTCTGCTTCATATAATTTTTTTTCGGCGACGGCTATACTATTATTAAGGATTTCAATTTCACCTTGTAATTCATTTATTTGTTGCTTGCTGTCCTCACTTTCATTTTCACCTAATTTCTTTATTCTTTTTTCTATAGAACGCTTTGTGCTTTTTAATTCGTTATATTCTGCGTTCCTTTCTTCCTCTAATCTTTTTAAATCATTCTCTGATCTGACATGGTTTAAAGTTATGTATGTTAAAAGATCTGCTGTTTTAACAAGATTTCTGTAAGTTTTATTTTTGTACTGTTTTCCATTGGTTCTAAAAACTGTAATCTGCAAACTCCTCATATAAACCGCATAATATTTTTCCATTCCACTTAATTGTGATATTGCACTCAAACTTATTTCCTTATTTTTGTGCTTTAAGCGATATTCCAATTCTTTCATAGAATATCCGCCATATACTCTATCAAGATTTTCTGTTCGTATGCTGCGTGTTTTATCCGGAGGCTTTACTGTCATATACTTTCCAAGTCTGACATAGTATCCCTCATTTTGCAGTTCCCTTTGAATATCTTCCAAAGTGTTTATATCATCTTTGAGAATAAGCGCATCCAGTTTATCGCACAAATTTTTCTTCCACGATGTACCATTTTGTCTTGCTTCCCATTCTTTTCGTTTACCATTATTCTTGGATTGCGGATTTTTAATAATCGAAAGCCCACGCTCCTCCGCTATCTGATCTGACATTTTACGACAGAAGTTTAATGTTTTCATATTCTCATTCCATTTTTTCCCGGTAAGAGAATAAGGGCAAAGAGCAATATGATTATGTATATGGTTTTTATCAACGTGAGTAGAAACGATATATTGAAAATCTTTTCCAAATGTTCTTTTTGCCCACTCGACACCACACGCATTTACCTCTTCGGGGGTAATTTTATCGTTATCCTTTGGATCAAACGACTGAACATAATGGAATAGTGATGCCTTTCCCTTTTCAATTAAATGTCCTTTTTCGTTTCGCTTATAACTTATTTTCTGATTATCAAAGTCATTCGTTTTTGAAAAGTAAGTATATGTTTCTCGAAAGGCATCATAAGCTTCCGCAGCATTAGTAGGAATATTAAATCCTGTTATTAACGTTCCGTTTTTCGTCTTATGCGCTTTTTCAATATATGTAAGGAAACCATAAACCCCGTTATGTATTGTTTTAGGTTTAACTATCGGCATAATTTTCTCCAGTTATCATAATAAAGAATTTATCCAATCCTTCAATAATTTTTTTATTTCTCTCAAATATCTGTTTAGCATATCAATATCTTTCGTAGTAACAGTTTTCGTTTCATTTGCAAGATGAACGATCTGGTTAATGTTATTTCCGATTCGGCTTATTTCCATTCGTAGCTCATTAAGAGAAACCATGTTGATTTTTTTTATTTCTCCTTTCACTGCTATAACTCGTATATAGGTTCCAACTCTCATTTTTAGTTCTTCTGCTTTTGCGCAAACAGCCTCCCATTCGCTGGGGGAAAAATAAACTTTTTTCTCCCGATTTCCCTTTTTCATCGGCATTACACATTGCTCCAATCTACACATCATTACTTACATTATCGGGGTTTCAGGGGGGCGCCCCTGTGATTTGCCTTTCAAGTCTTGCTTGGGAGGCAAATCCGAAAAGTAGGACTACTTTTCTGCGCTCGCTAAGTACTCCATGCAATAACTTCGGTGGACATCCACCGACCCCTCCGCACTGCGTAAAATCCTGATTTTCGCTCCAATATCGTCACTTTTATCTCCTCCCAAATATACCTTTTGATTTCTGCGCCATTTCATCTATCCGCTGGCGCAGCTCGAATATCTGCTTTAGCAGATCACTTTTTTCCATATTTAGCAGCGACAGCTGCTGCTCCAAATTCTTCACTTTATTGCGGTACGTTTCCGCTTCATTCTCCGCTTCTCTTCTCCTGAAGGTTTCTATTTCGTACAATCCTTTTACCCTCTCAAGTTCCCAAGCTGCCTTTTTTCCATCTTCTAATACGGATACCGTTTCCTCATGATGCTTACCGGGCTTTAAAATCTCTTCTGCGTATTCATCAAACTCTATCCGATTATTTTGATATACAATATGTCCTGCAAGCTCTTTTTCCTTGCGTTTTATTTTCTTGCAAATGCCTGAAAAATTACATTTGTATTTTTCACAAAATTCTTTTATCGTCAAAATAATCACTCCTTAAAAATATTTATCTGAAAAAGAAAACCTAAATTTTTAAAAATAACAGGTTGATTTTAAGAGCAAGTTATTCTTTTATTTTGTTGATTATTTTATCTATTTTTTCTTTTTCCTCCTCGGTATAATTCTTTAATTCGTTTTCTCTTTTCTTCAAAATTCGCTTTTTATAATCAAGCTGCTCTTCATAACTTAAACCCGTTATATACGAAATAAATTTTACTCTCAAAACAACATATTTGCTATACTCACCGTTGTCATTAAGTTTTATGAGACAATTTTCTGCTGGAAATGTATTTTGCTTTATCATTTTTAAAACAGTTCTATAGCCCATATTTAGAACATCTGCTGCTTCTTTTAAACTAATAGATGCACTATTTGATAAAAGTAAATCATCAACCGTAAGTCTTTTTTTTGACATTTTTTACACCCTTTATTGTTTTTTATTTTCGACTGACTTTAAAAATAACCAATCAACTTCTAACGCTTTCTGTTTTCCATCTTTGCTCAAGCAAACAAATGTACCGCCATACCAGTCTTTTTTTTGAAGCTTTAATAATTTTCCTTTATGCAACCTTCCACGGCTATCAATCCTATCTAAACTTCTAACTTGCTTTTTATTACTTATTTCGTATAGATCCTCATAGTCTTTTATAGGATACCATTTTTCAATTTCATCTGTGGTATTCTGTTCGCTTTTATCTTTCATGTTTGCGTTATTCTGATTTCTATTTTCCTCTATACTATTTATATTGGATTTGATTTGAGACATTTTATTATAACAAAACAAGGTCGCATAACAATCTCCAAGTGCATTATGAGCCTTTGTATTACCCCAGTCATAACCATAATAATCTGCACATACAGTGAGCTTCTGAAATTTCCAGTCTTGCTTTTTTTCATCCCATATATGGTATATTGGTGCGAAAGCACGCATAACATCTATATATCTGACAGATTTTATTTTTATGCCAACCGCCAAAAGAAAGTTTATATCAAAATCAATATTATATCCAATTATGGTTTTTGCTGAATCGAATATTGCTTGTAATGCCGATATTCTTTCATTTATGCAAGGACAGTTAGCGACCATTTCGGGAGTAATGTGATTTATTGCTTCTGCATCTTTCCACTGTATGTGATTTTGCGGTTTAAAATATTCATTAAATAATATTGAGCCATTTTGATTTATTATAGACACTTGCAACAGTTCATCTGCATCAGGATAAATTCCGGTTGTTTCTGTATCTACAATTAGAGTTTCTTTTCGTTCTTCATTTCTTGAAAATTTTCCAATATCACTACAGTCAAGTGATTTGTCCTCATTAGTCATATAAGGATAGAAAAGTTCATCATAATAACTCGTTGTTATTTTTACTTGAATGTATTTATCCTGCTTCTTGTCATATTCTTTTTCGTCCATAATCAAAGTTTTATCTTTTCCACCGGATGCGTGAAGCGTAAACCGCTTCCCTTCGTTATAGCATTCAAGCCATTCATTTCCATCATGTTTTTTGTATTCAAAGTCCTTACCATACTTTTTGGCTTTTTTAAGAAACGCTTTTAAATATTCAGGACGATCAGATATGTACTGGTAAAAAATCTTTATAAGTCTCATTTTTCCAAAATAGTTTGTCATTTAAAATTTCACCTTACGCTTTCTGTATGCTTATGTTTTCCTGATTGATATACTTAAACTATACTTGGGGTTTGTGCGTTTTGGCGTGTTCCATTATTATATCCAAATCAAATGATGGGGCATTTGAGCGCAACAAACTTTCGCCTGAAGGCGGCTTCGCACGCCTTTTTGGGGGCTTTTTAAAAGTTGAATTTTTAAGCATTTTAAGGAAATAGCCAAATCTGTTTTCTACTTTTTTCTTCTTTTCAACCTTAACAAGTCGTTCGTACATAGTATCCACAAATGCGCACCTATCTGTTTCATCAGTATCAGCAGGAGCTATTTTATCTACAACATTCATTATTTCTGCAACCTGTTTTTCGGTAAAGCTTCCGTCACACAGCTGCGTGTGAAGTGCGGCTGCGGTCTGAACGTATATTTCCTTTTGGGTTTCTGTAGTGTCGGTATTTACTACCGCAGCTGCGTGTATATATACCATCATCGGGTACCCAAATCCCTGATATTTAACTGTTACCAGCCCTTTTTCTTTAAGAAGCTTGTACATCTGCCATACCTTTGTTTTTCCACACTCAAATATTTTCATTATCTCTGCATATGTAAAATGGATATATACATGACGGTTTTTATCCATCATATTATTTTTCTCTGAAAGTTTTGTGCGGTGCATCATTAACATAAACAGATCAGCTGCATCCCTCATGGTTGCACTGCGATTCTCTCTGGTTATATTCCAAAGCCACTTTGGGAGCATATAAAATTCCTTTGATTCTGTTTTTATCATTTTGCTCCCTGCCTTTTAAAGTGAATTTTTTGACTGAAATAAAAAATACCGCAACAGACTTGATTTTTTTACGCTGTTGTGGTATTATATAGTCAATTATCACAAGAAACAGGGTTTTAAAACTCATAACCCGAAGGTCGTAGGTTCAAATCCTGCCTCCGCAACCAAATATAAAACGTCAAGCCGCTCGAGCGTATTTCAAATTGTATGGGTCCAACAAACAAATTGAAAATTTAACGCTGAGCGGCTTGACAAATATTTTTAAATCCTGTATAATGAATACAAGAATAAAAAGCATTCACTAAGTCAATCAGATTTCCTTCAATCTGTTTGATGAAGCTCAGAAGTCGGTTTGGCGACCAACTTCTGAGTGTGGGTGCGTTTTGTTTTATTTAATGATAACACATTTCTCAGGGTTTGTCAAGTTTTTTAGGCAAGCCCTGAAACATTTTATTTAAAAAAACAGGATAAACGGCATTCTCCTCCGTTTTCTTTGGTTAAGCTTCTTCGGAACTCCGGTTCTGAGGAGGCTTTTTTTAATCATATAACTATCTATCATTTTAAATAAAGTAGAAGTCCATTTATGCGAACCTTTAGAGTTTTATTTATGCGAAACTCTGAAATCTACGCCGTTTGCAGAGCATATCTTAATAATGTGTCTGCAAAGCGGCAAAGCAGCGGAACAGTTCTCCCCTGCCGCAGTTTATTGTTTTTACATTATATCAGCAAGCAAAATATCCATAGTTTTTCTTTTCTGCTCATCGAGAACATGGGCATAGCGGTTGAGCGTTGTGCTCACATCAGCGTGTCCGAGCAACACGCTCAGGGTTTTGACATCTACGCCCTTTTCGATAGCTCTGGTCGCAAAAGTATGCCTAAGACTGTGGAAGGTTGCATCCTTTATTCCGGCGCACTCACATACACGCTGAAAGCATTCCTGCATGACTTTTGGCTCAGTAGGCTTGTTATGGTTAACAGTTACCACAAAGTCAGTAGGCTTTATGTGTATTACCTTCATTCGTGATGATCGTTCGTAAATTTTTATTGTTTCCTCAAATGATTCATTAAATGGAATGTCACGTATGCTCTTACGGCTCTTAGGTTTTCCAATCACTATTTCTGTTCTCCTTCCAGAGTCAGAAGTTTGATCAATACACTGTAATCTGTTGACAGTGCGCCGGACGTACAGTTTATTGGCAGAATAATCAATGTCCTGCCATTGCAGCCCCAGAACCTCACCGATTCGCAATCCTGTGGTAATGGATATCCATATGCCCATTGCATACTTTTCGTCAGTGTTTTTGAGAGTTGTCATGAGCCTCTGCTGCTCTGCGACAGTAAGCACACGCATATCCGGTTCGACCACTTTAGGCAGCTCCACGCTATCACTGTAGTTGCGGCGGATAAGTTCATTATCAACAGCTTTATTCAAGGCTTTATGTAACATAAGTTTGATGTTATGAAGTGTTTTAGCAGATAATCCGCTGCTGCAATTTTGCCTCTTGTTTCCATAATCAAACTCGTAATTAAAAAAGCACTGTAATATATCAGTATTAAGCTCTGAGAGCTTGTATGAGCCTATTTGAGGGGTTATGTGATTATTTATGTATCCTCGGTATGAAATCGCCGTAGATTGCTTTATAGTGCGTTTGGCATATGTTTCAAACCAGTATGCAAGCCACTCGCTTAGTGTCATTTCGGGAGATAATACAAATCTTTCCATTTTTTTACCTTTCCCTGTTCCGTTACATAGATATGACAATTATTTGCGCAGACATATTATTATATCATATTTATCATATAATTGCAGATAAAAAAACAGGTGATCCTTTTCTGCTCGGAATTTATGCGCTTTTGCATAAATTCATTGTAAGAGCTGAAAGTACACCTGTTTTATTTTTTTGATGTGTATTTATAAAGTCATGTTTTCTGAAAGAAAATTGTTTTCATCACGATCAAGCTGCTCCAGACCGCCGCTTTCAATAAAACTGTCTATTTTATAAGTTATTTGCTCAAGATTACTAAAATCTTGTGGAGGATTATGTTCTTTGAAAGTTAGAAGTTCATATTCTGGAAGTAATAGTTTTTCATATCTTGTTTCCATTTGTGCAATGTATATATTTTTCCTTACATCAGAAATGATTTTTACTGGTTCTTCTTTTTTGCTCATTACTTCTTCAGGAATATCATAGATCATATTTTTTATATTATTAAATTTTTGATTTATAAGTGGTACTATTTTTTTGATTGACTGAATAAATAAAGGATCATTTTCAAAAAATTTAAATAACTTTTTTGCAGAAAAAGCATGCCCATTCTGACCATATGCCATGACAATGTTAGTAGAATTATTTACAAATTCGGGACTATTATAAATACTCAAAAGTTTTTCATCAGTTATTTTTGAATTAAATGATGCTCCATTATCGTAAATCGGGGCAAGTGTATCAGGCTTATCTATTTCTCGAATAATTCCCCAATTACCATTATTTCTATCATTGTTAGCGATAAAGACATCTACAATAGCTTGCTCAAAAAAACGTTCTTTAACACCTTTTATTTGAGTAAGTACAGGGTTTTTTTGAAAATGAAGTAATAATTCATCAATATCAACAATATGTGTCTGACTTGACGATATATGAGAGCTATCAGATATATCACATAATTCCTTATTATAGAAATTCTTTATTGTGCGTATTTCCAAAAGCATTTTATTATATGTCGCAAAGTCCTTACAGCCAACAACGACTTTTCCATTCCTTATACCTAACATCGTATCATGAACATCATATCCAAGAATGCTATATATATGGCTTCCAATAAACTCAGATAACGGCGATGTTGAATATGATGCGACTTCTCCTGTCATAGATGAAAGATTTTTAGGATATTTGATTAGCCATTCTTCTCCTTCAAATATAATGCCTTCTTTACTTCCTGCCATACCACCATACGAGGCATTTTTATAACTTAACTCACAATTATTTAAATCAAAGATCTTAATCATTTTAAATTTTATATCTCCTGCAAATTATATCCCACATTTCATGTGTTATTTTACCGTCGCTACAATAGTTTTTTGCCCAAACATCTATTGCATCTGCATAGCAAAGATATGTTCCATAGTGCTTTTCTGCATCGGCTTGTTTAGCATCAATAAATAAGTTTTTTAATGTTTCTGGAACATCAAAATTTATCTTATATTCATCATTTATATAATTGAATTTTGCCATAATATCTAACAACCTTCCTTTATAAAAATAAGGCAGATAATGAATCTACCTTATTGGGTTGCATAATAACTTAAATTTGCTTATATTATATATCTATTGCATAGAAAAGTCAATATATTTTTCTGAAATCAACTTAAATGAAGGTGCTTTGTTCTTGACCAAGCTTCCGTAACGCCAATCTGATCAAACTCATCTTCCAGTTTATTAAATGCTTCAAGCCATGCGTTGATGTTGCTTTCGTCATAAAGATACTGGATCGTGTTTCTTTTAGCGGAGAGCCAGCAAAGGCGTATGGTTTCGATGTAGCTATTAGCAAGATTTCCTTCCAATCCATTTATTCCATGTGCGATTTTCATGTTTTCAACGTATTTATCGTTGATGCCCCAGTAGCCGTGATCGTCCTTTACGATGTGGAATTTTACTTTTCCAACTT
>ERZ772812.2312-NODE-2312-length-12344-cov-7.047359_pt1 | contig 12344 bp, 7 predicted proteins | sample MGYA00511343_ERZ772812 | MGnify/ENA primary metagenome ERZ772812 (study PRJEB29015, sample SAMEA2737706) | human gut metagenome | biome: human gut; feature: human-associated habitat; material: faeces | place: China | collected 2012 ...
TCCCGCTTATTCACTTCTTTTAATTTCTGCAGTTTGCCGCCCTTTGAGGCATCGAGCAGATTAAAAACAGTCCTTCTAAGTACTTCACCTGTATTCATCTTTACTTTCCTTTCCGTTTTGTGCTTTCACCAGTCCCAGAATGATCACAGCCGCCACACGCAGAATATTTGCACCAAGTGACGCATAGGCAAATCCTTCCAGTCCATATATTTTTGCTGCCGGTATCGATACTGCAAGAAGTATTCCAAAATGTGCAAGCTGTAGACCAAGCTGCCATCTCTCATCCGTGAATGTCAGCACAAGAATAAACAGAAACGCAGAATATAATCCAAGAATCTGCGCCAGATTTACAACAGTTACAATGCCTTTTACCGAATCATAGAGATTTCTGTAAAAGAGCCATACAAAAAGCGGTGTTCCCACCTGGCAGGCAAGAAAGAATACAAAACTTACGATTCCTCCTGCAAGTGCTGCCTTGCCATACTGTAAACGTGTCAGACGCTCTTTTCTTTTTGTGAGATAGGAAATCACAATCGTATTGATCGGAGCGATCAGAAGAACCAGAGTCTTCCCGATCAGTGAAGTCACATAGTACCATGTTACCTGCTCATTTCCAAGTACCTGACGTATCACAAGGCGATCAATATTCAACGTTGTATTCGTGACCAGATACGACAACATAAGGAAAAATCCACGGCTGAGTGCAGCAGAAAAAAATCTGCTCCTGTTCCAGAAATTGTGAAAAACTTTTCCTGTAATTCCCACAAAAATAAGCGCGGCGCCCTCGCCGATCAGATAAATCCATACCCATTGTCCTGTTACATAATATATACCAAAGCCTGCCAGATATCCGATTCCGATCAGCAGATAATAAATAAAATATCTCCGGTAATTCAGGTTCAGACGATATTCCACATCTCCATAATACCGAAAAACAGTCAGCATAAACATGATAAAAACGCCGACTGCCATAGCCATATTGGTAATACTGTTTCTTGACATCACAAGAGCGACAAAACTTCCAATGGCACCAAAAATCAAAAGCAACCAGTCATAATCTCCGTTTGTTACTTCACAGTCTCTGCGGACAACAAGACGACTTGTATTTAATGCCTGTCCCACTGACGGACAGATAATTGCCACAAGGCCGGTAATATAAAGAAGATTGCCTAGCTGTTCTGCTCCCATCAGTCGATTAAGAAGCGGAGTTACCACGATCTGCAGGACTGCATTCATCCAGAGCAGTCCGCCCATCGTATACAGGGTGTTTACCGCAATTCCTTTTTTCTGTTCCCTGTCTTTCAAATCTTTACCTCCTGCATATCAGCCACAGAATCCTTTATGCTGCTGATATTTCTGACAGCGGTTTTCTATGTATTTACGTTTACCGGAAGCAAGCACCGGAATCTCATCAACCATCTCAATTTTAATGCGGGCTTCCTCGCCCAGATACGGACGGATCCTGCGAAGAATCTCCTCCTGATCCATCTTTTCCTGATCTCCGTTCAGCCAGATCGTATAATCTTTTACATCTTCCTGAATAAAACGATACTGTTTCACACCCTCAATATCCCAGAGATTATTCGTAATGATATATGGTGTGACTGCCTTGCCGTCGCAGTCATAGATCAGGTCACTACGCCGTCCGTAAAGCACAGACAGACAGAGTTTAAAACGACCGTTCTTTTCTTTGCGGACTGCCACCGCTGTATCGCCATTGTCATAACGAATGATCGGAAATGCATAGTTAAAAAGATCTGTAATCACGATTCTTCCGAGTTCTCCCGGTTCTGCCGGTTCATCAGAATCCATTTTTAATATTTCATAATAATAAGTTTCGGTATCAATATGATAGCCTTCATTGTCTTCATTCTGAAGTCCCATAATGCCGTTTTCTTCGTTGGAATACCATGCACGCACCGGACAGCCAAATTGTTCTGACAGTGTACGGCGCACAGGTTCCGGCATCGTCTCAGAGATCGGGATGATCGCCCTTACCCGGAATTTACTGCAGTCCCGTCCGGTTTTTCGGATATATTCACTCAGCTCACCAAGTGCAGAAGAATATCCGACAAGGCATTTGACTTTTTTCTTTTCGATCACATCGAGCATTCCGGCAAGCGCTTTGTCATCCATCCGGGAACTGTCCATCATGATCAGATTTTCCTGAAAAAGGCGTAATTTGCTTTTGCGGACATTATTTACCCACACACGGATAAATGCTTCTTTCATTCCAATATAATATCCGGCTGCTGCCCCGAGAAAAATACCACCTGCAGTATTGTGACAGATTTTGTCTTTGTTCTGGATCATGCGAAGTGGTGTACCGGTCGAACCGCTGGTACACATCACACGATTATCTTCTGCATCTTTATAAGTTGATGAAATAAAGCTGTCATAATGCTGTCGAAATGTATCTTTATTTACGACCGGAAGTTTCTCAAGTGGTGTGTCTTCCGGATAATCTTTATAAAAATCTGTTGTTTTTACTGCATGTCTGATCAGATTCCGAATTCTTTCTTCTGTCTCCGCAACAGAACTTCCTTCTTTCCACGCGTAGCGGATCCTGTCATAATATTTACGGGTCTGACCACCACGCAGTCCATCCAGTATCCAAAATCCTGCCCAACGCAGTTTTTCATCTAAAATCATCTTATTTTACTCCATTCACTGCATCTTTGATCGCATTTGCCATAGCTTCCAGCATTTCATCTGTCATTCCCGGATATACACCGATCCAGAAAGTATCTTTCATGATACGGTCTGTATTTTCGAGTGTTCCGGCAATACGGTAGCCCTTGCCGGTTGCACGCATCTGGTCAAAGCACGGATGTTTTGTCAGGTTGCCTGCAAACAGCATACGCGTCTGTACCCCTTTTGCTTCGATCATCTGAACAATCTGGTTACGGTCTATACCTTCACGGCAGGTGATCAGGAAACCAAACCAGCTCGGTCTGGAATTCTCACAAGCCTCCGGAAGAATCAGCTTGTCTTCTGTTCCTTTGAGTGCTTCTTTCAGATAATTGAAGTTGTGAATTCTGCGCTCTACGAAGGATGGAAACTTCTTAAGCTGTGCACAGCCGACTGCAGCCTGCATATCAGTTGCTTTGAGGTTATATCCAAAATGAGAATATACATACTTGTGATCGTAGCCAACCGGGAGTTCACCATACTGGCGATCAAAACGATGACCGCAGAGATTGTCCTGACCCGGTGCACAGATGCAGTCTCTTCCCCAGTCACGGAAAGAACGTGCAATTCTGTTCAGAAGCGGATTGTCCGTATAGACAGCCCCTCCTTCTCCCATTGTCATATGATGTGGCGGATAAAAACTGGAAGTTCCGATATCGCCGATCGTTCCGGTCAGTTTATCCTCACCGTCGATCGTATAGACAGAACCGAGCGCATCGCAGTTGTCCTCGATCAGCCACAGATTATGGCGGTCACAGAATTCTTTTACTGCCTTCAGGTCAAATGGATTTCCAAGTGTATGTGCAAGCATGACAGCCTTTGTCTTCGGAGACCATGCAGCTTCCAGAAGGGAAGGATCAATGTTGTACTGTGGAATGGTCACATCGACAAATACCGGTACGGCCCCATACTGGATCATTGGCGAAACCGTTGTCGGGAAACCTGCCGCAACCGTAATCACCTTATCTCCCGGAAGGATCTGACGTTCTTTCAGAAGTGGAGAAGTCAGCGTCATAAAAGCAAGCAGATTCGCGGAAGATCCTGAGTTTACCAGTGAGCAGTAACGCACACCTAGATACTGCGCAAATGCATGTTCAAATTCGTTTGTATAACGTCCGGCTGTCAGCCAGAATTCAAGAGAACTGTCTACAAGATTTACCATTTCATCTGCATCGTATACTCTGGACGCATATGGAATACGGTCACCCTCCTGATATGGTTTTTTCTGATTATGATATTTGTTGCAGTAATTTCTTGTCATTTCCAGAATCTGTTCTCTGGCCTGCTGTTCTGTCATTTCTTCAAACATAATATTCTCCTTCTGTATTTTATTTTTCTATATAATATTGAAATTCTTCCTGCTGGAAAGAAATCGTGTCTTTTAGTTTATAATGTTCCCTGAACCACCGGTAAGTCTCCGGATCGTTACGTTTCCAGATTCTCATCGAGGATTTTTCTGTAAAAGCGCCTCTGACTTCGGCATGTTCCAACTGATCTTTCAGTTCTTTCAAACTGTCCGGACGGACAAGCATATCACTGAAATCCATTGTAAAACATTCCGTTCTTCGATGAAGCAGACTGTAAATTTCCGGTATATTGATCCCGAATGCCGGTGTGTTTTCCGGCACCATCTCAGCCACCTGAGCTGCCAGCTCTTCAAAATCTTCCATGTTGTGAAAATTTTCTTTTATCTGACTGTTCTGTGAAAACTGCAGCACTGTACCCGTAGACATGGCAATCACAGCGGCTGCACAGATCAGTCCAACGCCTGCCCGGAACACATGCGCCAATGAAATTTTTCCAAAATTTTTCCGTTCTTTATTTCTGATAAATGCAAGACCGTGCTGTCCAAAATATGCCGAAAGGATCACTGACGGAAGCGCAATACAGTCCAGGTTATGGTATGCCGGACGGTTCATATAATAAACCATGCACCCCAGCGCTCCCACACTCAGCAAAAACACCAGTTCCCTTTTCCGGCACTGTCGTTTTTCTTTCTGAAACCAGCCGGACAAACCCACAGAGGTTCCCATAAGAAAGAGCGTGATCACTGCCATATATGCACATGGATAGAGCGGCATATCAAGATGAAGGATACCTTCCATATAATTACTCGAAAGAAGCGGTACCAGAAAATCCTCCATGGAATTTGCCGGACTGTGTTTCAAAACATTATACAGATTCACAGCACCATACGCGCCCCAAATACTAAACGCAATTCCGATAACATGTGCTGCTGTATTTATAAGAAGCTTTCCGATCTTCACCCGGTTTTCTGAAAAATAACGGGACACATACATTGCCGCCCACGAAATCGCCAGAAAAATTCCTGTCTCCGTATTCCACAGAACTGCAAGCAGACAGATCAGATATCCACCCGCCGTGCTTATAAATCCCCGATAATTTTTCTTAAGGATCACTGCACCATACAACAGAAGGATCATCGGAAAAACTACTCTGTGCGGCCACACCTGCCAGTAATATCCACCACGCATACCGAGGATTGGAAATGCGACAGCCAGTGCTCCGGCTATCCGCAATACTCTGCTTTCCACCAGAAGCTGTAATGTCAGAAATGCGCATACATGTGCAAGTGTACCGACCATTGCAAGCATCATGACAAATGCCCTGAAGTCCCCATGAAATAATTTCAGCGGAATCTTAAAAAACAAAGCATAGTGTCCGTAAATACTGGTAACATTGTGTGTATACGGCATTCCCTGATAAATATTATAAACCGAATTAAAATATGCATGGCCATGATACGAGTCACTCAATTCTCCCCTGCCAAAAATATTCGGTGTATACATAGAATACAGAATCAGTACCGTAAGAACAAGATAAGTCAGCCAGACAATCCATTCTCCATCATGTTTCGGAACAGAGATTTTTTCATACATCCATGCCAGAATGAACAGCTCTGCAAGAAACAAAACAACGCCAAATATAAGCGGCTGTGTATGCCATCCATACTTTCCGGCTACCGATCCGACCTGCTCCATCTCGTTTGCCACACAGATGATCCAAAAAGGAATCTGCGAAAGAAGCAGCACAGAAAACAGAAGCTTCTTCCCTGCCGCATTTCCGTCAGAACAGCTTTGTTTCTCCTGCATTCTTCCGCTAACACCCATAGCTGCCAGAAACACCAGGCAAAACAGAATCAGTGTAAGACCATAGATCAAAATATGGCTGTTTCCCAGTTTACTAATCTTTTCCAGTAACTGCTGATTCCCAAAACACCCGAGAAAAAAGCAGGCCGACACTAGCCATGCCATCAGTCCGCTGAACATTTCCCGATTCTTTTTCATTACTCCTTTTGCTCCATTCTGTTTTTATCTAAAATATTCTTTTATCTGGCGGTCTGTATATTCTGCCATATTTGCACCTTCAAGCCATGCCTGATACCACTGTACCGTATATCGTACAGCATCCTGTACGTGCCACCGTGATCTCCAGCCAAAAGTACTGCGGATTCTGGAGCAGTCCAGCTTGAGGAAATTTGCTTCATGAGGACCACCCTGATACAGATTTTTCCATGCTGCATTTCCTCCCCATGCCTCACAGAAAAGATCTGCAAGCTCTCCGGTGGTAATGCAGTCTTCATCTCCCGGTCCTACGTTATAGGAACCGGCTTTCGAGCTGTCCTGATATTGCACACCGGCAATCATCAGATATGCACCCAGCGGTTCCAGTACATGCTGATACGGTCTGGTGGAATGCGGATTACGCACAGCAATTTCTCTGCCATCAGCCATAGCTCTGACACAATCCGGAATGATACGATCTGCTGCAAAGTCACCGCCACCAATTACATTTCCGGCACGTGCAGTAGATACCGCAATACCTGCTTCTTTAAGGAAAGCTTTTTCGTAACTGTGTGTAACAAGCTCTGAACAGGATTTACTGTTGGAATATGGATCATAACCATCCAGTTCATCCGTCTCACGGTATCCCCATTCCCATTCATTGTTTTTGTATACTTTATCCGTAGTAACATTCAGAAAAGAAGCTACACTTCCTGCATTTCTTACTGCCTCAAGTATGTTGACTGTACCCATTACATTTGTTTCATAAGTATAGACCGGATTCGCATAAGATTCACGAACGATCGGCTGTGCCGCAAGGTGAAGCACGATCTCCGGCTGTGTCTCCTTCAGGACACCGGATAACCTGGATAAGTCCCGGATATCACCTTTTACAGAGTTCATATTTTTTTCGAGATCAAGCAGCCCGAAAAGTTCCGGATCTGTCGGTGGTTCCAGTGCATATCCTGTCACCTCTGCCCCCAGTCCCAGCAGAATCCTGCAAAGCCATGCTCCTTTAAATCCCGTATGGCCTGTTACTAAAACTTTTTTGCCTTTATAAAAATTAAAATCGAAATCTTTCATTCCCGTATAAGCGCTCCCGTAAATAAATTCTTTTGATCTTGGTTTCACTGTTTTTCATTTTCAATATACTGGATCACCCTTTTGAATCCTTCCCGGATATCAACTCTGGCCTCCCAGCCCAGTTCCTGCAGTTTGCGATTGTCAGGAATCCTTTCATGCCCGACAACAGCCTTATTTTCTGTATAATTTTCAGATTCACTGCGCTGTTTGCAGATTACATGAAGATTTTTTTCCGGATAAATCTCCGTCAGACATTCTGCAAGCTCACGAATGCTTACAAACTGTGAAGTATTGCAAACGTTGTATGCCTCGCCCTCCGCACCGTCAAACAGGATCTTAAAATAGCCGGCAACCGCATCGGTAATATAGCAGAATGTGCGCTTTCCGGAACCATCACTCTTTAATACAATATCTTCACCTGCAGCGATGTTTTTCACAAAAGAAGCAAAAACCCGGGGATCGTTCTGAATATCCATCGTTGGCGCATATGTATGTGCGATCCGTGCAATTCTGACAGGAACCTGGTGCTGTACCCAAAATGCATGGCACATGGTTTCTGCCATACGTTTGCTCTCGCTGTAGCAATTATGTATGTCAAGCGTATCCATATGCCCAAATGCGTTCTCATTAATCAATCCGTCAACTCTCGGTGTCCCATAAACATCACAGGAGCTGAACAGCAGATAGCTCTTTACCTTTTTGGTTTTTGCCAGTTCAAGCAGATGATAATTACCAATTGTATTCGGCTTCAGTACATCCACCGGACAAACACTGTAATACTGCGGACTTGCCAGTGATGCAGCATGAATGATATAGTCTACATCTTCCTCTATCTCTATCGGTTCTGACAGGTCATTTTGAATGATCTCTATACTGTCAAATCCCTCTATATTCCCAAATCTCTGCACAAATTTGTCCTTGTTTCGAACTACTGCGATCAGTTTTACATTTATATTTTTGACAGTTCTGACATACAGCAGAAAATGGACAATATAAGATGCCAGCATCCCATACGCACCCGTCAGAAGTACCGTACTGTTCTCCAGTCGTTCCCAGCTGTTATTGCGTGAAAAAATGTCCTCCATATCCTTTTGCAAGATCGGATTCATCGTGTATTTCCCCCTCATTTTCCAAAATCACATAATAATACAAGTATATTATACCCTTGTCCGCACATTTAATCAACAAGCAGAAAAATCCCTGAACTCCATCGGAATTCAGGGATTTCTCTGTCTTAAAACTTTTTATTTTTATTTTTCGAAGAGCTCTACAAGTTCCTGTCCATCCTTGTATCCGGCATCTTTAAGCTGTTCTACGAACCACTCATCTACACCGTCTACTGCTTCTTTGAAGGAATCGATGTCCATATCGTCTTTCTTTGTGAATGTTACACCATTCTTGGATTCCCATCGGCCCATGATCTCTTCGTCACCGGAACGGTTGATGTACCGCTCATACTCTACGGCTTTCTGTCCACACTCGTCAACAACTGCCTGCTGCTCCGGTGTCAAAGTATCGTAAAGATCCTGGTTGATGCAGAAGAACAGACAGTCATAAATTGCATCCCACATGGAGCAGTATGGCTGAACTTCCTGTACACTTGCCGCATCGATTGCCGGCAACGGGTTCTCCTGACCTTCTACTGTATTCTGCTGCAATGCAGTGTAGGTTTCGGACCAGTTCATGTTGGTCGCATCTGCGCCCCATCTCTTATAGCATTCCATAAGAAGGTTTGATCCTGCTACACGGATTTTCAGGTTCTTCATATCATCGACAGTTTTTACTTCATGTTTGCTGTTGGTCAGTTCACGGAAACCATTTTCCGCGATACCCATGCAGTGCAGGCCGTAGCTTGAAAGAATCTCTTTCAGTTTTTCTCCTGCCTCGCCGTCAAACTTCGCATCTGCATCATCATAAGAATCATAGATGAACGGCAGGGATACAACATTGAATCTCGGGTCAAATGCTGAATAGATCAGGTTGGAATGCATGGAGATCTGTACCGGGTCTCCGTTCATCAGCGCCTGAATACCTTCGGACTGGTTTCCGTTGGTAAGCTGGTCTGCTGCGTATACATTAACTTTGATCTTTCCGCCGGTTGCTTTTTCCATAAGTTCACCAAACTTACGTCCGCCTTCTGCCCATGTACTTGTCTCCGTTGTGGAGCATGCAAAGTTCCATGTTGCTTCCGGCCAGTCAAGATCACTGTAGTCATCCACAGTATCCATGGAATCTTCTGTGAAAAGATCTACCAGATCCTGTGCATCGTCATAGCCCTGGTTCTTCAGTTCCTGAACAAACCATTCGTCTACACCATCAACTGCTTCTTTGAAGGAATCAATGTCCATATCTTCTTTCTTTGTGAAGGTTACGCCATTGCTTTCTTTCCAGCGGCTCATAATCTCTTCATCACCGGAACGGTTGATGTAACGCTCATACTCTACAGCTTTCTGTCCACATTCATCAACAACTGCCTGCTGCTCTGCGGTCAGACTGTCATAGATTTCCTGGTTGATACAGAAAAACAGACAGTCATAGATTGCATCCCACATGGAGCAGTACGGCTGCACTTCCTGTACGCTTGCTGCATCAATTGCCGGTAACGGGTTTTCCTGACCTTCTACTGTGTTCTGCTGCAGTGCAGTGTAGGTTTCGGACCAGTTCATATTTGTGGCATCTGCGCCCCATCTCTTATAGCATTCCATAAGAAGATTGGATCCTGCTACACGGATCTTTAAGTTTTTCATGTCATCGACAGTTTTTACTTCATGCTTGCTGTTAGTCAGCTCACGGAAACCGTTTTCCGCAATACCCATGCAGTGCAGGCCGTACTCAGAAAGGATCTCTTTCAGTTTATCTCCGGCTGCGCCGTCAAATTTTGCATCTGCATCATCATAAGAATCATAGATGAACGGCAGGGATACAACATTGAATCTCGGGTCAAATGCTGAATAGATCAGGTTGGAATGCATGGAGATCTGTACCGGGTCTCCGTTCATCAGCGCCTGAATACCTTCGGACTGATTTCCGTTGGTAAGCTGGTCTGCTGCATATACATTGACTTTGATCTTTCCGCCAGTTGCTTTTTCCATAAGTTCACCGAACTTACGTCCGCCGTCAGCCCATGTACTTGTCTCTGTTGTGGAGCATGCAAAGTTCCATGTCATTTCCGGCCAGTCAAGATCACTGTAATCCGCGATAGTATTGAAGGAATCATTGTCGTCTCCTGCATCTTTGGAAGATGTGCTTCCTGTGTCAGAGGAGGACTGATCTCCTGTATAAGCGCCGTTCTTTGCAAGAGCTTTTGGCAGAGCTGTAGAAACGGCCGGAATATATGTAATTACAAGAAGTACTGCTACAGAAGCAGCGATCATCGGCATAACTGCCTTTGAAATCTGCTGAAGAGTAACCTCCAGACCTTTTTTGATCTTGATACTGATTGCAACGAACAGGTTGACACCAACCGGCGGTGTTACCTGACCGATTGCAAGGTTGACAGTTGCCATAACACCAAATGCAACAACGTCATATCCAAGTGCCTTGCATACAGGAAGCATGATCGGGATAAAGATATACATAGCTGAGTTTGCATCGATGAAACATCCTGCGATCAGGAAAATGATATTTACGATCAGAAGGAATACGAACTGATTGTGTGCAATAGATGCAAGCAGTCCGGATGCAGCGTCTGCAATACCAAATTTTGTACATACATAAGAGAACAGGGATGCGCATGCAACGATCAGCATGATACCACCTGTTGTTTTTGCTGATTCTACAAAAATATCGATCAGATCACGGAATTTGACTTCACGATAGATGACCATACCTACAAACAGACCATATACAACAGATACGGCTGCTGCTTCTGTTGGTGTAAAGATACCACCGTAGATTCCACCGAGGATGATGATCGGCATCAAAAATCCCCAGAATGCATCTTTAAATGTAGCCCAGCGTTCTTTTGCAGTTGCTTTTTTTCTGGAAGGTTGAATGTTGTGTTTCTTTGCTTCCAGCATAACAACAATTACAAGTGCAACACCCATCAGGATTCCAGGTACGATACCTGCTGTAAACATATCAGCGATGGAAACACCTGTGATGGATGCGTATACAACGAATGCGATACTCGGAGGTATGACGATCGCGATCGAGCTCGATGTCGCCATCAACGCCGTGGAGAACGGTGCGGAAAATCCTCCCTGCTCTACCATTGCCGGAATCAGGACTGCGCCGAGAGCAGCTACAGTTGCCGGTCCGGAACCGGAGATTGCTCCGAAGAAACATGCAACGATAACACATACGATGGCGATACCACCTTTTTTATGGCCGACGCAGGTATCAACGAAGTTGATCAGTCGTTTGGAGATACCGGCTTTTGCCATGATGTTACCGGATAATACGAAAAACGGAATTGCCAGAAGCAGGAATTTACTGATTCCGGCATACATGTTGGTTGCCACGATCGTAAGTGAAGTTCCGGAGTAAATGATTGCACATACTGAGGAAAGTCCCAGGCAGATTGCGATCGGCACACCAAGGATCAAAAAAATGAAGAATGAAATAAATAAAACAGCACTGATCATTTATTTGTCCTCCTTTTCTTTATATCCTGTACAGAAATCCAGACAGAACTCGATAAAATGAAGAATCATGCATCCTGCACCGATCGGTACGAAGGACCAGAAAATCCATTCCGGCCAGTTCAGCACGAAGGTTCTCTTACCGTTTGCAAGCTGGGTCATAACCTTATCCATACCATATTTAAAAAGAATTGCTGAAAAAACAATGCTCAGAACCGTGATCAGGATCACAGACGGTTTTTTCAGTTTTTCCGGGAGACGGTCAGTAAACAGTGACAGACTGACCAGTTCACCTTTCCGACATGCAAGTGCTGCTGCCAGAAGTGTGATGAGAACAAATACCGCTACAACCAGTTCTTCTGTGAATGACCATGAGCGATGGATCACTTTACGGGAAAATACATTTCCCACTGTCAGCACCAGGATCAGCAGCGTAGATACAATCAGTACGACTTTTTCGACTGCTGCAAGTGCATTCATGAGTTTTTTGTAAACTTTCATACTCTCTTCCCCTTTTTTGTATTTTGTTCCGGTTTCAGACCTCCTGGTTTCAGATCTTTTGGGCATAAAAAAAACCGCCCCATCAGGGACGGATAGATATATCATTCCGCAACCACCCTGTTTCTCCATTGAAACAAGTACGATTCTGCAACGTACCGGCATACGCGTCTCCTGTAACGGG
>ERZ772812.2319-NODE-2319-length-12323-cov-3.383926_pt1 | contig 12323 bp, 8 predicted proteins | sample MGYA00511343_ERZ772812 | MGnify/ENA primary metagenome ERZ772812 (study PRJEB29015, sample SAMEA2737706) | human gut metagenome | biome: human gut; feature: human-associated habitat; material: faeces | place: China | collected 2012 ...
CTTCTACAGAGGGTGTCTTTCTTTTGTGCAATATTTTGGATTTGCTCATTTATAGATCATAAGTTCAAATAACGATTTATCGAAAACGCCATCGTTAGATGGTCCACAGTGTGTGGAACGAAAACTGTTGTCTTCATAGACAGCAGTTTTTTTGTTGTCTAAAATTAGAAATGAAACATGGTTATGATTCAGTACTGTGAGAACAGCAAGAACCAGGAAGTAGAATTGTTGAAAATAGGAAAGAAAAGATGTAAAAAATCAAAATATATGGTAAAATTAGATAAAATGTAGAAAATGGAGGAAAGAACAGATGAAAGGGGAATATTATCTCGGACTTGATATGGGAAGCAGTTCGGTTGGATGGGCTGTGACAAATGAGAAGTACGAAATTTTGCGCGCACATGGAAAAACACTTTGGGGTGTACGGCTATTTGACAGTGCACAGACTGCAGAAGAGAGAAGAGGGTTTCGGACAGCAAAACGAAGATTGGATCGTCGTAATTGGAGAATAGAATTGCTGCAGAAAATTTTTGCGGAAGAAGTAGAAAAGATAGATGATGGATTTTTTCGCAGAATGAAAGAGAGTCGTTACTGGCCAGAGGATAAGCGTGACAGGCAGGGAAAGTGTCCGGAACTTCCCTATGCATTGTTTGCGGATGATGATTACACAGACAAAGAATATCATAAACAGTTTCCAACCATCTATCATCTGAGAAAATGGTTAATGGAAACTGACGAAACGCCTGATATTCGCCTGATATATCTTGCTCTGCATCATATGATGAAACACAGAGGCCATTTTCTATTAAACGGAAATATCGAACAGGTAAGAGAATTTCAGACAACATTTGAACAGTTCCTTGAAGCAGTGCGGGCAGAAGAACTTGGCTTTTCTTCCGAGATTGGAGTGGAAAGAAGCAAGGAAATAGAGGCAATTTTAAAAGACCGAACATTGACCAAATCTGCGAAAAAGACAAAAGCAGTAAAAGCAATGCGGGCAGAAACATCCTGTGAAAAAGAGTGGCTGGGATTGATTACCGGTGGAACAGCAAAACTGGGAAATCTGTTTGGGGAAAAACAGATGGATACACTGGAACGGCCAAAACTTTGCTTCGCAGATGCAGGTTATGAAGAATACGCTGGAGAGATCGAAGCAGAGCTGGGAGAAAAATATGTATTAATTGAACACGCAAAAGCAGTGTACGATTGGGCTGTTCTGGCTGATATTTTGCAGAACTATTCTTCTCTTTCAGAGGCAAAAGTGGCACTTTATGAAAAGCATAAAAAAGATCTGAAAGATCTGAAAAAGCTGGTCAGAGAGAATCTTTCAAGGGAAGAATATCAGAGACTGTTTGCAAAAAAGGATGAAAAAGCTAATTATTATGCGTATATCAAGGCACCAAAACAATGTAGTCAGGAAGACTTTTACGGTTATCTGAAAAAGAATATTCTGGGCAAGATATCAGATGTGACGAAAGCATCCTGCATGCAGAAGGAAATGGAAATGGGAACGTTTCTTCCGAAACAGACTGTAAAAGACAACAGTGTCATTCCATATCAGATTCATTTATATGAATTAAATGCAATCCTGAAAAATCTGGAAGATAAAGTTCCGCTACTGAAAGAGAATGGAGAGAAGATTCAAAAGATTTTCACATTCCGCATTCCGTACTACGTAGGACCCTTAAACGGAATTCGAAAAAAAGGGGAGAAGAGTAACTGGGCGGTACGAAAAGAAGGCAAAATATATCCATGGAACTTCGATGAGATGGTAGATTTGGAAGCAAGTGCAGAGCAGTTTATTCGAAGAATGACGAATAAATGTACTTATCTGCCAAGTGAAGATGTTTTACCAAAGTATTCTCTGCTGTACAGCAAATACGAAGTTTTAAATGAATTAAATAATCTGCGTTTGGATGGAGAAAAGATATCTGTAGAGCAGAAACAGAAAATATATGAAGAAGTATTCCAGAAAAGCAGAAAGGTTACACAGAAAAAACTGAAAAACTATTTAGTGAAAGAAGGAATTACCGGAAAAGAAGTTGAAATTACCGGAATTGATGGTGATTTCAAGAGTTCTCTTACGGCATACCATGACTTTAAAGAGAAATTAACAAATCTGTCACTGAACCAGGCGGAAAAAGAATGCATCATCCTGAACGTAACGCTGTTTGGAGATGATAAAGCGATACTGAAACAGAGATTAAAGAAACTGTTTCCGGAGTTGACAGAAAAACAAAGAGACAGCATAAGTAAACTGCCGTATCGTGGTTGGGGAAGACTCTCAAAAGTGTTTTTGGAAGAGATGGAAGCACCGGCACCGGAAACGGGAGAGGCATGGTCTATTATTCGGGCTTTGTGGGAGACGAATGACAATCTGATGCAACTGCTTAGCGAAAAATATTTGTTTGCATCGGCAATCGAAGAAAAGAATGGAAACGAACAGAAAAAACGGGATATTTCGTATGAATTAGTCGAGGAGCTTTACGTATCACCGGCAGTGAAGCGGCAGATTTGGCAGAGCCTTTTGATTGTAAAGGAAATCTGTAAAGTGATGGGAAACCCACCGAAACGTGTTTTTATAGAAATGGCAAGAGAAAAAACCGATCAGGGAAGAACCTCTTCAAGAAAAAAGAAACTGCTGGAACTCTATAAAAAATGTAAAGCGGAAGAAAAAGACTGGATAGATGAGATTGAAAAACGTTCCGATGCGGAAATGAGAAGAGACAAGCTGTATTTGTATTATACGCAAAAAGGAAAATGCATGTATTCCGGTGAAACAATTGAACTGGAGGAATTGTGGGATAATCAGAAGTATGACATTGATCATATTTTTCCACAGTCCAAAGTGATGGATGATAGCCTGGATAACCGGGTACTTGTAAAGAAAAAGTGTAATCAGATGAAAGAGGATAAATATCCGATCGATGAAACAGTTCGGAAAAAAATGCAGCCATTCTGGAAATCTTTAGTGGATGCCGGATTGATCAGTGAAGAAAAATATAAACGGCTGATAAGAGGAAATGGATTTGAACCGTCTGAATTGGCTGGATTTATTTCCAGGCAGCTGGTGGAAACTCGTCAGAGTACAAAAGCGGCAGCAAGTATTCTGCAGCAGGTGATCCCGGATACACAGATTGTTTATGTAAAAGCGCCAACCGTTTCAAAGTTCCGTAAGGATTTTAAATTTCTGAAGGTACGGGAGATGAATGATTATCATCATGCGAAGGATGCTTATTTGAATATTGTCGTTGGCAACGCATATTTTGTAAAATTCACATCAAATCCGATTCACTTCATTAAGGAAAATCCGGGAAGAAGTTATAATCTGAAGAAGATGTTTGAACAGGAAAGAATTGAACGAAACGGAGAAATTGCCTGGGAAGGCGGGAACGGAACCATTGTGACAGTCCGAAAGTTTATGGAAAAGAACAACATTCTTGTGACGCGAAGATCGTATGAGGCAACAGGTGCATTGTTTGACCAGCAGATTGTCAAAAAAGGAAAAGGTCAGGTTCCGATCAAGAGCAGTGATGAACGGCTTTGTGATATACAGAAGTATGGAGGATATAACAAAGAGGCGGGAGCTTACTTTGTACTGGCAGAATCGGAGGGCAAAAAGGGAAAGAAAATACGAACAATCGAGTATGTGCCGATTCGTCTGAAAAAGGAAATTCAGAAGTCAGAAGAAAATATAATTCGGTATCTGGAAGAGGAAAGACAGTTAAAGAATCCGCGAGTGCTGGTGCCGGAAATCAAAATAGATACTCTGTTTTGTGTGGACGGATTTTATATGTGGGTTTCCGGAAGATCAGGGGATCAGCTATTGATGCAAGGTGCAAATCAGCTGGTACTTTCCCAGGAAGAAATGGAAATACTGAAAAAAATAGTACAGTACGTGGAACGTAAAAAACAGAATAAAGAACTGAAAATTTACGATTCCGACCATTTAGAAGAAAAGAAGGTGGTGATGCTGTATGAAACCTTTTTAAATAAATTAACAAATACGGTATATGCAAAAAAACTTGGAGCACAGGCAAAGACATTAACGGAAAAAAGAGAAAAATTTAAAGAATTATGCATAGAAGAAAAGTGTATCGTTTTGTATGAAGTTTTACATTTTTTCCAGTGCCAGAGTGCTGCCGCTGATTTGAAATTAATTGGAGGATCTGGAAGAGCAGGAATTTTGTGTCTCAACAAAAATATAACCGATTGCAGTCGAATCGAAATGATTCATCAATCGCCAACCGGTATCTACGAGCAGACAGTAGACCTGAATGCATTATGAGCTGGCGGATTGTGGTTATTTCCAAACGGGCAAAGCTGGACTATCAGCTTGGTTACCTTGTGGTGCGAAATGAGGAAGTAACAAAAATACATTTAAGTGAAATATCAACCATTCTGATTGAGTCAACAGCAGCAACAGTCACAACAAGTCTGCTGGCAGAGCTGACAAAAAAGAAAATAAAAGTGATTTTTTGCGATGAAAAGAGAAATCCATCGTCGGAACTGGTTGGGTATTACGGAAGTCATGATACCAGCAATAAAATCAGAAAGCAGATTCAGTGGAGCCGGCACAGTAAAGAAGCGATCTGGACAGAAATTGTGACGGAAAAAATACGAAAACAGAAGGAACTGTTAAAAAATATGGGAAAGGAAGAAGCGGGTCTGTTAGAATCATATTTACAGGAGATTGGCTGGAACGATGAGACAAACCGGGAAGGGCATGCGGCAAAGGTATATTTTAATGCATTGTTCGGTATGACATTTACCAGAACTGCGGATTGTCCGGAAAATGCAGCGCTGAATTACGGATATAGCATTTTGTTGTCTGCGTTTGCGAGAGAAATTGTAGCGAGCGGTTATATTACACAGCTCGGACTCTTTCATGATAATATGTTTAATCAGTTTAATCTGGCGTCCGATTTGATGGAACCGTTCCGTGTTCTGATTGACCGGGAAGTAATCCAAATGCAGAGGAAAGAATTTACGCATGAGGAAAAAATACAGTTGGTCAATGTATTAAACAACGAAGTCATGATAGACGGGAAAACACAGTATGTGAATAATGCCATAAAAATTTACTGTAAAAGTGTATTTGATGCCTTAAATGAGAATGACAGTGCATTGATCCGGTTTTATGGCCTATGAGTTATCGTTTTATGAGAGTATTGGTACTGTTTGATCTTCCGGTGCTGACGGGCGATCAGAGAAGAGAATATGCGAGATTTCGAAAGTTTTTATTGAAAAGCGGATTCCTGATGCTCCAGGAATCCGTATACTGTAAGCTTGCGTTAAATACAACTGCAGTGAATGGAATCGTGGATCAGATTCATAAAAATAAGCCGGAAGAAGGTCTGATACAGCTTTTAACGGTGACTGAGAAGCAGTATGCGAAAATGGATCTGATTGTTGGGAACGTAAAGAGTGAAGTGTTGAATACGGATGAAAGGCTGGTGATTTTATGAAACTGGTACATGTGGACTTGGAAAAACCTATTGCGATTCATCGGAACTGTCCCACGGAATGGATTATAGAATCACCGGAGCTGTTTTTAAAATATGTGGAGCAGCTGCAAAAACAAAATCAGGGAGAGAAGGGAAATTTCGTACTTTCTAAAGCTGACACAGAGCTGAATATGAAAAGAGATGTGGAATTGGTATTAACGCCCTTTTCTCTTGATTTTGCGGATCACAGAATACAAAAACGGTTATTTACAGAGCTGGTCAAAAGTGCGCAAAATGAAGAAATGTTTCTGGAAACGCAGAGAATTATTGCGGAACTGAAGAAATACATCTATCAATTGGAAGCTGTCAGTGGGTACGAATTGGAACAAAATGAGGAAATCGATTTGAGCGCACTCCTAAAATTGATGGGAGTTCAGACAGAAACCGAAAAAGAGATGGGGCTTCTGGAAAAATTAACGCAATATATCAAAGTTATGGCCGAACTTCTCCAAAAAGAACTGGTGATTTTGGTCAATATTCGATCCTATCTGAACGAAACACAAATAAACAAACTCTCCCAAATGGCATGCTACTATGAAATATCCTTGCTTTTCATAGAAAATATACAAAGGGACTTTTCGAATCAGAGAGAATATTATATAATTGACAAAGATGGATGTGATGTCTATTAATATCCATCGGATGTTTGAGTACCTGTTTTGTGCAGATGAAAGCAGTTCATTTTTAAATTTGAGGTTTGAGAATGATGTAAAAATGTATGGTACTCAAACCATGGATGCGTTCAATGACCCCTACATTCAGTTTGAGAATGATGTAAATAAAAAAATATTTTCGATGAAATTTATCGGGAGTGATATTTGAGAATGATGTAAAAATGTATGAAGAAATATAGAAACAATAATTAGACCAGAAAGTGGAGGACAATAAGATGAAGTTAGGTATTTTGGGGGCCGGAGGCATTGCTTCTACTATGGCGAAAACAGTGGCAGGAATGAAAGATGTGGAGGCGTATGCGGTTGCTGCCCGTGATCTGGAACGTGCCCAGGTATTTGCGCAGAAATATGAAGTAAAAAAAGCATATGGATCCTATGAGGAAATGCTGGCAGATGATGAGGTTGAACTGGTTTATATCGCCACTCCTCATTCACACCATTATCTGCATGCAAAGATGTGTCTGGAAGCGGGAAAGCATGTACTTTGCGAAAAGGCATTTACCGTAAATGCAGAGCAGGCACAGAAATTATTTGATCTTGCAAAAGAGAAAAAGCTTCTGATCACAGAAGCAATCTGGACAAGATATATGCCGTCCAGAAAGTTGATTAACGATATTATTGAAAGTGGTGTGATCGGCGAAGTTACCGCAGTTACGGCGAATCTCAGTTATACAATAAGTCATGTAGAACGTATCCGTAAACCGGAGCTTGCGGGAGGTGCTCTTCTGGATGTAGGCGTATATCCGATCAATTTTGCATCTATGGTGCTTGGGGATAAGGTAAAGGATGTAAAGGCTACTGCAATCTTTCAGAATGGAGTGGATATTCTGGACAGTATTGCCATGGTGTTTGAGGGAGACCGCATGGCAACCCTTCAGTGTGGAGCAAGAGAAATCTCAGACAGAATGGGAAGTATTTTTGGAACCAGAGGATATATGCAGGTGCAGAATATCAATAATCCGGAAAAGATTACAGTGTTTGATGCCGACCATAAAGAAGTGGCTTCTTATGTTGTGCCAGAACAGATCTCAGGATATGAATATGAGGTAGAATCCTGCATGAAAGCAATCCAAGAGGGAAAACCGGAGTGTCCGGAAATGCCTCATGCAGAGACAATAAGGATTATGAAAATCCTGGACGATATCCGTAAATCCTGGAATTATGAGATTCCGTGGATTGAGTGATTTTTTGTTACCGTGAACGGAGCGGACGGTAACGATTTTGCATTTGTTTATTGCATTTGTTTATGAATATTTTATTTTGAATTATAAATATAATGTGTTACAATGAATATAACCATTAAGACTACCGGGCAGGTCAGAATTTGACCTGCCTGTAAATAAATACGGAAATAAATCGGGGTCAAAAGAATCGTTAATAATTGTAACAAAATAAAATTACCGGTGTAGCAAAAATAAAATTACAGGGGAAATGCGGATGAGTGAGATGACAGATGCATATGTAAAACTGGATAAGGTTTCCAAGATATATGGAACCAAAGAAGTAAAGATCGTTGCAGTAGATGAGATCAGCTTTGAGATTGCCAAGGGAGAGTTCGTAGTGATCGTTGGTCCCAGTGGTGCGGGCAAGACGACAGTGCTGAACATTCTTGGGGGTATGGATCAGGCTACCAGCGGAGAAGTTCTGGTGGATGGAAGGAATATTGCCAGGTATAACAGCAGGCAGCTTACCGGCTATCGGAGAAATGATATTGGATTTGTATTCCAGTTCTATAATCTGGTGCCTAACCTTACAGCGCTGGAGAATGTAGAACTGGCATTGCAGATCTGTAAGAATCCTCTGGATGCCAGGGAGGTTCTGGAGGAAGTGGGACTGAAGGATAGACTGACCAATTTTCCGGCACAGCTTTCCGGTGGTGAGCAGCAGCGAGTTTCCATTGCCAGGGCGCTGGCAAAGAATCCTAAACTGTTGTTGTGTGATGAGCCCACAGGTGCACTGGACTACCAGACAGGTAAGGCAATCCTGAAACTTTTGCAGGATATGTGCAGAGAGCGTGGAATGACAGTGATCGTCATTACCCATAACTCGGCGCTGACACCTATGGCAGACCGTGTGATCAAGATCAAGAACGGAAAGGTTTCCAGGATGACGATGAATGACCATCCTACACCCATAGAGGAGATAGAATGGTAGGTGATGAGTATGAAAGCAATGCATAAAGATTTCTGGATGGAGATACGCAAAAGTAAGGCCAGATTTATTTCCATATTTATGATCGTTGCTCTGGGAGTTGCGTTTTTTTCCGGGATACAGGCCTCGTCACCGGATATGCGCTTCTCAGGTGATGCCTATTATGATGAAACCAATCTTATGGATATCAAAGTAGTGGGAACTATGGGACTGACAGAGGATGATGTAGCTGCCATTAAGCAGGTGGACGGAGTAGAGAATGCAGAGGGCGCCTATGGTACAGATGTAATGTGTGGAGAAGGCGAGAAGCAGAAGGTACTCCATGTGGAAGCTGTGAATCAAACCATGAACCGGATCTCAGTGACAGATGGAAAAGCTCCGGAAAAAAGCGGGGAGATTTTCCTTGACTGTATTTTTGCCGAGAGCAATGGATATAAGGTGGGGGATCAGATTACCCTGAAAGAGGGCGGAGACAGCGAACTGTTGAAAAAGACAGATTACACAGTTGTAGGTTTAGGCGAGAGTCCTCTCTACATATCTTATAATCGGGGAAATTCCACTCTGGGTTCCGGTGAGGTTAATGGATTTGCCTATGTGCTTCCTGAGGATTTTGACCAGGAGGTTTATACACAGATCTATGTGCAGGCTCATGGGGCACAGGATCTGATCAGCTATACAGATGCTTATGATTCCCTGATAGAGCGAGTGCAGGAGCGAGTGGAGGGGATTGAGGCAGAACGGTGTCAGGTCAGATATGATGAGATTGTAGAGGAAGCCAATGACAAGCTTGCAGATGCCAGACAGGAACTTGAAGACGGCAAGAAGGAGGCTGATGAGAAGCTTGCAGATGCCAGACAAGAACTGGAGGACGGCGAAAAGAAGTTAAAAGATGGCAAGAAGGAATATAAGGATGGCAAGAAAAAGCTTGCAGATGCAAAAAAGGAGCTAGAGGACGGAAAAGCCCGGCTTGCAGATGCAAAGAAGGAGTTAGAGGACGGCAGATCCCAGCTTGCCAGTGCGAAAGAGCAGATTGCCAGTGGCAGAGCACAGATCGCATCTGCAAAGGAACAGCTGAATGCAGGATGGGCGGAGGTTTCAGAGAACCAGGCAAAGCTTGATGATGGAAAAGCACAGCTACAGGATGGCAAGAATCAGTTAAGCGCCGGTGAGAAGCAGATTACGGATGCAAAGGCGCAGCTTACCCAGAGTCAGCAGGAGCTTGACAATGGCAAGGCGCAGATCCAGTCAGGCAGAGAGCAGATCGCAGCAACCAGACAGGACCTAAATGCCAAAAAGGAAAGCTGCAATCAGGGACTTGCCCAGATTGAGCAGCAGGAGGCCAAGCTTTCTGAAGGAGAGGCTCAACTAGAGAGTGCCAGAAGTCAGCTTGCAGCATTGCAGGCACAGTATGAGCAGGCACAAGCTTCAGGCACATATTCTGAGGAAGACCTGGCGGCTCTGGCAGCACAGGTTTCCGCTTATCAGGAGCAGGTGGACAGTCAGGCTACCCAGCTGGAAGCATCCAGAAACCAGATCGCAGCAGCGAGAAGTGAACTGGAGAGTGGTTTAAGCCAGGTGGAGAGCGGACTTGCCCAGCTTGATACAAAGGAAGCGGAATTAAACCAACAGGAGGCTACACTTCCCGATGTTCAGGCAAAGATCGATGCAGGCTGGAAAGAAGTAAAGGCTCAGGAGAAGAAGCTGGAGCCTGCCAGAAAAGAGATTCAGGAAAAAGAAGCCCAGCTTGAGTCAGCACAGGAACAGATCGATGCTGCAAAAGCAAAATTAAATTCCAGTCAGGCTCAGTTAGAGGAGAAGGAGGCAGAACTTGCTTCAGGAGAAGCACAGATCCGGGAGAATGAAGGGAAGCTTGCTTCCGGTGAGAAAGAGATTGCCGACAATGAGCAGAAGCTGAAGGATGGCGAGAAGGAAATCTCAGAGAACGAGCAGAAGCTGAAGGATTCCAGAAAGGACATCAAAAAAGCTGAGAAGGATCTGGAAGAAGGTAAAAAAGAATACGAAGACGGTAAGAAGGATGCAGAGAAAGAAATCGCAGATGGTGAGAAGAAGATTCAGGATGCTCAGGATGAAATCGATGATATCAGTATGCCGGAATGGATGGTAACGGACCGCAATGATCTGCCGGAATATTCAGATTATGGGGATAATGCAGACAGAATGAGAAACATTGGTCAGGTTTTCCCTGTTATCTTTTTCCTGGTGGCTGCATTGGTAAGTCTGACCACCATGACACGAATGGTGGAGGAGCAGAGAACCCAGATCGGTACAATGAAGGCTCTGGGATACGGAAAGTATGCGATTGCATCCAAATATCTGCTGTATGCCTTTCTTGCCACTGTGGGAGGCAGTATCCTGGGGATTCTGATCGGAGAGAAGATCCTGCCTTTGGTTATTATTAACGGGTATGGCATTATGTACAAGGGAATGATGAACAATATCCAGATCCGTTATGAATTTAAATTTGCAATGATCGCAGCAGGTGCGGCAACGGTGTGTACCGTCGGAGCCACCATTTTCTCCTGCTACAGAGCACTGTCAGAAACTCCGGCATCACTGATGCGTCCCCCTGCTCCCAAAGAGGGCAAGAGAATCCTGTTGGAACGGATTCCGTTCTTCTGGAAGCATCTGAATTTTACATGGAAATCTACTCTTAGAAATCTTTTTCGATATAAAAAGCGTTTCTTTATGACGATTTTCGGTATTTCGGGAAGTATGGCGCTGATGCTGGTAGGCTTTGGACTCAGGGATTCCATTATGGATATTGCCAGACGGCAATATCAGGAGCTTCAGCATTATACAGGAACGATCATTGATGATGAGGATGCAACAGATAAGGAGAGACAGGAACTGGATGAATTTCTGGAAAATAACAGCCAGATCGAGAGATATACCCATGTGCAGTTTACCAAGATGAGTGTTCCCAGAAATAAATCCAATATCAGCGTATATGTGTATGTGCCTGAGAATCTTGAGACCTTTAATAAGGATGTAACTCTTCAGGACAGAAAGACAAAAGAGAAATATAAGCTGACAGATGCAGGTACAGTGATCAGTGAGAAGACGGCAACCCTGACAGGACTGAAAGTGGGGGATACCATGACCATCACAAAGGATGGGAAAAATTATGAGACAAAGATCGCAGCAGTAACAGAGAATTACATGGGACATTATATTTATATGACGGGAAATGTCTATGAACAGATCTTCGGGGAGAAGCCTGACTATTCTGCTACTGTGTTCACAGTAAAAGAGGAATATAAAGAATCAGAATCTGAGGTGGGAAATGAAATCCTGAAGCATCCGGCTGCGTTAAGTATCAGCTATACCAGCAGTCTGGAGGCCCAGCTTCACAGAATGCTTGGAGCATTGGATACGGTGATCATAGTGCTGATCATTTCTGCGGGAATGCTTGCTTTCGTAGTCCTGTATAATCTGAACAATGTCAATATCACGGAGCGCCAGAGAGAACTGGCAACTTTGAAAGTACTGGGATTCTATGATACTGAAGTTTCTGCCTATGTGTACAGGGAGAATGTTATCCTTACTCTCATCGGCGTGCTGGCAGGAGCTGTATTCGGAATCTTTTTGCACAGGTATATTATCCGTACTGTGGAAGTGGATGCGGTTATGTTCGGAAGAAATATCAATCCTGTCAGTTTCCTGTACTGCGGACTGCTGACAATTGGATTCTCCATGATCGTAAATCTGTTTATGCATCAGAAATTAAAGAAGATTGACATGGTAGAATCCCTGAAAAGTGTGGAATAAACGATTTGTCGCTTTATTGCAGGAAAGAAGAAATAGAAAAATACAGGATAAAATGTGAAATATATCAGATAAAACACAAAGAAGTATGAAAATGCAATAGCGATTTTTGACAAAATAAAAAAGTGGGGTTGACGTATTTTTGTAACTTTGTTATAATAGCTTCATCAATTAAAAACATACGGATTGTTACTGTTAGGCAGGC
>ERZ772812.2327-NODE-2327-length-12292-cov-5.618289_pt1 | contig 12292 bp, 9 predicted proteins | sample MGYA00511343_ERZ772812 | MGnify/ENA primary metagenome ERZ772812 (study PRJEB29015, sample SAMEA2737706) | human gut metagenome | biome: human gut; feature: human-associated habitat; material: faeces | place: China | collected 2012 ...
CAACGCCCATCCTCACGGCATTCCGAAGCACGCCACGCCGGGCGAATATGCCCGCGCAACGGGGCTGGAGGCCCTGTTTGGCGCACTGTATCTCTCCGGGCAGACCGCGCGCATCGAGGCGCTGTTTGCCGCCATGATGGAGGAAGACCATGCCATTTGACGCCATGTTTCTCACGGCCGTCGCCGCAGAGCTGCGCCCCACCCTTGTCGGGGCCCGCGTAGACAAGGTCCAGCAGCCCGCGCGCGACACCGTCGTGCTCCAGCTGCGCGGGCGCGACGGCGGCGGAAGACTGCTGCTGTCCGCCAACGGCAACCGGCCGCGCGTCCACCTGACGCAGGCGCAGCTGGAAAACCCCGCGCAGCCGCCGATGTTCTGTATGCTGCTGCGCAAGCATCTGGCGGGCGGCAGGCTTGCCGGTATCCGCCAGCCCGCGGCCGAGCGCATGCTCGACCTGACGTTCGACTGCACGGACGAGCTGGGCGTGCCCTGCCGCAAGCACCTGATCCTCGAGCTGGTCGGGCGCAATTCCAACCTGATCCTCACGGGGCCGGACGGCCGCATTCTCGACTGTCTGCGCCGCGTGGACTTTGAAATGTCCGAGCTGCGCCAGCTGCTGCCCGGCCTGTTCTATCACGAGCCGCCGCGGCAGGACCGCCGCATCCCGCAGGAGACGACGGAGGCCGAGCTTCTTGCCCTGCTCGACCGGCCCGACGCGGCCATGCGGCTGGACAAATGGCTGCTTGCCCACTTTGCGGGCCTGTCGCCGCTCATCGCGCGCGAGCTGTCGTTCCGCTTTGCGGGCGAGACGGACGCGCCCATCCCCACGCTGGACGCCGCGCGGCTGGCGGCATTTCTGACGGCGGAGTTCGCCGCCCTGCCGCCCGCGCAGATGCGGCCCATGCTGCTGTGGAAGGACGGCGCACCGACGGATTTCACCTATCGCGACATTCAGCAATATGGCGGCTATCTGCGCGCCGAGCCGTGCGAGAGCTTTTCCGCCCTGCTCGACCGCTTTTACACCGAGACGGACCACGCCGAGCGCATGCGGCAGAGGTCGCAGACGCTGCGCAAGGCCATTTCGAACCTGCACGAGCGCACGCGCCGCAAGCTGGAGCTGCAGCGGCAGGAGCTGGAGGCCACGCACGACCGCGAGCAGCTGCGCCGTCAGGGCGACATCGTCACGGCGAACCTGCACGCCATCACACGCGGGCAGACGCTGCTGCGCGCAGAGGATTTTTATGACGAGGATCTGCGCGAAATTGAAATTCCGCTCAAGCCGAACCTCTCCCCGCAGCAGAACGCCGCGCGCTTCTACAAGGACTACGCCCGCGCCAAGCACGCCGAGCAGGTGCTCACGCAGCAGATCGCACAGGGCGAGATCGAGGAATCCTATCTGGCCGGCGTGCTGGAGGAGCTGGCCCGCGCCGAAAATGAGCGCGACCTGAGCGAGATTCGAGCGGAATTGGAGGCCGGAGGCTATGTCCGCCCGGCGGACCGCCGCAAGCAGGGCAAGCAGCAGCCCTCAAAGCCAATGCACTTCCGCTCGTCGGATGGCTTCGACATTTTTGTCGGCCGCAACAACCGCCAGAATGACCAGCTGTCGCTCAAGACGGCGCGGCGCGACGACCTGTGGCTGCATGTGCAGAAATTTCACGGCACGCATGTCATCATCGCGTGCGCAGGCATCCAGCCGCCGGACGGGACGATCACGGAGGCGGCCGAGCTTGCGGCCTACTACTCCGAGGCACGCGAGAGCCAGAACGTCCCCGTCGATGTGACGCCCGTGCGCTTCCTGCGCAAGCCGAACGGGGCCAAGCCGGGCATGGTCGTGTATGACCGCTACCGCACGGTGCTCGTCACCCCGGATGCCGCCCTCCCCGCCCGCCTCCGCGTGGAATGAGAAATAACAGGAACGGCACGCTTTGCGTGCCGTTCGTTGTTTTATGATATATAATTTGCAGGGAAGGAGCATACCTCTCCCCGACAGCGCACAACCGGCGGATGAGCGCAGCTTTTTCCTGTTCCTTTCCCATTTTCAATTTGCTGTATGCCGTTCCCTACAGATTATCCCGGATGGCGCGCAGCGCCTCGGGCGTGTCCACATCCGCCAGCGCCTCCGGCGGGACGTCGACGGCAAGGTAGCGCTCCGGATACTGCCGGATGACGGCGCTGCCGCCGCGGTCTCCCTCGAGCGCGCACAGGGCCGGGAAAAATTCCCGCGGGAACAGGTTCGGATTGCCCCGCCGCGTGCCGCAGGCCGCGCCCACGATGCACGACGGATGCTCCCGCCACTGCCGCACGACCGCGCGCACGGCCGATGCCGACAGCAGCGGCTGGTCGGCCACGAGGAAGGCTATGCCGTCGCACTGCGCCAGCGCCTGCGTGCCGAGGCGGACCGTGCGGCTCAGCCCGTCGCCGGGCCGGTCGTTGCGCACCGGCTCGAAACCGAATTCCCGCGCGAGGGCTGCAACGGCGGGATACTGCGTGACGACGACGACGCGGTCGAATACTCCGGCCGGAACGGCCTCGAATGCCCGGCGAATGAGCGGCTTGCCGTTCAGCTCCGCCTCGAGCTTGTTCGCGCCGAAGCGCACGGCGTTCCCCGCCGCCATGATGACACAACCGAGCATGGTGATACCTCCAGTAAAAGGGATAATGGAATATGGAAAATTTCGCAGGGGCACCGGTCGTGCGTTGTAGGGGCGGGGACAGCCAGGCCCGTCCGCGAAGCGGCATAAGGACAGCCAAATCGATGCCGTGCACCGTTCCCTGCGCACGCCCCTTGATGTGTCATTGCGAGGAGCAAAGCGACGTGGCAATCTCGGGAAGGCAGTTGCAGTCCGTACAAGCCATCGCCGACCGCATGCAGTATTGTAGGGGAGGGGACAGCCGGACCCGGCACTGCACCGGCGGGAAGTGCGGGCTAATGTTAAAAAGGCAATGGCCCCCAAGTTTGTCATTGCGAGGAGGCCAACGGCCGACGTGGCAATCTCACGCAACCGATCACGTTTTCGCCTGGGCTTTCCTGATATCCGACATGGTACTGCGAGATTGCCACGGCCCCTTCGGGGCCTCGCAATGACAAATCCGGGAGCCATCACCGTTTTAGCGATAGCCCGTGCGAATCGTTCGTGCAGCGCCGGGCCCGGCTGTCCGCTCCCCTACAGCGCATCATCGGCAGCCTCGCGTCATTTTCCGCTTACTCTTCTCTCGCCCAATCGAGACTCCTGCCGACGGCCTTTGCCCAGCCGCGGCGATTTTTTTCGCGCTGCTCGGCCGTCATATGCGGCAGGAAGCTGACATCGCACCGCCACTGGCGGCGCAGCTCGTCCGGATCGTGCCAGATGCCGACGGCGAGCCCGGCCAGATACGCCGCGCCGAGGGCCGTCGTCTCGCGGATGACGGGGCGGCGCACCGGCGTGGCCAGCATGTCCGCCTGGAACTGCATGAGGAAGGCATCGCGGCTCGCCCCGCCGTCGACGCGCAGCTCGCGCAGCGACACGCCGGTGTCCTTTTCCATGGCGGCGACGAGGTCCATGCTCTGGTAGGCGATGGATTCCTGCGCAGCGCGGATGATGTGCTCGCGCTTCGTGCCGCGCGTGATGCCGACGATGGCCCCGCGGGCGTACATATCCCAATACGGCGCGCCGAGGCCCGTGAAGGCCGGGACAAAATACACGCCGCCGGTGGAGTCGACCTTCTGCGCGTAGTATTCCGCGTCGCTTGCCTCGCTGAGGAAGCGCATCTCGTCGCGCAGCCACTGGATAACGGCCCCGCCGACAAAGACGCTGCCCTCGAGGGCATAGGTCACATGGCCGCCGAGCCCGGCCGCAATGGTCGTGACAAGGCCGTGGCGGCTGACGCAGGGCGTCTCGCCCGTGTTCATGAGCAGAAAGCAGCCCGTGCCGTAGGTATTCTTGGCCTCGCCGGGGGCGAAGCAGCACTGACCGAACAGCGCGGCCTGCTGGTCGCCCGCCGCGCCCGCGATGGGAATTTCCACGCCCTGGATGTTGCAGGTGCCGAAGTCGCCGCTGCTCGGGCGGACGTCCGGCAGCATGCAGCGCGGGATGCGCAGGACCTGCAGGAGCGTCTCGTCCCAGTCGAGGCGGCGGATGTCAAAGAGCATGGTGCGTGAGGCGTTCGTCACGTCCGTGGCGTGGACGCGGCCGCGCGTCAGCTTCCAGATGAGCCACGAATCCACCGTGCCGAACAGCAGCTCACCGCGCTCGGCGCGCTCCTGCGCACCGGGCACATGGTCGAGGATCCACCGAATTTTTGTAGCCGAGAAATAGGCGTCCGGCACAAGGCCCGTGACGGCCCGAATGTGCTCCGTCAGCCCGTCGGCGCGCAGCCGGTCGCACAGGGCGGCCGTGCGGCGGCACTGCCAGACGATGGCGGGGTAAATGGGGCGGCCCGTGGCCTTTTCCCAGACGATGGTCGTCTCGCGCTGGTTCGTGATGCCGATGGCGGCGATCTCCGCGGGGTCGATGCCGCCGCGCGTGATGGCCTCCATCATGACGCCGTACTGGCTGGAGTATAATTCGAGCGGATCGTGCTCCACCCAGCCCGCCTGCGGGTAGAGCTGGGGGAATTCCTTCTGCGCGGAGGCGACGATCTGCTGGGAGCGGTCAAAGACGATGGCGCGGCTGCTCGTCGTGCCCTGATCGAGGGCGACAAGGTATTTTTTCATGGTTCCTCCTCAGTAAGGCAGCGTGCTGCCGCCGATGAATTCGCGCAGGAGGGAATCCTGCGGCACGAGATTCGCCGGGACGTCCGGCAGCTCCCGCATGACCTCGACCACATCTGACAGCTCCGGCAGGGCAAGGCGCTCCAGTTCGTCCCGCAGCAGCGGGCGGTAGACGCCGAGCTCGGCGGAATAGAACGAGTCGATGCTGCCGTGGGCGCGCGGCTTGAAGGGCATGATATAGCGCTGCTCGCCGCGGTCGACGCGCTCGCGCATGGCGATGGTCTCGGACAGGGCGCGGCCACGGCCCGTGCTGTCGCGCAGCATACGGCGGACGAGACGGATCTTCGACGGATGGAGCGGATGGCCGCTGCGCGGGGTGATGCGCGTGCGGACGCTGACATAGATGCGCGTCGTGCGGCCGTCATAGCCCGTGACCTCCGGGTTCAGGGCGTGGATGCCCTCCAGAATGACCAGCTCGCCGGGCCGCCTGCGCAGCGTGCGGCCATCGAAGACACGGACGCTGTTTTTGAAGTCATAGTGCGGCAGCTCCACCTCCTCGCCCGCCAGCAGCTTGCCGAGCTGCTCCTGGAAAAACGGCACGTCGACGCGCGACGGGCGCTCGAGGTCCAGCTCGTTGCGGCTGAAAAGCTCCAGCTCCCGCTCCGTGAGCGGGCAGAAATAGTCGTCCATGGAGAGCGTGTGCGTCTCCATGCCGCGGCGGTCCAGCTCCCGCTCGATGAGCAGGGCGGTCGTCGTCTTGCCGGAGCCGGACGGCCCCGCCAGCAGCACGGCCGGGCGCTCCTGCGCATGGGCGGCGATGAGATCGGCTGCGCGGACGATCTGCTGTTCATAAAGTCTGCGGTCATGCTCCAGCACCGCGGCGGGGTCCTGCGCAAGCAGGGCGCTGAGCTGATCGGTCGTCATAGGGCGTTCCTCCTCTGGGTCCCGGAAAAGCCGGGGCGTGTTTCCTTCCAGTATAGCACAACGCGCGGGAAAATGTTGACGGATTTCTGATTTTTGTGCAAATTGCCGGTTCTTTCGACAGCCCGCCGCATGCCGCGGCAGGGCCTTGCACAGCTTGTCAAAAAAGTCCCTCCGAAACTTTCGGCTGGGCAGATTTTTTGACAGTCTGCTTGCATTCCTTACCTGTCTCCTCTATAATATAAACTGTATGATTATGGTTAGGAGAAAGAAAGCAATGAGTAGTTTGAAGGAAAATAAAATGGGCACGATGCCCATTGGGCGGCTGCTGCTGACCATGGCGCTGCCGATGGCGCTGTCCATGCTGGTGCAGGCGCTTTACAACGTGGTCGACAGCGCCTTTGTCGCGAAAATTTCGGACGTTAATCAGGACGCACTCAACGCCGTTTCGCTGGCCTTCCCGGTGCAGAACATCATGATCGGCATCGCAACGGGCACGGCCGTCGGCGTCAATGCCCTGCTGTCGCGCGCGCTCGGCGAACGCGATGCGGACATGGTGAACCGCTCTGCCCTGAACGGCGTCTTTCTTGCCGGGCTGGGCATGCTGCTCAGCGCTCTGTTCGGCATTTTCTGCGCAGAGCTCTTCATGCGCTCCCAGACGTCGAACGAAGCCGTCATTGCCTACGGCACGGCCTATATCCGCATCATCACGATCGCCTCGTTCGGCATTTTCGGCGAGATCATCTTCGAGCGTCTGCTGCAGTCCACGGGCCGCACGATCTACACCCTCTTCACGCAGGGCACCGGCGCGGTCCTGAACATCATTTTTGACCCCATCCTCATCTTCGGCCTGTTCGGCCTGCCGCGCATGGAGGTCGCAGGCGCGGCCGTGGCCACGGTGCTCGGCCAGATCGTGGCGTTTATTCTGGCCATGATCCTCAACCACCGCAAAAATCCGGACGTCCGCCTGCATCTGCGCGGCTTCCGCCCGGACTGGAAGCTCATCGGCCGCATTCTGGCCATCGGCGTGCCGTCCATGATCATGGTCGCCATCGGCTCGGTGATGTACTACGGTATGAATCTCGTGCTCATGCGCTTTGAGCACGTCCGCGTGGGCCTCGGTGAGGTCGGCACGGCCGTCTTCGGCGCATACTACAAGCTGCAGAGCTTCATCTTCATGCCGGTGTTCGGCATCAACAACGCCGCGCTGGCTATTGCGGCCTATAACTACGGCGCGCGGAAGCCGAAGCGCATCCTCGGCGTGCTGAAGTGCGGCATCCTCGGCGCAACGGCGCTGATGGTGATCGGCGTGGCGGCCTTCCAGCTCATCCCGCAGGTCCTGCTCGGCCTGTTCAACGCCAATACGGACATGCTGGCCGTCGGCGACCCGGCGCTGCGCACCATGAGCCTCGCCTTCGTGTTCGCAGGCGCGTGCATCATCGTCGGCGGCGTGTTCCAGGCTCTCGGCAACAGCGTCTACAGCATGATCGTCTCCATCGCGCGCCAGCTGGTCGTGCTGCTTCCGGTGGCCTACCTGCTGTCGCTTTCCGGGAACATCGACGCCGTCTGGTTCGCCTTCCCGATCGCGGAGGTCGCCTCGCTGGCGATGACGGTCATCCTGTTCCTCCGCCTGTATCGGAAGAAGATCCGCCCGCTCAGCCGGATGCCGGCGGCAGAATAAGCGAGAAGGAGGAACGGCCCGATGGTCATTCTGCTGAAACAGCATGCCCCGCAGGCGGAGCAGGAGCGCCTGCTTGCCTGGCTGCGGGAGCTTGGCGCGGAGGTCCGCGTCACCGGCACGCCGGAGCGGCCGTTTTTCTGCCTGACGGGCGACATTTCCCGCATCGACCCGAGCCTTGCGGCGCGTTTCCCGGCCGTGGAGGACGTCCTCCGGCTGACAGAGCCGTACCCCCTGTGCAGCCGCCGCCTGCACCCCGAGCCGACGGTCGTCTCCGTGGGCGGCGCGCGCTTCGGCGGCGGGAACTTCGGCCTGATCGCGGGGCCGTGCGCCGTGGAATCGGAGGAGCAGATCTTTACGGCAGCCCGGCAGGCCAAGGCCGCGGGCGTCTGCCTGCTGCGCGGCGGGGCGTTCAAGCCGCGCACCTCTCCCTATGATTTTTCCGGGCTGGGCGCCGAGGGGCTGCGCCTGCTCATCGCCGCCGGGCACGAGACGGGGCTTCCCGTCGTGTCCGAGCTGATGAGCGCCGCCCAGCTCGACGCGTTCGCCGATGTGGACGTCATCCAGATCGGCGCGCGCAATATGCAGAATTTTGACCTGCTGCGGGCGCTTGGCCGCAGCGAAAAGCCGATGCTGCTCAAGCGCGGCGTCGGCGCAACGCTGCAGGAGCTTCTGCTGAGTGCGGAGTATCTTCTGGCGGCGGGCAACCCGCGCGTGATGCTCTGCGAGCGCGGCATCCGCACGTTCGACACGTTTACGCGCGGCACGCTCGACCTTGCGGCCGTGCCCGCCCTGCATGAAATGACCCATCTCCCCGTCCTCGTCGACCCGAGCCATGCGGCCGGTCGCGCGGCCCTTGTGACGCCGCTGGCGCTGGCTGCCGCGGCCTGCGGAGCCGACGGCGTGATGGTGGAGATGCACCCTGACCCGCTGCACGCCCGGTGCGACGGGGCGCAGGCTCTGCTGCCGGAGGAGCTGGCAGCGCTGTCACAGCGGCTGCACGCCGTGCGGGAGGCCTGCAGATGAAGATCGACATTCCCGTTTCGCAGCCCTACCGCGTGGACATCGCGCCGGGGCTGCTGGACGACCTCGGCCGCTATGTTTCCTCGGGAACGGCGGCCCTTGTCGTAACAGAGGACCATGTGGCTCCGCTCCTGCTGGAGCGCGCCTGCCGCGCGCTGCGTGCTGCCGGCGTGCGCGCCGTTCCGGCCATTCTTCCCGCCGGCGAGGAGACAAAGTCGCTGGCGCAGTATGCCGCCCTGCTCCACAGGCTCGCCGAGGCGGGCCTGACCCGCGCCGACACGGTCGTTGCGCTCGGCGGCGGCGTCATCGGCGATCTGGCGGGCTTTGCGGCCGCGACATGGCTGCGCGGCATCCGTCTGGTGCAGGTGCCGACGACGCTGCTTGCCATGGTGGATTCGTCCGTCGGCGGCAAGACGGCCATCGACCTGCCGGAGGGCAAGAACCTCGTCGGCGCGTTCCATCAGCCCGCCGCCGTCGTGTGCGACCCGCAGCTGCTGGACACGCTGCCGCCCGCCATCCTGTGCGACGGCTGCGCCGAGGCGCTGAAAACGGCCGTGCTGTTCGACCCGGACCTGTTTTCCCATCTGGCCGCGCGCGGCACGGACTTCGACCGCATGACGGTCCTGCCCCGCTGCATCGCCTGCAAGCGGGACGCCGTGTGCGCCGACGAATTCGACCGCGGTGCGCGGCAGCTGCTGAACCTCGGCCACACGGCCGGGCACGCCATCGAGACACTCAGCGGCTACCGCATTGCGCACGGCCATGCCGTTGCGATTGGCCTTGCCATGATGGCGCGGGCCTTCTGCCGCGACGCCGCAGAGATCGAGGCCGCGCTCACGAAGCTCGGCCTGCCCACCCGGACGGAGTTTTCGCCGGAGCGGCTGGCACAGGCCGCGCTGGCGGACAAAAAGCGCGCGGGAGAGCGCATCACGCTCGTCATTCCCCGCGCCATCGGCGACTGCGTGCTCCGGGAGGTCCCGGTGGACACGCTGGCGGATATTTTTGAAAGAGGAATGTGACATGGAGCTGTTCCTGCCGCACGGCCCGCTCGGCGGGCGAGTTGCCTCCATTGCGTCAAAATCGCAGCTGCAGCGGCTGCTGCTGTGCGCCGCGCTGGCAGACCGCGAGACGGTCGTGCACGGCGCTTCGGACGCCGCGGACGTGCAGGCAATGTGCCGCTGCCTGCGGGCGCTCGGCGCGCGCGTGACGGCGGACGGAAAGACACTGCGGGTGCAGCCGGTCACGGAGCAGGCGCACGGCGCGGCGGATTGCGGCGAAAGCGGCGCGACGCTGCGCTTTTTGCTGCCCGTGGCGGCGGCGCTCGGGAAGCATACAGCGTTTCATCTGCACGGCCGCCTGCCGCAGCGGCCGCTCGGCCCGCTGTGGGACGCGCTGGAGCTGCACGGCGTCCGGCTGAGTCGCCCCGCGCCGGGCGAGCTTCTCTGCGCGGGCAGGCTGGAAAGCGGCCGCTTTCTGCTGCCGGGGGATGTTTCGTCCCAGTTTTTCTCCGGCCTGCTGTTCGCCCTGCCGCTGCTTTCCGGTCCCTCGGAGCTGCATGCGGCCACGCCGCCGGAATCGGCGGGCTATATCGCCATGACGCTTGCGGCACTCCGGCGCTTCGGCATCGCCGCGGAGCCGCTCCCGGACGGCTGGGCCGTCCCCGGCGGGCAGCGCTACCGCTCCCCCGGTGCGGTCCGGGCGGAGGGCGACTGGTCGAATGCGGCCTTCTGGCTTGCGGCGGGCGCGCTCTCGCGGCCGGTGACGGTCACAGGCCTGCAGGCAGATTCTGCGCAGGGCGACCACGTGATTCTGGAGTATCTGCGCCGCTTTGGCGCAGAAGTTGAGCAGAACGCAGACGCCGTGACGGTCCGTCCCGCGCCGCTGCGCGGCTGCAGCCTCGACGTGCGCGGCACGCCCGATCTGGCCCCGCCGCTGGCCCTGCTGGCGGCCTGCGCCGCCGGGACGACGCGGATCACGGGCGCGGCAAGGCTGCGCTATAAGGAAAGCGACCGGCTTGCAAGCATCTCCGCCGCGCTGCGCGCCCTTGGCGCAGGCGTGCGGACGCTGCCGGACAGGCTGGAGATCACGGGCGGCAGGCTGACAGGCGGCACGGTGGACGCCTGCGGCGACCATCGCATTGCCATGCTGGCCGCGATCGCCTCGGCACGCTGCGATGTGCGGCTGCGCGGGGCGGAATGTGTGGAAAAATCGGACCCGCATTTCTGGCAGACGCTTGCCGGACTGCGGGAGGGAACGGAGGAGAGCAGATGAGCAGCGGCTTCGGAACGGTGCTGAAATTACAGCTTTTTGGTGAATCGCACGGCCCGGCCGTGGGCATGTGCCTCGACGGCTTCCCCGCGGGCTTCCGGCTCGATCTTACGGCCCTGCAGGCCTTTCTGGACCGGCGCGCGCCGGGGCGCAGCGCCCTGTCGAGCGCCCGCCGCGAGGCGGACCGCCCGGAATTCCTGAGCGGTCTCGCGGACGGCCTGACCTGTGGCGCGCCGCTGACGGCCGTGCTGCCCAACGGCGACGCCCACCCGGCGGACTATGCCGGGCTGGAGGATACGCCCCGTCCGTCGCACGCGGACTACCCCGCCACCGTAAAATTTCACGGTGCACAGGCCGCCTCGGGCGGCGGGCATTTCTCCGGGCGGCTTACCGCGCCCCTGTGCGTGGCGGGCGGCCTGTGCCTGCAGCTGCTGGCGGCGCAGGGCGTGGAGATTTTCGCCCATATCGCGCAGATCGGGAGCATCCCGGACCGCGCGTTCGATCCCCTTGCGCCGGAGCGGCCGGGCAGCGGCTTTCCGGTGCTGGATACCGCGGCAGGCGCGGCCATGCGCGCGGAGATCGCGGCGGCGGCAGCGGCAGGGGACTCCGTCGGCGGCGTGGTGGAGTGTGCCGTGACGGGCCTTCCCGCCGGAGTCGGCGCGCCGATGTTCGGCGGCATGGAGAACCGGCTGGCGCAGGCGCTGTTCGCCATCCCCGCCGTGAAGGGCGTGGAGTTCGGCAGCGGCTTTGCGGGCGCAGCCCTGCGCGGCAGTGAAAACAACGACCCCTATTACATGGAAAACGGCGCGGTACGCACACGCACGAACCACGCAGGCGGCATCCTCGGCGGGCTTTCCACCGGCATGCCGATTGTATTCCGCGCAGCCTTCAAGCCCACGCCGTCCATCGCCCTGCCGCAGCAGACGGTGCGTCTGTCGGACGGCGCGCCCGTCACGCTGGAGCTGCGCGGGCGGCACGACCCCTGCATCGTCCCGCGCGCCGTGCCCTGCGTGGAGGCGGCCGCTGCGATCGCGGTGCTGGACGCCGCACTGGAGGCACGGATATGGAAGCTTTGAACGACCTGCGGCAGGATATCGACGCGCTGGACGCCCAACTCGCGGCCCTGTACCGCCGCCGGATGGATGTGGCCGCGCGCATTGCGGCCGTAAAGCGGGAGCAGGGCCTGCCGGTCCTGCAGCCGGAGCGGGAGCGGGAGCTTTGCGCCCGGCTGACGGAGCTGGCAGCCCCGGCTCTGCAGCCCGGTATGCAGGCCTGGTTCGGGGCCCTGCGCGCCGCGAGCCGCGACTGGCAGGAGGGTCTCCCCGCCCCCGGCGCGAGCCTGCGCTGCGGCCTGCTGGGCGAGCACCTGCGCCACAGCTATTCCCCGGAAATTCACGCCATGCTCGGCGCGTATTCCTATGACCTGTTCGAGATCCCGCCGGAGGGGCTGGCGGACTTCCTGCGCGGCGCGGCATGGGACGGGCTGAACGTGACCATCCCCTATAAACGCGCCGTCGTGCCGTTCTGCGCGGCGCTCTCGCCCATGGCAAAGCAGACCGGCAGCGTGAACACGCTCGTCCGGCGGGCGGACGGCACGCTGTACGGCGCGAACACGGACGCCGACGGCTTCCGCCTGCTTCTGGAGCGGGGCGGCGGCATCGCGCCCGGCGAAAAGGCCCTTGTGCTCGGCTCCGGCGGAGCCTCGCAGACGGTG
>ERZ772812.2337-NODE-2337-length-12252-cov-19.802492_pt1 | contig 12252 bp, 13 predicted proteins | sample MGYA00511343_ERZ772812 | MGnify/ENA primary metagenome ERZ772812 (study PRJEB29015, sample SAMEA2737706) | human gut metagenome | biome: human gut; feature: human-associated habitat; material: faeces | place: China | collected 2012 ...
AGGCGAGGAAGTGCGGCGGATCGCGGCATTTCCGCCGCACCCCCTCCGCACCCGGGTTTCCAAAAAGGTTCCGGGATTTGTGTGCTAATGGCATATATAAAAGCACAAAGTAGTTGAAGAAACCTATTGTAAATTATTATCAGCGTCTTTAGGAAACAATAACATCTGTCCAGTATAGATTATATTTTCATTTGCAATGTGGTTTAAGCTTAAGATTGTTTCTCGATTGGCCTGGTACTCGATACCAAGGCTTTTGCATATTCCCGCTAATGTATCTCCTGTTTTAACGGTGTAGACAATATAATCACTGGATGAAGTCTGACCCGCCTGAATTTCAGCAATTTGGGCTTGAAGGTCTTCGATAATTTTCTTCTGATTATCCAAGGTGATCTGCTGCGATTCAATCTTTTCAAGCAGTTCATTAGGTGAGAACGAGTTTTCATCTTGATTATCGCAAAGTTGCCCTTGCCCAATAGCGTCGATCTCTTGCTGCTGTGTTTGAATGGATTCTTTCAGTTTGCGGTTCTGCTCAATTAGCGCGCTACGCATATTGAACATACTGACCAGACTTATACCGGCAATAAGAATTGCCAGTGCAGACAGAATTAGTAATGCTTTTCCGCTTTGATGCGTGGGCTGCTTGCGAGTTGTCTCTCTTTCAGGTTCAATCTTTATAGATTTTCCCACATCATCATAAATGTAATAGCCCTTAAGTTTCTCAATTTTCCCATTCTTCCACTGAAAAAATCCGCGAATCTTCTGAATCGGGTCAATCACATAGGCCACTTGAAACGGAAGATTGAAAAAGTTCTCTTGAATAAACAAATCATAATTTGAAAGGAAGATGCCGTAGCTTGGGTGTGTGTGCTGCCAACCGACTATTTTTTTATCAGGGTATTTTGCACCTTGTTCTTTATATACATAGTCCCATGTTTTGTGAGTGAAAGTCAGCGTCGATGCCGAGGCATCCGTATATCTCGCTTCAATATAATTTGAGATTATAACATGTAGCTTGCCAAGATCTTCGCAGTAATTTCCAAGTAGGATTGTTCCTCGCTCGTGTTCGACATCTGCCAAAGCGTATTTTTCTAATGCCCGGTAAACATCTTGCTTGATATATACCTTAACATCGTCATGCTCAATCTCCCCAAATGCGAGGAAATTCATAGGGAGCTGCACATGAGCTTCGTTTTCATCATGACTATCTTGAATTTCTATATCAAAGTCTTTTTCCAAATCCAACGCCTCCTCTTTACAACGATAAAATGATTACAAGGAGAGCATAACCTACAGCGGTCAGGATCGCCGCAGTAGAATTCACTCCACTGTTTTGCATGACAAACTGCCTTTTATATGGTTCATTCATCGCCTTGACTTGGGTTGCCTTCTTCTCAAGGAAATTCATATAGATATAGTTCCCGAAAATGCCAAGGGCAATATAACCGCATAGGGGTAGCAAAGAACCAATCGTTGTTCCAAGTAAAGAAAGGGCAAAAGAAATACCCAATACCGCCGCACCGTAAGCATACATTTTACGGTAGAGCATCCAGTAGGGCGCAATCAGAAACGCTGGCCAATTCCAAGTGTTTTTCTTGTTTTGCGCTCTCATCTCTTGGAATTTAGGAATATAATATTCCGATTTTACTCCAATCAGCATTTGGATGTCTGCATCAATTTCTGCGGTATTATAGCCAAAAGAAGTAGTATTGCTTCCTTGGTAATAAGCAGCTCCTTGCTGATTCACATATGCATACGGATTTGTGTTTGCAGGATCTGATTGCTGAAAGGCCGGTGCTTGAGCAGACACCGATGTTGACAATCTGTTACCGCATTTTGAACAGAACAAAGATGTACTTTCATTTTGCGCCCCGCATTTTGTACAATAGACGGTTACTCCGGCAGACTGCGAAATATCTTCAAAGCTCATTTCTCTGGTTGTAACCGAACTGTTGTCATTGTCAGCTGTCTTGATTGTTCCGAGGCAGCCGAAGGTGGTACAGCCCTGATTTTCGATCCAGCAATCCTTGTGGTGCGGCATATCACATTCACTGCATATGACGATTTCATCATCAGGCCTAAATGCAGTTTTGCAATACGGGCATATTTTCCCGGTGTAGTCGTTCACAGGCCTGTCCTCCGTAAATTGAATTTCTGACATTCTCCACTTCTAATCAAGGTTCATTGTCGTTACTTGACTGTGTATGAGGAGATGACGACTCGCCGGTTCCTTCTACACTGCTATTGCCAATGTCATTTGGCTCATTTCCCGTAGGCGTGTTATCTGTTTGTGAAGAATTGCCGGAAGCATCATTTCCGACAGTATCTTGCGGCTCTACAGCACTTGACTCAACAACAATTCCCGCTTCAGTCAAAGCGTTTTTCAATTTTTGAATCTCACCAGCCTGACTCCAGATGAGCTGTTGCATATAGGAAAGGCTTTGGTTTGCACTTTCGGCAAGCGTTTTTTGCTGTTCTTCAAGCTTTGATAACTTTTGATTCGTTGAAATATTAGAAAATGTCAACAGAATCACTGCAACAGTGAGCACGGCGATAAGAACATTTCTGATGCTGAAGATAGAGGACTTTGTTACTGCGGCTTCTGCCTTATCGGCATCAAATGTAATTTTTGCTCCGGTCTTATCGTAAATGTAAAAGCCCTTGCATTTTTCTATTTTCTTATTTATCCAAAAATAGAACCCCTCGATTTTCTGAATGGGGTCAACCACGTAGGCAACCTGATAGTCCTCATTAAAGAAATTTTGGTGAATAAACTTATCATATTCAGACAGAAAGATACCAAAATCAGGGTGTGTGTGAATCCAACCAACAATCTTCTTTCCGGGGTGCTTCTTTTCAATTTCTTTGTGAACATATTCCCAAGTTTCGTGGGTGAATTTCAATGTGGTTGGAGTTGCTTCGCAGTATTTTGCTTCAATAAATCCGGAGATGATAATATTAGTTTTTCCAAACTCCTCGAGAATCGTTCCAATCAGCATTCCGCCGCTTTCGTTTGTGGTCTTGTTCTGTGTGAACTTGTGTATTTCCTTGTAAACCGATTGAAGAATGTAGATATTTTTATTTTCTTCAACACGATCTCCAATAGGAAGCATGTTCTGCGGCAGCATATTCTCAGTTAACTCGGGTTGTAAAGCCTTCTTCTTGCTATTCCTTACTCGCTTTCCCATTTTCTCACTCCCATATGTCAATATCGAAATCTGTCCGTTCTGATGGATCGAACTTTGGGGTTATGTTTTTCTTCCTTTGATAGATAAGCAAAATGCTTAAAATGATATTTCCGAGCAGCGATGCCGCTGCAATCCCGATCGCAACATAGGTTACTGTCGGCAGAGCGTATTTCTCATGCTGCTCAATATTATCGTCAACATCGGATCGATTATCAATCGGAGAAACTATATTTGGTGGCTGCACCGCATCAGGTATGTTGCCTTTTCCGTCTGTTTCAATCCCAAGTGATTTCAAGTAGTTTTCTATTCTGTCAGTCGGTATCGATAAGCCAATTCCTTCACTATCGGTCATTTTCAAGGTGTTCATTCCAAGAACTTCGCCGCTATCATTTAGAAGTGGGCCACCGCTGTTACCTTCATTAATTGCAGCATCAATTTGAATATAAGACTTCTCTCTGATAATCCGTTCTTTTGCAGAAATCGTTCCCTTGGTAAGTGTATATGCCATTCCTTTTGGAGCACCAATCGTATAAATGTCGTCACCGATTTTCACGGCTGATAAATTCGCCATCATGAAATAAGGAAAGGTAGCATTCTCAATTACAAGAACGGCAATATCTTCATCTTCGTTAATGCCAAACAGAGAAGCCGCGTACTCGGTGCCATCGTAGGTTGCAATCGCAATATGATTGGGATCAGCAATTACATGAGCATTTGTGATAACGCAGTTCTCGCCTATGGCAAACCCGCTTCCAAGGGAAGTTCCCGAGTAGACAACAAAAACTGATTCATATGCTTTTTCGGCATCAAAGCCGATAGCGCTTACAGATGAAGCGGAGGCGAATAATACCGCCGCCACCATCAGTAAAGAGAGTAACACTCTGACTGGCTTCACGATATTACTCGCCTCCAAATCCATTATTTTGTATTAAACACAAGCACAGAATTTCCGATTGCAATGGCATCGCCCTGACGCAGAATATGCCGTGCAACTTTCTGACCGTTGACAATAGTCCCCATTGGTGTTCCGCAGTCGGTCAAGACATATTTGCTGCCATCAAGCGTGATGTCGCAATGATGCGGACCGACCAGCTTATCCTTGAACAGAACAATCGTGTTTTTGCCGTTGTTGCCAATGCTGGTAGTGCCGGCAAATACAAGATATTCTTTTCCTTCAAATTCACCACGGATAACCTTAAGCCATGCAGCCTTTGCAAACTGTTCGAGCAACCCAACACCAACGCCAATCAGGATACCCATTATAACGATAGCAACACCTCTCGCTACAACATCATTAGGAATCACCTTGCAGACATAGTTGAATAAGAAGCCGCCAACAAAGGCTCCGACCAAACCGCCGAGGGAACAGAACAAGATTCTCTTCTTTTCGGGTTTGATCAAACCAACGGCTACACCGATACCAAGTCCCATGATGGCCCACCCTAAGCCACGCACGAACGCGGCAGTAAATTCAGCAGGTTCGTCGCCTAACAGGCTTGAATACATCCACTGTGCAAGATAGCCACTCACAAAGCCGATGGCAAGAGATACGCCAGCGCCGATTAAAGCATATTTGACTGCTTTTTCCTTGGAGCCATAGTAGACCCCTTCGCCAATTCCTAAAAACAGGCCGATAAAAAGTGCGATAACTGCCGACCACAGAGCCGTTTCAGTCCTTGTTACCGTAGCAATGGCCTCTCCGAGCTTATCTTCGTCACCATCATATTTATCGCTGTAGGCATCATAAAGTGCGTTATCTGCCTTATCATCGTAGGTCGAATAATCCTCTAAATAATCTTTAGCTGCATAGGATGCAGCGGAAGAATACCAAGTGCTAAAGGCTGTGGAAGAGTCAGAATCTTTGCCTTCTTTTTCACAGTAACTTTCAAACTCGTCAAAAGCTTTGTCGAAAGCTGCATCTGCTTTTTCACGGTATTCAAAGTAGTCTACAAGCTCAGAGTGTCCACTGAGGCGAGCGGCAGCAACATTACTGGTGACGTTTTTGTCGGTCAGTTCTGAGATTCCAAACCCTACAAATGCACCAATCAACGCCCAAAGAAGGCCTTTGACCAAAACAGTTTTGAAATTCAGCTTATTCCCTTTTACCGTGCCACCGTGAGAAACGGTTTGCATTCTTTGTGCCGTGGGAATAAACTCGATTCCGGCCAATTCTTCAGCTGTGATTTCAAAATCATTTTCATCTGATTTTTCAGATACTGGTGGCGCACCGTTGTCGTTTTCCTGCTTTGCCGTTGATGCGGGTTCATCACTATCTACGATTTTTCCTTCTTCATCAAACAGATCAATTTCAACCGGCTCCTTGGAGGAAGCGTAATCGGCCACATGAAGGTTGATATTGCCTACAGGGAATAGGTGCTTGTTTTCCATCGCCCATTTTGCGGCATCCGCCGACAAAGGACTGTAAGAGTTCCATGATTTATACTGAATCATGTCGCCGATATTGATGATGATGTCGCTCAGGGACTCACCTGCGCCCCAAATATCGCCGATGCAAATCTGGCCATCACGGAAGTTTGGGTGCCAAATCGGAGTTAGAATTTTGCAGATGGGCTTGTAGCGGGGGTAGTCTGCATGAAGCGTAATTTCAACTTCATGCCTACCCAATGTTTCAATTCTACCGTCCGGCAGAAGATAGATGCCGTTCACAAAATATGTAACATGGTATTTCTCGGGTGGTTCGTCACCGATGGGAGTTACAATGATGTTCTTGTGACCGGCAAAGGTTTTCTTGATTTCCTCGTAGTCTGAGGCAAGTCGTCTCATTCTTGCGGTCATATGGCTGCGTCTCCTTTATAGATTCTCAAACACTTCTGCTTCATCAGAGGTGAATTCATAGTAGGTCGTATCCATTCCGATTCTGCCTCCGACGATATGCAGCAAAGGAATGCCGATTCCCATGGGTGTTTTGTCCAAGAAACTCTCGTCCCCCGTAATGGAATGGACGCTGTCAAATGTCATCTGCGCTCCACATTTCGGACAGGTCAGCATCTCTCCTTTCAACTTGTGGACAGGAGTAAACAGAGCTTTACTCTCTCCGCAGGAGCATTTTGCTGTTGTCGCAATATCCCGATCAAAATCAAGAACGGCCTTTTCACCAAGCTCACTACGAATCTCTGCCAGCATTTCTTTGAGAGAGGTTGTCCGTGCAGACCATGGCTTTTCAATGATTTTCTCATAGGTATCGTGGCTCATGCAGTCGTCCTTGCGCTGATACTCAACGACATAGGAATCGTGAGTTAGGCCGTTGAACACATATCCTTTTCCGGCGAGTGTAGGAAGATTCCGATCTGCATGGAGCAGTTTCAACATTTCCTGCACTTGAATGCCAGCAATAACTGAAGAAGATGTTGGCGTAGTTGGGATTTTCCCCTCGGCCATTTGCTCGTGCGTCAGCAGGGCACAGGATTTGCGTTTGTTAATGAGGCGCCAGTCCATCTCTGTCATGGTGCATTCATAGCAAGCCCCCTGACCCGGGACAAACACTCTTGCAAAGCCGTTCAGAGCTTCAATCGCCCCGTCGATCCACGGACGGTTCACCTTATAACAGGACTGGTTGATTGCAAGACGAGCCTCTCGGTTGTCAAGGCCACCAAGCACAACATTCATCCGGCGAAAGACACCCAAGCCAACATCGTCAATGATATTAGCGATAAATGCTTTCGCTTTGACATCCGGATTGATTTCCATTGCCCGTTCCGCAGCTACCTCGGCTTTGTATCGACCGACATCTCTTGCACGATAGAGAATGGAACGGGTAAGGTTCGTGCTTTCAATGGCATCCATATCATAGATAAGAATGCGACCGATTCCGAGAAGTGTCAGGTTCTTGATCAGCTCATTTCCGATTGCACCTGCGCCTACAACCATGATCGTAGCGTTTTTCAGTCGGTCTTGATCCCACCACGGAATTAGACGCAAACGACTGTAGCGATCTTCTTCAAAATCAGAGTTTTGCAGTTCAAATGTGTTTGCGTTTTCACCCATTACAATACACCGCCCGCCGTGATCTCAGGCTGAAGGCGAAGAACATCTCCATCCTTAATGCCAGCCTCGGCAAGTGTTTGCGACTCGAGAAGCTGTCTGCCAGTCACTTTGTGGATAAACTTATAGCTGATCGGATTGCCGTCAGGACCAACAGAGGGCAGCTTGATTTTTTCTACCAGCTTTACCATGATGATGCCACATTTAATATCATCGGGCAGACCGACTTTTTGCTCCTTATTGCCTGTTGCATCGACGATAACGACATTCACTTTTGCCATTTTAATAAGCTCCTTTTTATTTTAATATTCTTTGACGGCCTACTTTTCTTTTCTGCACGCTCCCGGAAAATAGATAATTTTTATAATACTACAATACTGAATTCTAAATTTAGTTTACTAAAAATATGTTTTTTGATTATACACATACAATCAGAATGAGAATCTTTCAACTTCATCTCATAAGTATGATGAAAAGCATAGCACCATCAGCTGTGGCACATGTACCATATAAAAACAGTTTCAGTTTGTCTTGTACGTCACTTCAAGTCCTTTGTCAGGATGGTATTTCCATGTGACAGTAACATCCCCAAATGTCTCAGACTGCTTTCCGTCGGCACCAGTAGTTTGCCCCATATCATTAAACAAGGAGCTCGGCAAGCCAAGCGCATCATTGACTGCTGCAATTGCCGTATATGCTTCGGGGTAGGCCAACCCATCATCATCCCAATCATAGGGATTAGTATCTATGCTCAAATAGCTACCGTCTAATCCGTAATCTGCCCAAGTTGAGTCGCAGTACTGGTAATAAAGAGCCTTAAAACGGGGGCCACTCTTTACAACAACTGTCAAACTATCTGTCTTTCCACCTGCCGAAATAGTTATCGTGCAAGTACCATCCCCCTTGGCGGTTATCTTGCCAGAATCGCTCACAGTTGCAACGGATTCGTCAGAAGATTTCCATGTTACATTGACATCTTTGGACTTTTCCGGGGCGATGGTGTAAGAAACTGTTGTAGAACTATTGGTTTTCAATTCAAGGGAAGATTTAGAAAGTGTAATCGTATCCACCGACGGCCCTCTAAGGTAAAGAATCAAGGCGATGACAGCAACTGCAACGATGCCAGCAATAATCGGTAGGACAATTTTCTTTTTGCTCTTGTTTTTCTGAACGCCGGCATTAAACTGATTGATGGCTGCGCTTACTCCAGCATCGACTACAAGCCCAACCTTTTGACCACACTTCGGGCAAAAATTCTGCCCGTCTTCCAGTTCGGCACCGCACTTACTGCAAACTTTTTCCTTAGGGGCATTTTTCGGGGTCCCGCACTTGGGACAGAATGCCTGTCCATCACCTAAGGGCGCACCGCAGTTGGAGCACACATCCGTCGGATTGGTGTGCTGCTCCTCATAATGCTGCTCCTTGCAGCCAAAAGTGGTGCAGCCCTTGTTTTCTTCCCAGCAGGCTGCATGATGAGGAATGCCACACTCAGGGCAAACCTTCACCTCTTCTCCTTCTTTGATCTCCGTTTTGCAGTACGGACAGATCTTGCCAACATACTCGTCCATTTCTCTGCCTCCAGTTTTTATTTATTCTGAGATGCCGCTGCATCAAGGTAAACAAATCCTGCACGGCTCATATTCGCCGCTTTCAAATTCTTCCTCGATCATCCTGCGGGCATTGGTCTTATCCTTCACGAAAATACAATCTTTCTTGTGATACTTGTTTCCTGACTCCGTTATATAATAGTCACCGTAATACAATTGCTGTTTGTGGATGTAGCAAAGCGCTGCAACCGCAACAGTAAGCAAGGCAAGCCCGATAATCGAGATGAGCACCGCTTTTTTATGGCGATGAAGGATACGCTTAATTTTACTGGAGCTACTTGGATTCAAGAGGTAATGGGCAAACTCATTGGCCTCATATTCGTCCTGCACATCCTGGCCGATAATCGGAGATGTATTCATGTGTCGGCAATAAATGTGTCCTTCTTCATGAGCCAAGACCATCAGCTTTTCATCATCAGATAAGTCCTCATGTATAAAAACGACTCTGTGGTTGCAATCTGCATAAGTAAAGCCCCTTGACCGTAGAACCGCATCGGAGATATTCAAAGCATCTATCAGGCAGGCCACGGCTTTCTCATTATAGATGTGGTTGAATTCAACTACCGTATAGCCTTGCTTTTCAACAGCTTCTTTGAGTGCCGGATAAGTAATGCTGTAAATTGAAAACTCCCTCTGAAAGGATTTGGCGCTCTGTTTGGCTGTGTTATTCCTCATGTGTTTGCTTAATCTCCTTGATTGCCCGATATGCCTCTTTTGTCTTTGCATTTGGAGCAACCGGAACATTAAAGTTCATGCCATCAAAGGATTTCACGATTACTTCTCCGGGAGTTGAAGTACACCTTGCGTATTCGACCATAATCATTGTTCGGATTGACCGCATAGCCTGCTCATCCAAGTTTTCAATTATAGCGTTTGTCCCATCGCCTAAGAACAAATCAAGGTTCACATCTTTTGCCGTATTTCCGGCATTAAACGCCAACATAACCTCTTGCGGTATGGCTTTAATTGATCTAAGGACTTCGTGCGTCTTTTGGTTGCAATCATAAAACAGAACAAGAGATAGAAATGTTGACCAAGACATTTGTTTAGCCCCACGCTCAATCGCACTATACGTTTGTCGGGACACCCCAATCAAATCTGACAGTTCTTCTTGCGATACACCTGCTTTTGCTCTTAGCACGACTAATTCCGGTGTAAGCGTAGTAATGAGTTCCCCTTTTCCTCTTTTGAAATCGGCCAAATAGTGCTTCCCATCTTTTGCCCTCCTCAGGCAAATGCTTTCGTAGAGTATTCCCCTTGACGAATTCTCAATCATTGATACTTACAGGTATAATTATACATATTGTGTTCAAATTTGTCAATTATTTTCGTAAAAGTATTCGAAATTTTATTGATTTTGAATTAAGCTGCCATAAAGAAGTTTCACTAACATCTATTAGGCGCTCTTTCACAGTCACTTCTGCCGTAGCAGTGCCAATTTGGTATGTTAATCGCTATACCAAGAACAGGAGAAAACATTTATAAGCGAAAAGACGTTCGGTGGGAAGCACGAATCGTTGTCGAATATGATGCAAAAGCATGGAAGGTACAGATCTTTGCCGGAATGCCAAGCCCCTTATTGATTCGGTCACGCAGTTCTCCAATCGCCTTGTTCGTATAGGAGATCACAATGATCTCTCCCGGATCTATATTCTTTTTCTCAACCAGATACTTGACCTTTGCAGCCATCGTTGTGGTTTTTCCCGCACCTGCACCAGCTACCAACAGGCAGTAGTCATCATCGGTAATTACTGCACGGCGCTGTTCTTCGTCCAGTTGAATATTGGGGTCGATCTGTTTTAGGATATTGTCAAAATAGTCTTTATCCCGCTCCAGTGCACGGTCCACATATGTTGTGTTATGCGCTGTAATATCTCTATTCAAAGATTGCATCTGACGCAAAAAGCGGCGCAGCAAATCGATATCAACTCGTATCGCCGCAGCGTTATTGCAGACATATTGAAAAATAAGCTTATTGCTTAGACTCTCGTTGTATTTTCCATATGTATCCCGCAGCCTCTGTGCATCTCTGTGCGAAATATAGTGTTCTGCCGAAAACAACTGTGCGTGGTCTCGTTCGAAAGAAATCAGGACGTTTTGCAGATTTTTGTAATCCAGTCCCGTCTCTTTCATGTGCGGAGTATTCTTACTCAAAGAGGAAAAGTATGATGCTGGCAGCCCACAGTGAGGGCATTTTTCAGCTCTGTCGGAAATTGAATTTCCACACTCTGGGCAACGAATTAAGGCCATATCTGTGTCCTCCTTGTGGCATTGCAAAGTAAACTATGCGTCAAATCCAAGCTTTTTCAGTCTTCCTCGTACTGCCGATGTGCTACGCTTTAGGGTAATGGCCATCTCACTCACTGGTACGGACTTCTTATATAGGTCAATGAGGCAGTCATCATGATCTTTCGTCCATGGAGCGCCTTGCATCTCTGTCTGCATATTCTCTGCTGTGAGAATTGCATCCAGATTGTCTATGATAAAATGCTGCGCGGCATTGTTGTAAACGACAACCTGATAGGGTCCGTTGCTGCTCGTTCGTTCTTCCACGGAAATGCCGGTTTCTTCGCCAATTTTCGTCGGTCTTTTCGTGTGCTTTCCGTCTGGTGTGAGTGCCCATTCCATCATTCCAATTTCCGTGAGCCACGTGAGGATTCCTGAATAGGTAAGTTTTTGCATAGTGTCATTATCCGCCAGAGTATTTATCCGTTTGGCGATTTCGCTGGCCGGGATAGGTGCCTCGGAATAGGCAAACTGGCTTCTTTTCTCTATGGGGATTTCAAGAGGAAGCTTTTTAGGTTTCTTATTCACAGCCGTCTTCGTCCCGCCATTTTCAATTACCTGCCGCAACACGTCAGATATGAAGAAAAAGCAACGCGATAACCGGACATTGTTGATAAGATCATCGTCTGGTGCCATGGTTCCATCGATGGGATTGATGCCGTTTGCCAGCTTGTCCATATACATTTTTGCCCGTTCTATTTTTTCAAGTTCCGTCATACGTTCCTCCTTATCCCACTACCAACTTATTTGTCTTCTTCAAAAACTTCGCCGGGATTAGGTGCAATGCCTGCTGCTTTGCACAGTTCAGCCTTGCTCATCTTTTTATCGACGAGCAGGTTCCAGAGCTTGTTATAGGAAATAGCCATCTCCGTTTGACCTTCGACTGCAAGTGTTGATTTTATTATACAATTTTTCCCGTCACGAAGCAAGAGAGTTTCGCACTGAGATACGAAACTCTCTTGCTTTAACGTCAACATCATAAAGGCTTGAAATCATTCCGACATCGACCTGTGTGCAGACACCGGCCGTGCTTGCTAAGACCCTCCCGCGCCATAGGCGACGACCCTTCCGATTCATTTTGCTGCCACAGCCGAAATTTGGCTTCAATTTAGGGAACCTCTGATTCAATTGCAAGAGCGGTCAGCGAGGGATTTTGTTCCAAATTGAGGTTT
>ERZ772812.2338-NODE-2338-length-12251-cov-2.868071_pt1 | contig 12251 bp, 9 predicted proteins | sample MGYA00511343_ERZ772812 | MGnify/ENA primary metagenome ERZ772812 (study PRJEB29015, sample SAMEA2737706) | human gut metagenome | biome: human gut; feature: human-associated habitat; material: faeces | place: China | collected 2012 ...
CCCGCATACTCCACAATCATGGCCGGGTCTACCATCATGCCGACCGATACGAAGAAGATGGCGCCGAACAAGTCCTTGACCGGCTTCACCAGGCGCTCTATGCTCTCCGCCTCTACCGTCTCGGCAAGAATGGAGCCCATGATGAACGCGCCGAAAGCAGCCGAGAAACCCGTGTGCGCGGCCATCACCACCATACCGAAACAGAGTCCGAGAGAGACTATCAGCAAGGTTTCCTCGCTCATCAGCTTCCGGCACCGCTTCAACAATCCGGGGATGAGGTAAATACCCACCACGAACCAAAGTATCAAGAAGAACAGCAGTTTGGCAATGCTCCCCAGCATCTCCGTACCCTCGAAGTTATGGCTGACTGCCATCGTGGAGAGCATCACCATCAATACGATGGCAAGAATATCCTCCAGGATAAGCACACTGAGCACCAGCCCCGTGAACTGTTTCTTGCGCATCCCCAAATCATCAAACGCCTTATAGATAATAGTGGTGGATGACATGGCAATCATACCGCCCAGAAAGATACAGTCCATCCGTTTCCAGCCGAAACCGGTACCTACCGTCACACCCAACAATATCATACAAAAGATGATGGTACACGCAGCAATAATCGCCACGCCTCCCACCTTCACAATCTTCTTGAAGCTGAATTCCAATCCCAGTGCAAACAGCAGGAAGATAACGCCTATATCCGCCCAGGTCTGTATATTAGCCGTGTCCATCACCGACGGTGTATAGGCCATGTGAGGGCTGGCAAGGAATCCTGCAACTACATATCCTAATACCAGCGGTTGCTTCAACTTCTTAAAAAGCAGGGTCATAATCCCCGCACAAATCAATATCAGAGCTAAATCAGCTATCAAAGGGGCTAAATGTGACATAACACTACTTATCTATTAATCAGAGATATACAACTGCAAAACTCTGCAATACATCTGCAGTAGCTCTGCAATACATCTGCAGTGGCTCTGCAAAAGCCTTGCAGCGTCACTGCAACTGCTTTGCAGCAGCACTGCAAAAGGTATGCAGTAACTTTGCAGCAGTTGTCTGCACGATTCTACAACACTCCTTTCGAGCTTGGCAGTTCAAAGTGATAAATATCCCTCTTCACCGCCATCTTCAGCGCACGTGCCAACGCCTTGAAGATGCCCTCTATCTTATGATGTTCGTTCTGTCCTTCGGCTTTTACATTAAGATTCATCCGGGCAGCATCGCTCAAGGACTTGAAGAAATGCAGGAACATTTCCGTCGGCATATCTCCCACCTTCTCGCGCTTGAACTCGGCATCCCATACCAGCCACGGGCGTCCGCCAAAGTCAAGGCACACTTGGCAAAGACAATCGTCCATAGGAAGGGCATAGCCATAGCGTTCAATGCCCCGCTTGCTTCCTAAGGCCTGATAAAGGCAGTCGCCCAGAGCAAGGGCGGTATCTTCGATGGTGTGATGCTCGTCCACTTCAAGGTCACCTTTCACACGGATGGTGAGGTCCATGCCGCCGTGCTTGCCTATCTGTTCCAACATGTGGTCGAAGAAGCCCAGTCCGGTCGCGATGTCACAATGCCCGTCACCATCCAGATTCAAGGATACGTATATATCTGTCTCCTTGGTAGTGCGACGTACTTCCGCCGTACGCTCACCGGCAAAGAGGAATTCGGCAACCTTATCCCAATCCCTGGTGGCGAGGGCGCAGTAATCTTCAAGTCCGTCACAAGCGGCACCGCCACCTTCGGAAACGGGTTTCAATAATGCCGTGTCATCTTGCAGAAGAATGGCGCGGCAGCCCAGATTCTTTGCCAGTTCCACATCCGTAGGCCGGTCGCCAATGACGAAACTGTGGGACAAATCGTAGTCCGGGTTATCGAGGTATTTGGCAAGCATTCCGGTACGCGGCTTGCGAGTCGGTGCATTGTCGTCGGGCATGCTGCGGTCTATGCAGATGTCGTCGAAGGTGATGCCTTCGCCTTCCAATGTCTTCATCATCAGGTTGTGTGCCGGCCAAAAGGTCTCTTCCGGAAAGGAAGTTGTGCCGAGCCCATCCTGATTGGTCACCATTACAAAATCAAAATCCAGCTTGCTGCGGATGAAGCCAAGATTGCGCATCACTTTCGGATAGAACTCCAGCTTCTCCAGGGAGTCCAGCTGATAATCAATGGGCGGCTCAATGACTAAAGTCCCGTCACGGTCTATAAAAAGTAGTTTCTTCATTTTAAAGGATATTTTTTTTGAGGGAATAAAGGGAGTTATCGGGAGTTAGAAGGAGGTAGAAGGAGTTAGAGGAGTTAGAGGCCAGTAGTTCTGCTTGCATAAGCATTACTTGTATAGAACAGCAGTATCGGCCTTTAACTCCCTTTTAATCCCTTTACCCCCCTTTTACTCCCTTTAACTCCTTCTACATATATTCCTTCAGCGCTTCAATCAATTTTTCATTCTCTCCTCTCGTTCCCACCGTCACCCGCAGGCAATTTCCGCAGAGTGACACGGAGTTACGGTTGCGGACAATGATACCCTTGCCTACCAGATAATTGTAAATCTTCACGGCATCCGTCACACGGGCCAGGAAGAAATTGGCATGGGAAGGGAACATCTTCACCGTACATGGCAGTGCGGCGAACTCGGCTTCCAGATTCTCCCGTTCTTCTTTCAAGGTCTTCACCCAACGTTCTATTTCATAATAGCGGTGAAGCATTTCCACTGCCTGCTTCTGTGTCAGCTGGTTCACGTTATAGGGATATTTTATCTTACTGAGGATGCCGATAATCTCCGGTGAGGCAAATGCCATGCCCAGACGGATGGCAGCACATCCCCATGCTTTGGAGAAGGTTTGCAGTACAATGAGATTCGGATACCGATTCAAATTTTCGAGGAAGGAAGGTGCTTCGGAGAAGTCATTGTATGCCTCATCCAGTATCACCAACCCATCAAACTGGCGAATCAGCGTTTCAATCTCGCTACGGAGCAGGTCATTGCCGGTAGGATTGTTGGGAGAGCAGATAAAAATCAGTTTGGTATGCTCATCCGCAGCAGCCAAAAGCTTGTCGGCAGAGAACTGGAAATCCTCATCGAGCAGCACCTTGCGGTACTCCACATCATTAACGTCGGCACAGACTTGATACATGCCGTAGGTAGGGTCGATAGCCACTACATTGTCCACACGGGGTTCACAAAAAGCACGGAACACCAAATCGATAGCTTCGTCACTGCCATTCCCTAAGAAGATGGAATCGGGACTCACCTTTTTAATTCTAGACAATTCTGTCTTTAGCTCCCGCTGCATGGGGTCGGGATAACGGTTGTGCGGCATGTTATAAGGATTCTCGTTTGCATCGAGAAAAACGGATGCCGCAGCACCATTATATTCATCACGTGCTGAAGAATAAGGCTTCAGACGCCAGATATTCGGACGGGTAAGTTCTTGTAATGTTTTCACCATGTTATTTATGATTTGACAATTTACGATTAAAATTACTTTAAGCCATCAGCTCTCAATTTTCAACTTTCAATTTTCATTCTCCAACTGCCCCAGTCTCACACTCACAGCATTCTTATGCGCATCCAGCTGTTCATTGGCAGCCATCAGCTCGATGGCAGGGCCGATGATATTTAATCCTTCCGGCTTTATCTCCTGAAAAGTTATCTTGCGGATAAAGCTGTCGAGGCTGACACCGCTGTATGCTTTGGCATAGCCGTTTGTCGGCAGGGTATGGTTTGTGCCCGAAGCATAATCTCCCGCACTCTCCGGAGTAAGAGAACCCAGGAATACGGAACCGGCATTCACGATACGTTCTGCCACGGAAAGATAATCCTCGGTTTCTATGATAAGATGTTCGGGAGCATACGCGTTGGTCAATTCAATGGCTTCTGCCATGCTGTCCACTACAATCAGTTTGCTATTGGCAAGAGACTTTTCGGCAATCTCTTTACGTGGCAGTAAGGCCAGTTGGCGTTCCACTTCCACCTTTACAGCTTGTTGCAATTCGACAGAGGTCGTAATTAATATAGCCTGACTGTCCACTCCGTGTTCTGCCTGGCTCAACAAGTCGGCGGCGACAAAAATCGGATTAGCTGTTTCGTCAGCCAAAACTTCTACTTCCGAAGGTCCTGCCGGCATATCTATCGCCACATCACGCAAGCTCACAAGCTGTTTGGCAGCCGTGACATACTGATTTCCCGGACCGAATATCTTGTAAACCTTAGGCACACTTTCCGTTCCGTATGCCATAGCGGCAATGGCTTGTATGCCGCCAGCTTTGAAAATCCGGTTGACACCTGCCACTTTTGCGGCAAACAGCACAGCGGGATGTACCTTTCCGTCACGTCCCGGAGGGGTGCAGAGAACAATCTCCTTGCATCCGGCAATCCTGGCGGGAACGGCCAGCATCAGTACCGTAGAAAACAGCGGAGCCGTTCCTCCGGGGATATACAATCCCACCTTTTCTATGGCAACCGCTTTCTGCCAGCAGGTCACCCCCGGCTGAGTCTGCACTTTCTTGCCCTCAAAGCGTTGTGCGGCGTGGAAAGTCTCGATGTTCTGCTTTGCCAGGCGAATAGCTGCTTTCAAGTCTTCACTCACCAGGTTTTCCGCTTCCTGCTGTTCCTCTTCCGACACTGCCAGCGAGGCCAACACCACTTTATCAAATTTTTCTTCGTATTCCAATACGGCACGGTCGCCTTCCGTTTTTACACGGTCTATAATAGCCCGTACCGTATCAAAAAGGTTTTCCGTATTCATCACCGGACGTTTCAGCAATTCCGCCCACTGAGATTTATCAGGATTAGTAATTAAATTCATACCATCAACATTTAAAGTATCATTTTTTCAATCGGCAAAACCAGAATACCTTCCGCTCCCAATGCCTTCAATTTACCGATAATCTCCCAGAAACATTTTTCATCCAACACTGTATGTACGGAGCACCAGCCCTCTTGCGCCAACGGCATCACCGTAGGGCTCTTCATACCCGGAAGTACGGCAATAATTTCATCCAGTCTATCTTTCGGCGCGTTCATCAGCACGTATTTCTTGTCTTCCGCTGTCTTTACCGCATTCATACGGAACAACAATTCATCCAGAATCTCCTTCTTCTCCTCACTCATATTCTTGTTGCCAATCAACAGAGCCTCGGATTTCATCACTACTTCTACTTCTTTCAGGCGGTTGCTCACCAAAGTAGAGCCGGAACTTACAATATCAAAAATCGCATCAGCCAGGCCAATCCCCGGAGAGACCTCTACCGAACCGGTAATCACGTGTATTTCCGCTCTCACCCCCTGTTCTTTAAGGTATCGGGAAAGAATGCCGGGATACGAAGTGGCAATCTTCTTACCCTCAAACCACTGCGGACCCGTATATTCAATATCCTTAGGCAAGGCCAATGACAGACGGCATTTGCTGAATCCCAAACGCTTTACAATCTCAGCATCTTCCGCCTTTTCCATGAACTCATTTTCACCGACAATGCCCAAATCGGCAACTCCCGTAGCTACTGTTTGCGGAATATCATCATCGCGCAAAAACAATACTTCCAAAGGAAAATTGGAAGACTGTACCAGTAACGTGCGTTTCGTTGCGCTTAGTTTAATATCCGATTCTTCAAGGAACGACATTGTTTCGTCAAAAAGACGGCCTTTGGCCTGTACTGCAATTCTTAACATGATATTATTTATATTTATGGTTTGCAAATAAAAAAACGAGGTTTACCAATGTTCGGTAAGCCTCGTTCATTATATGTTCTTCGTTATGCACATATCCTCATACGCCCACCGGATTATTCCTCAGGATAATAATGGTGATGATGTGCAACGATATTCTTCATACTTTTTCTATTTCTAATGCGACAAATGTAAACGATTTGTTTTAAACAAGCAAGGATTTATCACGAAAAATTTGATTTTTCTTTCATTTTCATCAAACAAGGGGTAAAATTTCATCCGGTTCTACATCACAATGATGAAAACACATTTCCTTTTCCGCCTTTTCCTGCGGGAAAGTAAAATAGGTACATGTAGCCTCCGTACAGAGTTCGCCCATGTTGTTATACAATCTTGCTTCTATAACGGCAATATTACGTTTCTGCTCACGCAACGATGCCCGTAACACCAAGTGTGTATCATTGGTAGATATGGACTTACGAAAACGAGTCTCCATTTTAGAGGTCACTCCTCCGGTCTGCAACTTACGGAACACCACCCAACCGCAAATTTCATCCAGCAATACGGACTGGATACCCCCATGCAACGTATTCAACCACCCCTGATACTCCGGACGGGGTTTCCAGATACTTACTATCTCATCGCCGTCTTCATAGAATTCCATTCTTACACCTGCCTCATTATCGGGAGAACAGCCAAAACAATTATAACCTTCCATGTTTTTCCATGGGTTGATAATCTTCTTCATACGATATCTTTATTATATATTTCTTTCACAACTCTTCTGCCACATCATATCTTTCTGTATAGCCTTGTAAATCGTTATACATATACATTACCTTATTAAGGCAACTTGTGCACGAGCGGCAACTAAACCAGATAGTACAACTGTTATTAACAGATATATCCTATGAAAATCCATAATACCTTTACATCTGTTTTTCATTCACAATACTTTTCACAAAGATACGAAATCTTTAAAATGGAATATTAGTAAGAATACAAAAAACAGTGTAAAATCGGAATAAGCGGTTAAGTTTTTCCGATTTCACACTGTTACCAATATTACAGAATATATTACTCTTTACTTCTTGCATTCCATACTAACAACGCCAACAGAACAGACAACAATGCCGCACCTATCCAAAACCAATTGATATACGTAAAATCATAAACTTCTACACCATCAACGAGGCGTTTATTACCCTCAATTAATACACCGCTCATCACATCCTGCAAACCTGCTCCGATATAACTGGCAATACCTACCACTCCCAAAGCTGCACCCGAAGCATTGCGAGGAGCAATATCCACAGCCATTAATCCACCCAGAAAGCAAATTAGCACACCGATACCCAGGCCAAAGAGAATCATCGCTAAAGCATCCATCCAAAAATGTACACCCGGAACAAGCAGGAAAAGACATAGAGCAAACACATTCATCAAACCGAAAATCAAGGCAGGAATATTGCGACGACCGCCAAAAAACCTATCTGAGATAACGCCAGAAAACATTGTTCCTACAATGCCGAATACCGAACTTATAGAAATAATGAAACTGGCATCCAACGTAGAATAGCCCTTCTCAGCCTGCAGATAGAAAACACCCCAGCTATTTACCGCATAGCGGCTGATGTACATGAAAGCACTACTAAGTGCAAGTATCCAAATAGCCGGGTTTCTCAATACCGCTTTTTGAGCACGATTGAACTCCTCCGTCTCTAAAGCATCCATCTCCTTTTTCTTTTCAGGAGCATTGACAGCAGGAAGTCCCTTGCTCTGAGGAGTATCATGGAAAAAACGCCAGACTACCAAAGCGCCAATCAGACCGACAAGGCCAGCACCCAGAAAACCGTAACGCCATCCCAGTGCACTTACAATAGAGGCTACGATAATGAAAGTCATTGCCTCACCGATGTTGTGACTCGCACTCCAAAAGCCGTAAAAAGAACCACGTTTCTTGTCCGTGAACCAACGGGACAAGCCGACCACACAAGAAGCAGCACCCATAGACTGAAACCATCCGCTGATACCCCAAAGAACGGCAAACAGAATAAAAGAATGTACAAATCCCAAACAGAGGTTCACCAAAGCAGTCACCAGCAAACCGGTCGACATAAAACGATTGATATTGCTACGGTCAGCAAGAAAACCGTTCATAAACTTACCTACAGCATAGGTAAAGAACAGCACAGCACCGATAATGCCCAATTCTGTTTCCGAGAAAACGCCCTCATCTACAATCGGTTTCTTTACGACATTCAGGCTCAAACGACAAACATAATACATGCCATAACCAAGTGTAGCAGCAAGAAAAGTAGACCACTGAAAACGTTTCAAACGCTGTTTCTGTTCGGACAAAGATTCTTCATTACAGGGTTTCGGTTGTGAAACCCTGTAAAAGTTTATTATATTCTTCAACATACTTTTAAGTAACCCTTACATCTCAATCATGCAGTTTTCTTTTCCGTAAATAGTCCAGCAAGTAAGCAGGCCTGTCAGTTTGAATGATACGGCATCCTAATGTATCAATTAAGTAGCCATAACCTGAATCCGGATTCTGCAAAGACATATCATCATCATGCCCGCCAGCCATTGTATCCCATAAAGTATTATACCAAATTAGAGAACGTCCATTCAGGGTAGTTGCAAGTTTTTTAGGAAGCAAGTTTGTATCTTTTACAAATAGTAACTCAAAAGCAACTGGAGACATATCTTTAATAAAAGCCTCTATGTGTTTCTCGGCTCCAGAAGCATCAAGGTCAACAATTGGCATATAAATTACATCTTCCAAATAATCACCAAATTGTTTCTTCACTTCGGCAACCGGTCTTCTCCCTTTCATTATAATTTGTTTGGTAGTTCCGGTTTTCTTCATAAGCTCATAAATCTGATCAAAGTAAAGGTCTGCCTGATCCAAATTTATCATGATTTTTCCTTTAGCATGCAACAATGCCTCTTCCAAAGTCGGCACTTTGTGAATAGTACGGATATTACAACCATTTCTCAAATTCAACTTACGAATATCACTCAATGTGTTTTCAGAAACCAATCCTTTTCCGGTAGTAGTACGATCCAATGTGCGGTCGTGCATAAGAATCAGTTCGCCGTCTTTCGTTTTCTTAACATCCAACTCAACAATGTCTACTCCCATTTTAATAGCGTTATCTATTGCTTCCAACGAATTTTCAGGAAAATTACGCCAATCTCCACGATGAGCCACTACAATTACAGAAGTCGAATCGCGACTCATCAGCTTTTCACGAATCTGCGCAACATGATCTTGTGCTGAAAGTTGCAATGCAACAAAGACAGCATACAATAATATATATATTTTTTTCATTTCTATTATTTTTAAAAGCCTGGAGAGTTATCTCTCCAGGATAGTTTATTAATTACTCAACCGTATACCCTTCATTCTGCCAGCCGCCCTTATCACTGACATTCTCTATTTCTGTCTGAGGAATCGGATATAACTGACGATAAGCAGCTATTCCCGGAAATACAGTAGTCATTTGTCCGGTACGTACGATATCAAACCAACGGTCACATTCCAAAGCCAATTCCAAACGCCGTTCTTTATATACAGCCTGACGAAAAATTTCTTTTGTAGATAGCTCTTCTAATGTCTTTCCCATGAGATTAGCATTAATACGAACTGCATTTAAAGCATCCAAAGCTTCCTGTGTAGGAATGGCAGAAAGTTCATTGGCAGCTTCTGCGTACATCAACATCACTTCGGCACAACGCATAACAGGGAAATCCGCACTTGTTTCATTATTTGTTGCGGGAGCATCGAATTTACCCGGCCGCTGACCGCTTCCCGTTGGAGCTACTAACGCTTTCCGATTATCGTCATTATTTTCAAATTCAGCCTGTTCCAAAGATATTATATTACCGTTATCATTATTTCTATATCGATTATTCTGATGAACGGATTCTCCTACACCACCTTTCAGATACTGGACTGCAAAAATTATATCTTTACTAGTCTTTAAATTATTAGGAAAAGTTTGAGGCATAGGTACCAAAGATAAATTCCGCTTAGCATTGATATCAGCAACTACAGAAGTCAATTCATTAATCACTTCTTGATAGTTTTTCATGTATAAATATACTTTTGCCAACAAAGCACGTGCTGCATAAGATGTAGCACGCCCTCGCTCTGATTCATCCCACACTTCCGGCAAACCTTTAGCTACAATCAAGTCTTTGATAATCAAGTCATAAACCTCACTAACAGGAGAACGCTTGTTGTTACGTGCTTCAGCTACAGTCTGCGTTTTTGTAATAATAGGAACCTCTCCCCATAAACGCACTAGATTAAAGTAACACAATGCACGTACAAAAGAAGCCTGTCCTGCTATTTGCGTTCGTTGTTCTTCAGTCATTTGTACTTTCTCCATATTTTGGAGTACAAGATTACAACGATAAATAGTCTTATATAAAGAAAGCCATGCACCCGACAAATTGGAATTAGCCGGAGTTTCGGTAAATACCTCTATTTGATAGGTAATACCACCACTGGCACCAGAATTGTCATTCTTAACATTATCCCCCCGAACTTCCATTAAAGTCATGAACTTAGAACCATATTGATCACTCGATTGCAACTCATCATAAATACCAATAATAGCCCCTTCTAATCCCTTGACATCCGTATAAAAAGTTTCCTCTGTAGGAAAATCAACAGGTTTCAAATCTATAAAATCATTACAACCAGAAAGAGCAATCGCTGTAAAAATAGATATTATTATTTTTTTCATATTATAGTATTTTTAAGATTAAAACGTAAGGTTAACACCTATAGAGGTGGTTCTTGCCAACGGATAAACCCCATAATCCTCACCATTGGTAGTCACTGCACTACGATTGGAAACTTCTGGATTATAACCTTCATAGTGAGTGAATGTAAATGGATTTTGGAGTGAGCAATAGATACGAGCAGATTTTAAATAAACCTTCTTTATCCAATTTTCAGGTAATGTATATCCTAATGAAATATTCTTGATACGTAAATACGAACCATCCTCTACATGCCAAGTAGATGTAGTACCATTCTGTCCTTTGCTAACACGATTGGCACGCACGTTCATTCCACTTCCCGGCTCATCTTCCGACTTCCAACGGTTTAAAGCACCCTTATAATTATTCATATTCCCTTCATGATTATAAAAATAGCGCCGAGAAAGATTCAAGATTTCATTTCCTTGAACACCCTGAAATACGATGCCAAAGTCAATACCTTTCCAAGCTAACGTTGCACCAAAGCCGTAAGTAAAGTCCGGCATATAATTACCTACAATAGCACGGTCTGTATCTGAGATATCAAGCACTTTATCACCATTCACATCTTTAAACTTGAAATCTCCGGGTTTCGTGTCTGCTAAGCCGTAGTTTGTTGGAGAATCCATATAGTGCAAGGTTGCATCCACTTCTTCCTGATTCTTGAAAACTCCCTCTACTACAAGTAAATAATAACTTCCAATAGGCTCACCTACACGGGTTATAAAATAAGCATTACTCACTGAACCGGAAGAAATTATATCTGCATTACCAGGCCCGAGTTCCTTTACTTCATTGATGTTTTTCGAAATATTAAAATATACACTCCAATTAAAATCACCCATCTTCTGGTTGGTAGCAATATTAAATTCCACACCTTTGTTATTGACTTTACCAATATTTTCCAGACGAGTTTTATACCCTGTTGTCATCGGAACCGGAACATCCAATAATAAATCATAAGTATTACTATTGTATAAGTCCAAACCCAAAGTCAGACGGTTTTTAAATAATGATGCATCAAAACCAATATTAACTTGAGCTGTCTTCTCCCAATGTAGTTCAGGATTAGGCATACTCTTGGGGGCAGCTCCCTTAACAACATCTGCACTATTCCCAACAGTTCCTGCAGCTTCTGTCACAACATTCGCTTCAGTCCCGGTAGTTTCTGATTTCGCAGCTCCCTGAACACCTTCAAAAGCTTCATTCTTCTCTTTGATCTTCGCTGCATCCACATACCTTGCCAGTACATAAAAATAATCTGACAGTCGGTTCATATATTTCTTGGCTCCGGTATCCGATCCAAACTTCACACTGACCAGCGCAAGCTCTCTCTCAGCTCTTCTGGCCACAGCTCTTGTCACGTCAACCTCAGCCGCAACCCGGGAATCCCCCGGAAGAATCGGAAGCCTCTCTCCGGAAAAAATCTCTTTCATCCGGCCAATCTCCTCCTCCAGAAGCTCCGTCCGGTCTTCACTAACCTTAAACTCCCGATTATAAGGATCAGAAACCCCATCTATAATCTTCTTCAAAGTCTCCGAGATCTTCTCCAGCATCCGGACAACATCCACATCATCAACCAGAACCCGCACAAGCCCAATATGACTCATCAGCTCCTCAACTGACCCCATCAGACAAATCCGATCATCCGACTTTGAAACATTCTTCGTATGGGAAAGATCCGTCATCCCCTTATCACCATACCCGGTATAAACCTCCATCCCAGCTCAACCTCCCAGCAACTCCTGATAAATAATCCCACCCATATCAGACCAATTTTACAATCCTCAACCTGCTACGCATTTCA
>ERZ772812.2340-NODE-2340-length-12248-cov-12.178709_pt1 | contig 12248 bp, 9 predicted proteins | sample MGYA00511343_ERZ772812 | MGnify/ENA primary metagenome ERZ772812 (study PRJEB29015, sample SAMEA2737706) | human gut metagenome | biome: human gut; feature: human-associated habitat; material: faeces | place: China | collected 2012 ...
TATTATGCCCTTCTAGGGCTTACTCAAGCCACCGGCTCAGCCGGTGGTTTTGACTTATACAATATAAAAAGCCCGCCGGCAGAGCAGTGCATCGCTGTCTGTCGGCGGGTTTTCTGTTAAGCAGCGGGGAAAACGCGGGGGTTAGCTCTGCTTGCCGGTCTCGGCTTTCATGGCGTTGTAGCCGATGAGCACGGTCCAGACGTAGGCGCAGGTCTTGGGGATCATCAGCATACCGATCAGAGGGTTGACGTCTGCCCACAGCACCACGGGGATATAGAAGCCGAAGCTCAGCACGATGGTCAGCCACATCCAGCGGAAAGCCTTATCGTTGTTCTGCTTGGCACTGCGGTAGAACAGCACGATGATCAGCAGACCCAGCAGGGCAAAGGGCACATTGCGCAGGATGCCCCATGCCAGCGGGGTGTGGTTGGTGAGCCACTGGTTCTGCGGCATCATGCACAGCACGATGCGCACAGCGGACAGGGCGTACACGGCGGCGGTCACGTTCTTTTGTCCTTCGATCTGGTAGCGCTTGCGCCAGACGTAGTACAGCAGCACATAGAACACGGTCATGGTCACAGAGGTGATCCACTTGCCCAGACCCAGCGGCACGGCGTAGTTTTCCAGACCGGTGGTGCACAGCGCCAGTGCGCGGGGCACCAGATGGAAGGCGTCGCCCGCGCCCAGCACAACGGCCATCAGGCCGAACAGGCGGAACTGGGTGCCAGTCTTGCTATCGCGGATCATGCGGATGCCCACCGTGAGCACGGTGACCAGATAGAAGATGTCGAAAACGGTTTCAATAACAGCTCTCATACGTTTTTCTCCTTTATTTGTTTTGATTGCAGTTTTTTGATTTTATGGCGAACCGGCGCGGCAGAGCCGTACCGGAAGCATCGAAGGGAAAAGGGCTTGCAGTAGTATGGTCTGCAGGGGGCAGAAACCAAATTGAACTATGTTCACATTGGGGCTTAAAAAACTCCCACAAGGCTTGTGGGATGTTTTTTGCTTAATAAATGGTCCTGCGCACGATCTCCAGCACCGCAGAGGGGTCGAAGTTCTGCTGTACCACCGCGGACAGCATCAGGGAGAACAGGATGCCCGCAAACTGTTCCGGGGTGAATTGCTCGGTAAAAGCACCTGGACGGATCTTGGTATCATGGCGCAGCACGTTGCACAAGGCGTCCAGAATGTGCTGCCATGTCTGCCGCATCTGCTGCTTGCCGTCATCCGTATCCTGCCGCACAAAACCCAGCGCATGGTGTGTGAAAAAGCCGGGATATTGTTGGCAGCCGTATTCCATCTGCCGGTACATCCACCGGATGCAGGACAGGGTGTCCTGAAACACGGCTTCGTCCTCCGGGTGGTGGAAGATGTCGTTCCAGATGCTTTCCACGGCCGCGCTTACCAGCTCGGTCTTGGAGCCGAAGTAGTTGTAGATGCAGCCCACGGAGACCCCGCAGGCGGCCGCGACCGCACGGATGTTGACCGCTGCCCAGCCGTTCTGCTGGATCAGCTCCCGGCTGGTTTTCAGGATGTCCGCCTTGGATGTTGCCATTGGATTCATACACTCACCCTCCAACATGAACAACGTTCACAATGCACAGTATACAGCGGCGGTGGGCTGTTGTCAAGGGGAAAATAAAATTTTTTGCAGCTCTATTTCGCCGTCTGCACAGCGGCAGGAAACGAAAGCTGCATATATGCAACCTGTTTCATGTTTCTGCCACCTAAAATGTGCCAAATTCATGTCAAAATGGTAACAGTTCTTGTTTCATCGTTGATTTTTGACGAAAAAAGCTTGCTTTTTTTGTCAATGTGCGTATAATAAGAGAACATCAGCCCAACCAAGGCGGTTGGTATGCTGCCGGGGGCTGACACCAACAAAAGACGAAAAAGGAGATAATCCCTATGAAGCTCAAGACTGTTGCAATTGCCGCTGCCACTCTGGCACTGGCTGTCGGCATGACCGCCTGCGGCGGTGCTGCCTCTACCGCTGCATCCTCCACCGCATCCTCCACCGCATCCTCCACCGCATCCTCTGCTGCTGCCTCTTCCGAGGCTGCTTCCTCCGAGGCTGCTTCCTCTGAGGCTGAGGCTACTTCTGCCGAGTACACCGTGTACAACACCACCGGCAGCAAGGTGACCGAGCTGTACCTGTACGATGCAGGCTCTGAGGACAAGGGCGAGAACCTGGCAGGCGAGGGTCTGGCTGACGGCGAGAGCATCGTCATCACCCGCGATGTCGAGGCTGACAAGCAGGATGACGTTGTCTACGTTCTGGAGTTCACCACCGAGGACGGCAATACCCAGAGCTTTGACACCCTGCACTATGAGGTGGCTCCCATCTCTCTGAAGAGCGTGGACGCCGCTGCCGGTGCTACCGCTATTGCTTTCGAGGCTCCCCAGAAGTAAGAGCAAACCCTTGCATCCGCAAACAGAAAAAGGCTGCTGCACCGTGCGTGCAGCAGCCTTTTTTGTATAAAATCATATCACATCCGGAACCCACGGAAGCCCCAGCCGCCGCAGCAGCAGTTGCACAGCAGGTTCAGCAAAATCATGCTCCAGCACCAGCGCAAAAGCCCGCCGGGCTGGGCGTAGGTGGTCTGGGTGCGGTAGGTCTGGCCGGGGTTCTGCATCCGGCGCAGGTGCATCTGGTACTCGGTGTTGCTCGGGTCCAGCTGCACGGCGCGGCGGGCGTCCTGCAAAGCGTCCACGCTTTTGCCAAGACCCTGATTGGCCAGCGAGGAGAGATAGTACCACCGCGCATTGCGGCCGGTCATGCCGTCCAGCACCCGGCGCGCCTCGGCGTAGCGGCCATTGGCCACAAAATTGCGGGCGGCCTGCATCTCCGGGGTGTCGGTGCCGGAGGCACTGGGCCCGGCCTGCTGATAGCCGCCAAAGCCAAAACCGAAGCCAAAGGGATCGAAGCCCTCAAACCCGTCAAAGCCATCAAAGCCGGTGTAGCCGTAATTCTGCTGGCCATAGCTCTGGCGGTTATAGCTCTGTTGCTGGTAGCCGCCGTAGGGGTTGCCGCCCATCTGGGGGCCGGTATCGCCCTTGGTAATGGCATCGTAGGCGGCCTGCACCTCCTTGAAGTGCTCCTCGGCCGTGGGGTCGTTGGGGTTCAAATCCGGGTGCCAGCGTTTGCACTTGGCGCGGTATGCTTTTTTGATCTCGTCGTCGCTTGCGCCGCGCTGAACGCCCAGCACCTCATAGGGATCTCTCATGCTCGGTATACTTCCTCACTCATTATACTGACGGTACAGCACCGCTGCACCGCATCCGTTTTATTTTACCGGAACATCGGCACAAAATCAAGATGCATCGGGCTTTCCGGTGCGTTTTGCGTTTTTACAGTTGTATTTCAGCCATACGCCGGAATACAGGATGTTGCGCAGCAGATCTGCGTCCTCCACGCAGGGCAGACGCTCAAAGTTCTGCGCGCAGCGTGCCAGCAGCAGCTCAAAGATGTCCAGCATCTCTTCCTCATAGTCCGGGTGGGTGCTCAGCTCTCGCAGGGGGTTGTATGCGCCCCGGCGCTTGTCGCGGGGCAGGTCGTCGTAGGCGTCCAGCAGGTAGATGAACTTGCCCAGATGGAAGCCGATGCTGCGCAGCTCCGGTGCCCAGCGGTCCTGCCGGTAGTCGAACAGCTCTGCCATCAGGGTGCCGAAGCAGCCGGACACCGCGTCAAGGTCGGTGCTGCCGGCTGCCTCGTACTCGGCAAGCTTTGCGAGACACGCACGGATGGCATTGCACTGCCGCGGCCAGCGCTGGGCGGCCTCGGCGGTGCTGTTGTCCAGCAGGGTACTGTACCCCAGTGCCAGCAGATTATGGTCATCCTGCCATTTGTCCTGTGCATTGTAGTAATGCAGCGCTACGCTCAGGTCGGCGCAGTAGTCGGTGGGATCGGCACTGCGCCAAAGTACACCGTGTACCGGGTGGATGGGGCAGCGGCTGATGCCGCTGTCTGCGGGGGTCTCGCCCTCGTACAGGCTGCACAGCAGGATATTTAAAAAGGTCAGGTCATAGCTCAGGCTGAACCGTCCCCGCAGCCCGTGCAGAGCATCGATGCGGCGGCACAGCCCGCAGTAGGCCGAGCGGTAGCGGCTCTGCGCCTCGGGGCTGAGACTGGCCCGATCCGGGATCACATATCCGAACATGGCGGCTCAGCTCTTTTTGATGAACTGGGTGCCGCAGCGCGGGCAGGAGATCTGGATGCGGCCGCGTCCCCGGGGCACCCGCAGCTTCTGACGGCACTGGGGGCAGCGGTAGTAGTGGTACAGTTTGCGGTTGGCCCACTGCTCCTTCAGGCTGCGGAACTTGTTATTGAACCGGTCCTTCAGGCTGTAAAAGCGGTAGTTCTCCTCGGTGCGCTTGGAGATGTTGCGGCTCAGGCTGCGGTAGTAGCACAGGATCAGCAGCGCTGCGCCCAGCCATGTGAACAGGGAAACGCGGGTGAGCAGCGATACCAGCAGCATCACGATGGAGCTCATGCTCAAAAACTGGTTCAGGCCATCGGTGCCGTAGCGCCCGATCATGAATTGACGGAACTTTTCTCTCATAGGTTTTCGCATCCTCTTCTCTGGGGCTTTACACACGGAAACGCAGGGCAGCAGCGCCGCCCTGCGGAATACTTTGTGCTTCTAGGATATCAGCCAACCATGATAAAATTTTGAACAGACTGCAAATCTATCATGAAAGGACGAAAATTAAACGTTTTGCTCCTCCCGGCTGCGCACGGTGAGCACCGCCTCCGTGTCCAGTGCACCCTCCATGCGGCAGTGCAGCACGGCGCGTCCGGCCTCGCCGGTGGTGGCAAGGTAGGTGCCCGCCATGCCGCCCCGCAGGGGCACCACGCTGGGGCCCAGAATTTTCAGCGGCCCCTCCACGGACAGGCAGACGGCCTCGCCGCAGTAGGGCAGCAGGTTGCCGTTCTGGTCGATGGCGCGCAGGCTGACCGCGGCGCAGTCCCATGTGGGGCCATCGGTCAGCAGGGGGTTGTGCACGGTGCATTCCAGTCGGACGCTCTGCACCGGCTCCCGCACCACGGTGCGCACGGCGCGGCCATGCCACACCGCCTCGAACCGGTACACCGGCGCGGAACTGCCCAGCACACCGATGTATTTGTAGTACATCCGCAGCAGCTCGTTCCAGCTCAGCCGCAGCGAGAGCATCCGCGCCTTGGAAAGGGGCGAAAGCGCCATGGCGTCTCGCCGCAGCTCGTTGAGGATGGCGGCGACCTGTGCGCCGGTGGCGTGATCCATGCCCTCATACTTTTCCAGCAGCGAGCCCACAAAATCGTTGATCTCGATGGGCGGGTGGGGTAGGGCGGCAAAGCGTCCCCGGCGGTCGGGGCCAAACTCTGCCACAAAATCGTTGCCGCGGTACAGCCGCACGCTCTCGGCGTTGGTGAACACCCAGCAGGCGGCTGCTGCGCCGCCGGGCAGGTCGCCCAGCGTCATGGCGGAGGAGACCTCCAGCACGATGTCGGAGGGTGCGCGGGGCGTTTTCTGGCTGGCGTAGACGGCGGCAGAAAGTTTCGGGTTGCGGAACAGGTCCATCACGCCGTGGTAGCAGATGCGGTCGCCGCTGCCGAATTCCCGGTGGGTGTTGTAGTCGGCCATGCACCAGCCAAAGCTGCCCGCCACGCCCGGCTGGGCGATGCTGTCGTTCAGCACAGCGGCGTGGTGCAGCGCCTGCACCAGACGGTGAGGTTCATCGTCAAAGGGCTTGGCGGGGAAGTTCTGGCCGCCGAATTCGCTGATGAGGTAGCCCTTGCGGGTGTCAGGGGTCACGGCGGCGCGGTTCTCGCAGCCCGCGCCGCGCCCGGCGTAGGAATAATCGTTGTAGGCGTAAACGTCCTCCAGCAGCTGGCTCTTGCGGGTGCTGCGGGTGCCCGCCGTGGGGCGGGTGGGGTCCAGCCGGTGGATGGCTTCGTTGGTGCGTTTATAAAAGGCTTCGTTGTCGGGGCTGCCGCTGATGCGTGCACCCCACAAAAAGATGCTGGGATGATTGCGGTACTGGCACACCATCTCCCGGCAGTTCTGCAGCGCCTGCGCCTGCCAGACTTCGTCACCGATGTGCTGCCAGCCGGGCATTTCGGGGAATACCAGCAGACCCAGTTCGTCGCAGGCGTCCAGAAACGCCGGGCTGGGGGGCGCATAGCAGGTGCGCACGGCGTTGCAGCCCAGTTCCTTTTTCAGCAGCTGGGCGTCCAGCCGCTGGATGCTGTCCGGCATGGCGTAGCCCTGATAGGGGTAGCTCTGGTGCCGGTCTAGCCCGCGCAGCTCCACCCGCTGGCCGTTCAGGTACAGCCCGCCTGCCACGAACTGCACGGTGCGGAAGCCGAACCGCACCGTTTTTTCGTCCAGCACCCGGTCGGGCAGACCGCTGGTGCCGGGGCGGATGAGCCGCATGGTCAGGGTGTACAGGGTGGGGTGCTCCAGGCTCCACGGGTGCACGTTGTTCAGTGTGCCGGTGATGGGCAGGGAAAGCTCGCCGCTGTACACTGCCCGGCTCCCGGCGGGGCTGCGGATCTCGGCCTGCAGCGTGCAGCCGACCGTCTCGCCCACGGTGGCGGTGTAGATGCGGAAATCGCCCTCGGCCTTGGCCTCGATGAACACGTCCCGCAGATAGGCTGGCTCCTTGATATCCAGACTGACGGCGCGGTAGATGCCGCCGTAGGTCAGCGCATCCAGCTGCCCGCCGAAGGGCGGGATGTTCAGATCCTCCCGGCTGTCGCAGCGCACAGCCACCACGTTTTTCTGCCCCAGCTGCAGCGCGCCGGTCAGGTCTACCGTAAAGGCGGTGTAGCCGCAGCCATGGTGGAACACCCGCCGTCCGTTGCAGAACACGGTGGCATCGTGCGCCACCGCCCCGAAGGTAAGCAGCACGGTGCGTCCCAGCCACTCCTTGGGGGCAAAAAACTCACGCCGGTAGCCGCACAGGCGCTGGTAGTCGTTTTCATTGCAATAATTATAGGGCAGAGGCTTGACCGTGTGCGGCAACCGCACCGGGGTAAGGGAAAGCTCCGGGCACTCCGGGCGCACTAGCGCCGGGTCAAAGGTGGGGGCAAACAGCCAGCCCTCGTTCCAATCGTAGTGTTCCATAGCAGGATCTCCGTCTGAGTGATATGCTTATAGAGGTATGGTATCACAAAGTTATGAACGAAAAAAGCATTCGCGCCCCTTTTGTGCCGGATAAGCGGAAATTTTGCAGTGCGCGGAAGCTGCCGCTGACAGGTTGCCCAATAAATGCGGGGTGAAGATTGTGCAACTATCCAAAAAAATAAAAGGAAGGGGAAAAAGGGGCTGAAAATGCTGCAAAAAGCGGTACAATAAAAAACGGAAGTATAAGGGTGTGCTTCCGGTGCAAATAAAATAGAAAGGAATTATGAACGATGAAACGAATCCTTGCGGTGTTTCTGACACTGGCAATGGCGCTGAACATTGCGCCCATGGCTGCTTTTGCGGCTGCGGACAGCGATGCGGCATCCATTGTTGCAGTGGAAGAAACCGACGAAACTTCCTCGCCCCAGCTGGACGAGGAAACGGCAAAAGCCATTGCGTCTGACCCGTTTTTGCAGGCAGCCTATGCCCAAACGGAACAGGAGCAGACCGGACAGGCGGAGGTGGACACCTCCAATATGTCCGTAAGTGCAACCAACAGCTTTGGTCAGCTGCTGGTGAATGGCCTGGGGATGGACGGAGAGAACGGGAGTGATCTCTCATCGGAAAGCCGCGTCATTGAGATCACCATGAACGGCAGTACCGCCATGGTGAAATACATCGTGAAAAAAGATGCAAACCTTGTGGTGGGCATCTATACGGATGATAGCGAACAGGAAATGATCGCTAGCGGAACAGTGGCGGTACAGGCAACACCGGACAACACGGCAAGCAGTATAGTAGAAGTTCCGTTGAGTGGAGAAATACCGGAACACTATACTGTGAAAGGTTTCCTTCTGGACAAGGAAGATCATGCACCACTCTGCAAGGAGTACACAAATGCGTTTTACACAGAAAACGTGGAAGAGCTGGAGGGTGCTACGATCGATGATTTTGATTCAGCACGGGCGGTCAATTTGGATGATGACAGAACCACGAACTTTGGTGTTGTGAAGCAAGGTGTTATACTTCTTCAGGAGGATGAACCGGAAAACGGTGCAGGGGAAAATATTGTTGTTCTGGACGACAGTGAAAACCAGATATACCAGTTCGAAAACGCAAGTGCAGAGCTCCTGAACCTGAAGCAGGGTAATATCATTGTTTATAAATATGGCGAAAATAACCTTATTATTGCGCATGTTGCAGATTTTGAAATCAACGGAACCACAGTCACGATTTATGGTGACGAGGATTTTCAGTTGGAAGATGTGTTTAGTATTCTGAAAATGGATGGCGAGAACACAACGGATAAAGCAATTGTGGATACGGAGACCGGGGACGGCAAGGTGTCCTATATTGGAACACAAGAGATAGAAACGCTGGATAGCACAAACGAATGGGAAGGAAAAGCAGAGTTCAGCCACGTTTTCAAAATTTCAACGGATGACGGGAAAGATGAGGATTCGGAAGAAAAACCTGTTTCCGGTTCGGTTGAGGGAACGGTGTCGATCAAAGCGGCAATCAAGTTAAAGCTCCGGCTCTGCGACGACAATAAAATGGTTTCACTGTCCTTCCCGATGACAGAGAAATTTGAGCTTGAGGGCGCGGTCGAATACAAAGGAGAGCTTCTGAAATTCCCGAAGATAACTCTTCCTGTCTATGGGTGTCTTTCGGTAGGATTTGAGCCGCAAATGGTGTTCAAGGCAAATGCATCTGTGGCCTTTAAAATGGACAGTACTCAGATGATCGGCTTTGAATGGAGCCAAAAAGATGGCACGCAGGATATCAGTGAGGCACCTGTTACAAGCATCAACTTCAAGTTGAGCGGATCGATCTATCTGGGCTTTGATATGGCTCCCAAAGCAGAGCTTGGCGTAGGCAAGGTAAGTCTGGTAAAGCTGAAATTCAAAGCGGAAGCCGGATTTGAACTTTCTGCAGAAGAGCGATTGGGAGATCAGGGGACAGGTCTGGATGAAATTCATGGCTGTAAAAATTGCTATGAGGGAGAATTGGAATTTAAAATAACGCTTGGCGTAGGCTTAAAGATTTTGCTCTATGAGCCAAAGATCGAGATAACGCCTTTCTCCCATAGTTTTGGCAAGGCATACGCTTCGGCAGACTACGGTGATTTTGGCTGGGGCGAGTGTCCTCATGTAAAATACCGTCTGACATTGAAAGCGGGCAAAGCGGGTGCAGGTGCAACTGTGAAGATTCAGTCGAATGATTCTGACACATCGAGCCTTTATACCGAAACGACATTGGATGCAGACGGAAACAGTACGGTCTACCTTCCGGAGCGAGAATATCGGATCATTGCCAATAAGGGCAGCATGGAATTTGTAAAGACGATCAAGCTGTCCCGCGGAACTACAGTGAACATCGACCTAGAACAAGGTTCGATCGGCGGAAACCCTGGAACCCCTGACCCTGATAAACCCGACCCGGACAATCCCGACCCCGACCCGACTCCCCCGAGTGAGACCATTGTGGCATCCGGTACCTGTGGGGATAACCTGACGTGGAAGCTGGATGATGAGGGAACTTTAACTATCAGTGGCAAAGGGGCGATGACTGAATGGGTTAATAGTGATTCTGCTCCTTGGAAAACATACAGCAACACAATAAATAAGGTGGTGATTCAGCCTGGTGTAACAAGCATCGGAGGACATGCGTTTTCTAAGTGCAAAAATCTGACGAGCATTACGATACCAGAAGGTGTAACAAGCATAGGATCCGATGCTTTTAGCGGGTGTAGTAGTTTGACGAGCATTACGATACCAGAAGGTGTAACAAGCATCGGAGAATATGCGTTTTATGCATGCGAAAATCTGAAGAGCATTACAATTCCAAAAAGTGTAACAAGCATAGGAAACTATGCTTTTGGAGGGTGTAGTAGCTTGACGAGCATTACGATACCAGAAGGTGTAACAAGTATCGAAGGTGGTGTCTTTTATAAGTGTAGCAGCTTGACGAGCATTACGATTCCAGAAAGTGTAACAAGTATCGGATGGTATGCTTTTCAAGGGTGTAGTAGCTTGACGAGCATTACGATACCAGAAGGTGTAACAAGCATCGGAAAAAATGAGTTTTCTGGGTGCAAAAATCTGACGAGCATTACGATTCCGGAAGGCGTAACAATCATAGAAGCCGAGGCTTTTAGAGGGTGTAGTAGTTTGACGAGCATTACGATTCCGGAAGGCGTAACAAACATAGGAGAGAATGCTTTTAGAGGGTGTAGTAGTTTGACGAGCATTACGATACCAAAAGGTGTAACAAGCATCGAATGGGGTACTTTTCGAGGGTGTAGTAGTTTGAAGAGCATTACGATTCCAGAAAGAGTAACAAGCATCGGAGAATATGCGTTTTATGCATGCGACGGTCTAATTGACGTGACATATCATAGTACGATGGAGCGGTGGGAGAAAATTTCTATTGAAAGCAACAACTACTACCTTTTGAATGCCACCATCCACTGCACCGATGGCGACATTGTCCCCAATACGGAAAACTCCATCACCACCGGTACGGCATCCACCTCGGGCAGCAAGTTCCAAGCTACCTTTGCGAATGCCAAGGCGGGCAAGGAGTATGTGGTGCTTGTCAGCCGCTCCGGCAGTGACCCGCTGAATGCGGACAACCTGATCTACATCAACCAGATCACGGCAGATGCCGATGGAGAACTGACTGTGCCCTTCCGTACGGCAGCAGATGCGGCAGAAATGACCTATGTGGTCGCCTGTGCACAGGATGATGCAACGGTCGATCCCAGCCAGCCGGACAAACCGGATCAGCCGGATCAGCCCGGCGGGGACCAGCCCTCTTCCGGCGGTGACGGCGGCGGCGCGGCCATTATCTTGATCGGCGGCGTAGCAGCCGTGGCGGCGGTAGCCGGTGTGGCGCTGCTGATGCCGGTCAAGGTGGAAGGCACTGTAAAGCTGGCCGACCAGCCGGTGGCAAATGCCACCGTGCAGGTGCTGAAGAACGGCAATGTGGCAGCGCAGACTACCACGGACGCAAACGGTCACTTTACCGTTAAGGTGAAGCGTGGCGGCTATACCCTGCGTGTACAGTGGACGGACGCCAGCGGCCAGCCTGTGACGCGCACGGTGGACTTCAAGGCACCCAACGCAAACCTGAACGTGGCGGCATAAGCTGCGCGTAACAGAAAAGCAGACCCAATAAAAAGACCGGAACGGCCTTGCCCTTTAGGGGCAGAGCAGTTCCGGTCTTTTGTGCGCTTTTTAGCGGATAAAGCTGGTCATGGGGCGGGGCGGGTTCTGCGGGTGGTCGATGCCTGCGGCCTTACCGGCCTCGATGCAGCGCAGCAGCCATGCCATGTTGCGGCCCAGTTCCTGCATCACGGCGCAGCCTTCGGCGTCCTGCAGCACCTGCTCGGGGTTGGAACCATGTACCATGGCCCAGTAGGAGCCGTTGACCAGCGGCATGTGGAAGAACTGGGGGTATTTGACCAGCTGGTCAAGGGTGGAGGTGGTACCAGCGCGGCGGGCAGAGCAGCAGATGGCGGCGGGCTTGTAGGCCAGATACTTGCCGCCCGCGTAGGCCAGACGGTCCATAAAGCTTGCCATGTTGCCCGCAGCGGAGGCGTAGTGCACCGGGCTGCCGAACACAAAGGCGTCGGCGGTCTTGGCCTTCTCGATGGCCTCGTTGACCACGCCGCCGAACACGCACCCGTTGCCGCTGCGGCAGCCGCCGCAGCCGATGCAGCCGCCCACGGGCTGGCCGCCGACGTGCAAAATCTCGGTCTCGATGCCCTGTGCCTTCAGTTCCCCGGCGATGAGGGAAAGGGCGGTGTAGGTGCAGCCCTTCTCGTGGGGGCTGCCGTTGATGAGCAGAACTTTCATGCTGTATACTCTCCTTTGCTGAAATGCGCCGTAAAATGCGCAATATTGCTGCTATGATTGTAGCACAAAGCCGTGCGCAGTGCAATGCGGGCTCTTGACAATGCTATGCAGTTGGGAGATAATAAAGGATACGAAAGAGTTAAAACCGGCTGCCGCGGGGGCGGCAGCTACGGCAAGGAGGTAACATCATGCGCGTGATCGCAGGAGAAGCCCGGGGCCGCAGGCTGGAAGCACTGCCCGGCACCGATGTCACCCGCCCCACCCTCTCGCAGGTGAA
>ERZ772812.2342-NODE-2342-length-12246-cov-6.831187_pt1 | contig 12246 bp, 8 predicted proteins | sample MGYA00511343_ERZ772812 | MGnify/ENA primary metagenome ERZ772812 (study PRJEB29015, sample SAMEA2737706) | human gut metagenome | biome: human gut; feature: human-associated habitat; material: faeces | place: China | collected 2012 ...
ATCCGCCAGCGCACGATGTATGACATCGAGATGCTGCAGGAGATCGGCTTCTGCAGCGGCATCGAAAACTACTCCCGCGTCATTTCCGGCCGTGCGCCCGGCACGCCGCCCATGACGCTGCTGGATTACTTCCCGAAGGACTTTCTGCTGTTCGTGGACGAGAGCCATGTCACGCTGCCGCAGGTGCGCGCGATGTACGCGGGTGACCGCTCGCGCAAGGAGAGTCTGGTGGAATACGGCTTCCGCCTGCCGAGCGCGTTCGACAACCGCCCGCTGACGTTCCCGGAATTCGAGGAAAAGGTCCATCAGGCCATCTACGTCTCCGCCACGCCGGGCGAATACGAGCGCAGCCGCGCCGGACAGATCGCCGAGCAGGTCATCCGCCCGACGGGCCTGCTGGACCCGAAGGTCGAGGTCCGTCCCATCGACGGGCAGGTCGACGACCTCATCGGCGAATGCAACCGCATCATCGAGCGCAAAGAGCGCGTGCTCGTCACGACGCTGACAAAGAAAATGGCCGAGGATCTGACGACGTATCTGCAGAACGCCGGCATCCGCGTGCGCTATATGCACTCCGATATCGCAGCGCTTGAACGCATGGAGATCCTGCGCGACCTGCGCATGGCAAAATTCGACGTGCTCGTCGGCATCAACCTGCTGCGCGAGGGGCTTGACCTGCCGGAGGTCTCGCTCGTCGCCATTCTGGACGCAGACAAGGAGGGCTTCCTCCGCAGCGAGACGAGCCTCATCCAGACCATCGGCCGCGCCGCTCGCAACGCCGGGGGCCGCGTCATCATGTACGCCGACAAGATCACACCCGCCATGCGCGCCGCCATCGACGAAACGGAGCGCCGCCGCGGCATTCAGGATGCCTATAACAAGGCCCACGGCATCGTGCCGAAGACCATCGTGAAGGACGTGCGCGAGCTCATCGAGATCACGCAGGCCGAGGGCGAGGCCCAGCGGCGCGACGGCGTGAAAATGACGGCCGCCGAACGCGAGCGCGAGATCGCAAAGCTCGAAAAGGAGATGCGCGCCGCCGCAAAGCAGATGGAATACGAATACGCCGCCGTGCTCCGCGACCGCATCATCGAGCTGCGCGGCCAGAAAAGCTGATTGGGAGGGTCCTATGAGACTGGACAAATTTCTCAAGGTGTCGCGCCTTATCAAGCGCCGCACCGTGGCAAATGAAGCGTGCGACAACGCGCGCGTGACCGTGAACGGCCGCCCGGCCAAGGCGTCCTATGACGTAAAGCCCGGCGACGTGCTGCGCATCGCCTTCGGCCAGCGGACGCTTGCCGTGGAGGTGCTGGCCGTGGCCGACGCCGTGCGCAAGGACGACGCAGCCGCCATGTACCGCGAGCTGCCGGAATAATTCTGCCCGCACTGGACAAGCGGCAGAATTTCTGCTATCATTGTATATTATTTCGTTTATCGAACGATAAGGAGTCTGATCGCCCATGGAAAAGCTGATCGACCGGCTGTCCGCCGTTGTGGCGGAGGCGTTTTCCGCCGCCGGATATGACCCGGCCTGCGGCCGCGTGACGGTCTCGAACCGCCCCGATCTGTGCGAATTTCAGTGCAACGGCGCCATGCCCGCCGCAAAGCAGCACCACAAAGCCCCGCTCGTCATTGCGCAGGACGTTGTGGACCGCCTGCAGGACGGCAGCGTCTTTGCCTCGGCCGAGGCCGTAAAGCCCGGCTTTATCAACCTGCGTGTGCAGCCTGCATATCTGGCCGCCCATCTGGAGCAGATGCGCCAGAGCGAGCGCCTCGGCGTGACCGGTGAGCGCAAGCCCCGCGGCGTCGTGCTCGACTACGGCGGGCCGAACGTGGCAAAGCCCCTGCACATCGGCCACCTGCGTTCCGCCATCATCGGCGAGAGCATCAAGCGCATCTACCGCTACTTCGGCGACAATGTCGTCGGCGACATTCATCTGGGCGACTGGGGCCTGCAGATCGGCCTGATCATCGCCGAGCTGGAGCGCCGCAAGCCGGACCTGCCCTATTTTGACGAGAGCTTCACCGGCCCGTATCCCGAGGAAGCGCCGTTCACGATCTCCGAGCTGGAGGAGATCTACCCCACGGCCAGCGCCCGCTCGAAGGAGGACGAGCCCTTCGCCGCCCGCGCTCACGAGATCACGTTTGCCGTGCAGCAGCGCCGTCCCGGCTACTATGCCCTGTGGCGCCACATCATGCAGGTCTCCGTGGCCGATCTGCGTAAGAACTATGACAATCTGAACGTCAGCTTCGACGTCTGGAAAGGCGAAAGCGACGCGCAGCCCTACATTCCCCCGATGCTCGAGAAGCTGAAGGCCGAGGGCGTGCTTGTCGAGAGCGAGGGCGCGCTCGTCGTGCCCGTGGCCGAGGAGGGCGACCGCAAGGAGCTGCCGCCGTGCATCCTCGTCAAGAGCGACGGCGCGACGCTGTACGCCACGACGGACCTGGCCACCATCGTGCAGCGCATGGAGGATTACCATCCGGACAAGCTGCTGTACCTGACGGACAAGCGCCAGAGTCTGCACTTCGAGCAGGTGTTCCGCACGGCGCGCAAGGGCCATCTCGTCCCGCCGGAGACGGAGCTGCAGCACATCGGCTTCGGCACGATGAACGGCAAGGACGGCAAGCCCTTCAAGACCCGCGCAGGCGGCGTCATGCGTCTGGAAACGCTCATTTCCGACATCGTGACCTATGTCACGGACAAAATCCGCGAGAACCAGACCGTCCCCGAGGACGAGCTGGACGCCACAGCCCGCTGCATCGCCATCGCGGCGCTGAAATACGGCGACCTGTCGAACCTCGCCACGAAGGACTATATTTTCGATCTCGAGCGCTTTGCCGCGTTCGAGGGCAACACCGGCCCCTACCTGCTCTACACCATCGTCCGCATCAAGTCCATCCTGAACCGCTGCGGCGGCGAGGGCGACTGGGCCATGGCCCCGGCCGACAGCGAGAGCGCCAAGGCGCTGCAGCTGGAGCTGGCGCAGATGCCGGACGCCCTGCAGATGGCCTACCGTGACTCCGCACCGAACGTGATCTGCGCCTATGCCTATGAGCTTGCGGGCGCGGTGAATCGCTTCTACCATGAGACGCGTATTCTGGCCGAGCCGGACAAGCAGAAGCAGGCGGGCTACCTCGCCCTCATCCGCCTTGCCAGGCGCGCGCTGGAGGAGTGCATCGATCTGCTGGGCTTCTCCGCCCCGGACCGCATGTGAAGTATAATGAAGACGTCAATCCCTCCGGCTCAGCCGGAGGGATTGACGTGCTCAAACAAATCAGGGAGCTGCGGCAATGAACCGCAGCTCCCATTTTTTACTGCTCCGTGATCCACGGACCCGCATTCGGGAACAGGATGCGGAAGCGGATCTCATAGCTTCGTCCAAGCGGTGCGGAGAAGTCTGTCAGACGGAATTCCGGGATCACATAGTCCGTCACGCCGTCCGGCCCGGTCACAAGCGCCGTGTCCTTCAGGGCCGTCTCGACACGGGTCGTCATATTCTGCCTGAGCAGGGCCTGCTCGATGCCCTCCGGCGTCAGGTCCTTGATCGTCGGGCGGCAATAGCGGCAGTAGGCGATGTCCTTCATATAGGCGAAGATCAGCTCGCGCGCAAAGGCCTCGCTGTCCTCCGGCTGCGGGTCCTGCTCGCCCTGCAGCCACTGCAGGCGCGTCAGACCCATGGAGAGCGCGATGCCGATGGAATTTGCCGCCGTGCCCCACGCGCTGTAGCCCATGAGCCACTGCAGCGAGGTATCCTCCAGCTGCTGCGGCAGATGCTGCGTGGCAGATGAGGCATCGATGACGATCGTCGGGACACCATTCCGGCAGTTGTCCTCCCAAGCTGCCAGATACCGGCTGCACTCCGTGGAGGAAGCGCCGCGCGTGAGCACCAGCACGACAGCATCTGACTGTTCGCTCCAGTCCGCAAGCTCCGCGCCGAGCGCCGTGATATGCTGCTCCACGGACTCGCGGAGCGTCGAGGTATCGTAGGCATCGGCCACGCTGTCCTCATAGCCGCCGAAATAGTGCACGGACAGGCGGCTGTTCCATCCGGCGCAGTCGGCATAGGCACGCGTAAAGGCCATCATGCCAAGCTCGTCCGTTCCGCAGAACAGAGCGCAGTTTTTGCCGAGCAGCCGCTGCAGATAGCGGATCTCATTTGTCTGCACGGAGATGCGCGCAGCTGAGTCGTCAACACCGACGACACAGGCCGCAAAGCTCTCGGCATGGCGCAGCAGATAGTCCGTCAGCCGCAGCTTGCGCGCGCGGGCAGCCAGATAATGCTCCACCAGCTCGTCATCCAACGTCGTTTCGATCCGTTCGCCGTCCGCGCCGTAGGGGTAGCCTGCAATGATGTTATCGACCGTCAGGTTGTGACCGGTCAGCTCGCCGCGCTCGGCCATGCCGTAGCTGCGGAACAGGCGGTAGGCCTCGCTGTCGAGTCCCTGATAGCCGGCGGTCGTGGCAAGGCGCATCACCGTGTCGAACACATAGACCGGCTTGCGTGCAGCGATCTGTGAAAGTGTATCAATGGCATCCTGCTCCCACGTCAGGTCCGTTCCGTCCTCCCAGCGGCTGTTCACAAGGCCGCCGGAGAGCAGCTGGTCCATGCTGACGATCAGCACATCGCAGGCGTCCTCATTGTCCAGCACCCACTGCAGGAGAGCATGCGTGTCGCCGTACTGCGTGCCGTTGGCATTCGTCGTCTGCCCGTCGAGCCGCGTGGCATAGAGGTCCTCCGGCGGCAGCAGCACATTCATACCGGTGCTGTCCGCCAGCGCCTCGACGCGCAGGTCGTTGACGGGACGGTTGTCGAGCGGCAGGTAGAGTACCGTTGTGCCGCGGGCCGTGAAATAGTCCGCGCGCGGCATGGCGTGCTCCTGCTTCTGCAGGCTGCGGCAGAAGCGGGCCAGGATCGCGGCGGTCTGCGCGCGGACAGCCAGCGCCTGCGGGCGGAGCAGAACGGCGCCGTCCTCGGCAGAGCCGGTCAGATAACCCGCGCCGACGGCCCAGCCCATGGCGCTGCGCGCCCAGCTGCTGACCGTCCCGGCGTCCGGATAGCCGGAGAGGGGCGCCTCGCCGTCCCCGGCAAGGTCATACCACGCAGCATAGCGATAGAGGATGGCCGCCGTCTGTTCGCGTGTGACGGGGTCGTCCGGGCCGAAGCGCCCGTTGCCGTAGCCGTTGACGATCTGCGCCCCGGCGGCCCACGAGACGGCATCGGCGTACCACACGCCGTCGCCGACATCGGAAAATTCGCCTCCGGCCGCGGCGGGCTGGCCTGCCAGACGGTAAAGCACCTGCACGAGCATGGCGCGGGACGTGGCCGTATCCGGCTCGAATTCCGTCGTGCCCGTTCCGCTCATCAGCCCCTGCCGGTAGGCATAGGCGACGCTCTCAAAATACCACGCACGGCGCGAGACATCGCGGAACGGCAGCGTTTCGGGCAGGAGGCCCTCCAGGCGGCCGTCGTCGCTGCCGTAGCGCACGCAGACGAACAGCCTGCCGTCCTCGAGCCGCTGCACAGCGGCCGTCGTCCCGCAGACCGTTACGGACGGCGCATCAGAAAAGGACGCAAGGCCATCCGGCTCGAGCACAAGGCCGAGATAATAATACACACCCGGCTCCGTGACGGTTCCCGCCGGGAGCGGCTTACTGATATGCTCACCGTCCGGAGACGAGAACCACACCATGCCGGACCAGCTCTGCCAGCTGTCCGCCAGATGGCAGGCCGCGTCCGTATGGAACGACGGCATACGCTCCGGGAGTCTGGCCCCACGCATCAGCGCGGTCGGCACGCCGGAGACGGCGACCGTTCGAATGGTCTCCTGTGTTGTCATGGCCAGCGGCTCTGCACCGCCTGCGACCACACCGCCCGCAAGCTGCAGCACCAGCGCCGCGATCAGCATACAGATGACACCCTGTCTCATGCTCTCTCCTCCTGTGTTTGCGGACCGGCGCCGGCCGCGCCGGTCGTTCCTTCTCTCTTTGCAAGATTAGACGGCAGGAAGCCGAAATTGTTCCAACGTTTTTCTGCATTATAGCATACACGCGCTTGCCTTGCAACAGGTTGTTTCGATATGACGTCGGCATTATTCTGCAAAGCGGAGACTTTTTGACAGTCTGAGACTCCCAGACGGTTCCCGGCTTGTCAAATGTCCCAGTCTTGTCATTGCAGGGGGGGGCGAAGCGACGTGGAAATCTCACATAAAATGTTTCGAATTCGCCGAAGTTTACCGAAAATCCGCAGTGATCCCGCGAGATTGCCACGGCCCCTGCAGGGCCTCGCAATGACAAGCGCAACCTTTTCGACATCTAAGCGCATAAACGAAATGTACCGCCCGGCAAGCCGGACGGTCAGCTTGTCGAAAAGTCCCTTCTGGCCTTTTGCCAAGCTGCCTTCAAAATTGCAAAACGTATTTTGTAGTTCTGTTTTGCAATTTTGCCGCTGCGGCGGGTTATTTGACGCGAAAGGAAACCCTGACGGTTTCCTTTCCCTCTTTTCTTCCCTCCGAAACCTCCGGCTGGGCAGCTTTTTCGCCAGCCCGTTTCGCAAAAACGAAATGTACCGCCCGGCAAGCCGGACGGTACATTTCGTAGAAAAGAAAGAAAGAGAGAGAAAAAAGAGAAAAAGCATGAAAAAGAGAGGGGGTGCGATCTATGGAAGACATCGGATCAGGGCCGGGGACTGTCCTGCTCGGACGGCTCCAGCGCATTGGCCGATGTTGTTGGCTCTTCGTTCTGCACCGCATCGTCCTTGCTGTCAAACACGATGGGCAGGCGGAACGTCTTGCCGTAGCGCTCGATGGTGAGCGTCGCGTGCTGGCCGCCGCGGTAGTGCCGCAGCGCCGCGCTGAGGTCGGAAAGCGTGCGCACGGTGTAGTCATCAAGCGCAAGGATAAAGTCGCCGTCGCGCAGGCCCGCATGGGCACCGGCGGAATCCTTTGTGACATCCCGCACCTGCACCCGGCCGCTGCGGGCCGTGTTCGTCGAATAGACCGTGCCGACCATCACGCCGAGCTGGGCGCGGTTCGGCACGCGGCCGTATTCCCGCAGCTCCGAGAGGATCTCGCGGACGTCGTTGATGGGGATGGCAAAGCCGATGCCCTCGATCGTCGCGCCGGTGACGGTCTCGCCGGAATATTTCGCCGTCGTCACGCCGACGACATTGCCGCGCAGGTCGAACAGCGGACCGCCGGAGTTGCCGGGGTTGATGGCGGCGTCGAGCTGCATCATACGGATGGACGGGCCGTCCAGATCGACGTCGCGGTCCTTCGCGCTGATATAGCCGACGTTCAGGCTGTAGTCCAGGTCGCCGAGCGGGTTGCCGATGGCAGCAACCTCCGTGCCGATGCGTAGCCGGTCGGAATCTCCGAGGCGCGCGTGGCGGTAGCCGCTGCCGTCGATCTTCAGCAGGGCGATGTCGCTGTCCTCCTCATAGCCGAGGAGCTTTGCTGTGTGCTCCGTGCCGTCATACAACGTGACGGTGAGCTGCGTGCAGTCCTTGACGACGTGGTAATTCGTCAGGATCTCGCCGTCTCCCGTGAGGAGAACGCCTGAGCCGGTGCTGGCCTGCATGGTGTCCTTTCCATAGAGGTCCGTGACCGCGCTGAGGTTCAGCACACCGACGACGCAGGTCGCATAGCGCTCATAGAGCTGCGTCGGGGTCAATTCTCCCGCAGTCGAGGCCACACGCGCCGCAGAAAGCTCCGCGCCCGTGCTCTCTGCCCCGGATACGGCCGTCTGACGACCGGCCGGCCGCATGGCCGCTCGCTCGCGGCCCTGCAGAAGCAATCCCGTCGCCGCGCCTCCGGCGATACCGCCGAGCAGGGCGCAGCTTACAGCGAGGGCCGCCAGCCGCAGGTGCTTTCTTCGTTTGCAGGCCGATACAGGCTCGCCTGCAGCGGAGTCGATGCGCTCGTTTTGCTCCATGGTGTTCAGCTCCTTGCTGTGCTTGTAGTATATCCGCCCGATATGTCCAAATTATGACGGACCGGAAAACGATTTTTGAAGGAACGCGGGCGTTCAGCTGCAGCGATCCTGCATGATATCGAGGATCGTGCGGTCCGTCTGCCGCATGCCCTGCTGCGCCAGCACACCGACCTTGGCGATCGTGTCGTCAACATTGCTGCCGACGATGCCCTCGCCGTGGCGGAATTCGCGGTGGTGCAGATACATGCGGTAGCCCATGATGCCCGCGTCCACGGCAGCGGCGATCTTTGCCGCACAGGACGGCTTTGCGCCGTCGCAGATGGTGCCGGAGAGGATGGCCACGGCGTTGACGACCGTGTGCGCCACGGCGTCATAGTCGCCGCCGAGCAGGTAGCAGATGCCCGCGCCTGCACCGACCCCGGCGGAGATGGCCCCGCAGTAGGCGGAGAGGCGGCCGATGCCGGTCTTCTGGTGGACGGTGACAAGGTCGGAAACGGCCAGCGCGCGGTAGAGCTGCTCGCGGGTCGCGCCGATGTGGCGGGCATAGGCCACGACGGGCATGCAGGCCGTGATGCCCTGATTGCCGGAGCCGGAGAGGATGACGACGGGCATTTCGCAGCCGCTCATGCGGGCGTCCGAGCCCGCGGCCGCATAGGCCTTGGCCCGCTGCTTGATATCATCCCCGTAATCCTCCAGTAAAATGCGCCCGATCTGCGCGCCCCATGCGCCGCGGAGGCCCTCCTCGGCAATGGCGGAGTTGCAGCTGACCTGCGGCTCCAGCAGGGGCAGCAGGTCCTCGAGCGGCACCTCGGCCGCAAAGCGCAGGATGTCCGCCACGTTCAGCAGGCTCTTGTCCGCGCGGTGCTCCTCGGCGGAGTCCACAACGGGCAGCTCGCGCAGCACCTCGCCGTCGCGCTCAAGGCAGACGATATTCGTGTGATGGTTCGTGATGCGCACGCGGGCCGTGTGACTGCCGCAGCTGCCGCGCAGGTCGATGTCGAGCTGGCAGGGGGAATGGCTGCAGGAGACGGAAATATCCACCCGCTGCAGGTAAGCGTCCAGCTCCGCAAGCTGCTCTTCCGTCACGGCGGAGATGACCTGCAGGTCGCGCGCCGCGTCGCCCGCAACGAGGCCGACGGCAATGGCGGGGGCAATGCCCTTGCGCCCGCCGGTATTCGGTACGACGACGCTTTTGACGTTTTTCAGAATGTTGCCGCTGACGGCGGCGTCTACCTGCTCGGGCAGAGCGCCCAGCAGCTCCCGAAGGGTCGCGGCGCAGTAGGCAATGGCGATCGGCTCCGTGCAGCCGGTCGCCGGGACAAGCTCTTCGCGCAGGATGTCAAGATAATTCTGCAGGATCGACTGTTCCAGCATGTTGCCAGCTCCTTATATCGGTATTTTGGAAACGCCTGTGCAATGTTTACTAAGCTAATGATATCGTATTTTGCCGAAAAAGGCAAGAAAGAAAAACCGGTTCGGCGCAGGGCCTGGTGCTGCACCGGCGATACGCACAGGCTGCCGAAAAAAACGTACAAACCGATTACGTCTGCAGCGGCGCTCAGGGAGCGCCTTGCAAGCTGCAGGTTTTGTGGCACTATCGTCGACCGCACCCGCCTTGTAGGGGAGCGGCATGCCGCTCCCGGCGCTGCACCGGCGCAATCAACAAGCTGCCGTTAAAATGGCAAATACTCCCGATTTGTCATTGCGAGGAGGCCATTGCCTTTTTAACATTGGCCCGCACTTCCCGCCGGTGCGGTGCCGGGAGGGGCATGCCCCTCCCCTACAGCGCATGACCGGCGGTCTTGTGAAATTTTCCACTTTCCAGTTTCATTTCCCGCGTGCCGCTTCCCTGCATATGTGTTATCCCATATTGCAGAAGGGCCTGCTGCGGGGTTCATGCAGCAGGCCCTTTGCTCCCCGGGAAGGGAACAGACGATATCAGAGATGGACGACCGTACCGGCCTCGCCGCGGACGGCGGCTCCGGCCTGTGCGAGCGAGGCGATGATGGCCTGCCCGCCGGTCTTGGCGAACGAAACGGCAGCCCTGACCTTCGGCAGCATGGAGCCGGGGGCAAAATGGCCCTCCTCGCAGTAGCGCTCCGCTTCCGCAACGGTCATTTCCGCAAGGCTCTTCTGGTCCGGCTTGCCCCAGTTGATGCAGACGCGGTCCACCGCCGTCAGGATGACGAGGGCGTCGGCCTGCACGAGCTCTGCGAGCTTGGCAGAGGCAAAGTCCTTATCGATGACGGCGGGCGTGCCGTAGAGCTTGCCGTCCCGGCGCACAACGGGGATGCCGCCGCCGCCGACCGTGATCACGACGCAGCCGCCGTTGATCAGGGCGCGGACGGTGTTCTTTTCGATGACGTCCACAGGCTTCGGTGAGGGAACGACCTGGCGGTAGCCGCGGCCCGCGTCCTCGACCATGGTGTAGCCCTTTTCGGCGGCGATGCGCTCGGCCGTGGCCTTGTCATAGAATGCGCCGACAGGCTTCGTGGGCTTCTGGAAGGCGGGATCGTTCTCGTCCACCAGCACCTGCGTGACGACGGTGGCGACGTCCTTCTGCAGGCCGCGCGCGGCAAGCTCGTTGCCGATGGCGTTCTGCAGGTGATAGCCGATGTAGCCCTGGCTCATGGCGCCGCACTCGGGGAAGGGCATATCGGACTTGATGGCGCCGGCCTCGGCGGCCGTGGCCATGCCCAGATTGATCATACCGACCTGCGGGCCGTTGCCGTGCGCAATGACGACCTCGTTGCCCTGCTCGATGAGGTCTACGATCGGCTTTGCCGTTTCCGTAACAAGGGCGAGCTGCTCATAGGGCGTGCTGCCCAGCGCGTTGCCGCCCAGCGCGATGACGATGCGTTTTCCCATGGTAATTATCCTCCTGCCGTGCGGCTCAGAACATCTTGCGCTTGTTGTCGGCAGCGTCGAGCTCCATAAGAGCCTTGACGGGGTCCTTGACCTGTGCCAGGAAGATCATGGCGGCGATGATATACGGCTTGAAGGAGGCCTGCTTGTACAGCGGCACAAGATAGCGGTCAAACACAGAGTTGTCGACCTCACCCTCCGGGCAGCTCAGGCCGGAGATATCGGCGGGCAGGCAGTGCAGATACAGCGCCTTGCCGTCCTTCGTGAGCTTCATCATCTCTTCGCTGCAGGTCCAGTCCTTGTGCTCGGCATTCTGCGCGAGGAGCTCCTTCTCCAGCTCGTCGATGCCCTTCTGGTCGCCCTTGACATAGAGCTCGGAGCGCTTTTCCATGGCCTGGAACGGAGCCCAGGACTTCGGATAGACGATGTCGGCGTCCCGGAAGGCTTCCTTCATGTCGTTCGTCTTGTGGAACTTGGAGCCGTACTTCTCGCAGTTCTTACGGGCGATCTCCTCGACCTCGGGGAAGACGTCATAGCCCTCCGGATGGGCCAGCGTGACATCCATGCCGAAGCGGGTGAACAGGCCGATGACGCCCTGCGGGACAGACAGCGGCTTGCCGTAGGACGGGGAATAGGCCCACGTCATGGCGACCTTCTTGCCCTTCAGGTTCTCAACGCCGCCGAAGTAGTGGATGACATGCAGCATGTCGGCCATGCACTGCGTCGGATGGTCAACATCGCACTGCAGGTTGACGAGCGTGGGTCTCTGCTCGAGAATGCCGTCGCGGTAGCCCTCTTCCAGAGCGTCCATGAACGTCTTCTGGTACTCGTGGCCCTGATGGATGTACATATCGTCGCGGATGCCGATGACGTCGGCCATGAAGGAGACCATGTTCGCAGTCTCGCGGACGGTCTCGCCGTGGGCGATCTGGGATTTCTTCTCATCGAGGACCTGCTCCTCGAGACCCAGCAGGTTGCACGCAGAGGCGAAGGAGAAGCGGGTACGGGTGGAGTTGTCGCGGAACAGGGAGATGCCGAGGCCGGAATTGAAGACCTTCGTGGACTTGTTGCGCTCGCGCAGGTCGCGCAGGGCGTCGGCCACGGTGAAGACGGCGTCGATCTCGTCGTCCGTCTTGTCCCACGTCCAGTAGAAATCGGTTTTATACATGTTATTGATGTGGAGCTTTTCGAGGTGTCTTGCCAGTTCAACAGTCTTGCTCATGATCGTTCTCCTATTTCATATTTTGGTTGATCGGAAGCCCGGCGGAGCCGGGCTGCTTGCTTTTTATCGGATGGACGGAAAAATCACTTGATATCGTTGCCGGTCAGCTCCTGACGGAACTCGGCCTCGGTGATCTTGTTTTCGGGCTTGTACAGACCGGGAACGGCGGCGTACAGCGCGGCGCAGACGACGAGGTCCTGCTTCCAGGTGATCTCGTTCGGCGCATGGG
>ERZ772812.2346-NODE-2346-length-12218-cov-3.770534_pt1 | contig 12218 bp, 8 predicted proteins | sample MGYA00511343_ERZ772812 | MGnify/ENA primary metagenome ERZ772812 (study PRJEB29015, sample SAMEA2737706) | human gut metagenome | biome: human gut; feature: human-associated habitat; material: faeces | place: China | collected 2012 ...
CCATCCGCAGCTTCTGCGAGCGCATCGGCGTGGCCAAGTCCCCCAACACCATTGAATACGGCTTCCTGGAGCACTGCCTGCGGGAGGATCTCAACGCCCACGCGGAGCGCACCATGGCGGTGCTGCACCCGGTGAAGCTGACGGTCACCAACTATCCTGAGGGCAAGAGCGAGACGTTCACCGTGGAGAACAACCCCACCGATCCCGCGCAGGGCACCCACGAGATCACCTTTTCCCGCCACCTGTGGATCGAGGAGGAGGACTTCATGGAGGTGCCGGTGCCCAAGTACAAGCGGCTGACCCCCGGCGGCTTCGAGTGCCGGCTGAAGGGCGCGTATCTGGTCACCTGCACCGGCTGCGTCAAGGACGAGAGCGGCCGCGTGGTGGAGGTGCTGTGCGAGTACGACCCCAACTCCAGCGGCGGCGATCCCGCCGATGGGCGCAAGGTCAAGGGCGCGACGCTCCACTGGGTGGATGCCGCCAACTGCATGGACGCCGAGGTGCGCCTGTACGACAACCTGTTCTCCGACGAGCAGCCCGACGGCCCTGACAAGGACTTCCTGACCTGCCTGAACCCGGAGAGCCTGACGGTGCTCACCGGCTGCAAGGTGGAGCCGGAGATGCGCAAGGTGGCGGAGGAGTTCGACAAGAAGGAGAACCGCACCGGCGTCAACGCGCCTACGTTCCAGTTCATGCGGATGGGCTATTTCTGCCTGGACAACCGGGACAGCTCGGCGGAGCATCTGGTGTTCAACCGCAGCGTATCCCTGAAGGACAGTTTCAAGAAGTAAAGAGAAAGCAAGGCGGGCGTGCCGAAAGGCGCGCCCGCCAGTCTGCCGAAAAAGTCTGTCATTTGTAGGGGACGGCGTCCTCGACGTCCCCTTGTAGCCGGGATCATCAGCATCAGTCCCTGAGAGGACGTGAACGTGGTGGTCAGGGCGCCCGCCTGCAGGGAGCCGTGGCAGGTACCGGCAGCGCCGGCCTCGGACTGCATCTGGATCACGTCCACCGGCGTGCCGAACAGGTTCTTTTTTCCCTTGGCGGACCACTCGTCCACCTTTTCCGCCATAGGGGAGGACGGCGTGATGGGATAAATGGCCGCCACCTCAGTAAAGGCGTAGGCAGAATGGGCTGCCGCTGTATTGCCGTCCATGACGACATAATTCTTCTTACTCATATTCCTCTCAACTTTCAATGTTCGCCGTGGAAGGCGGCAATGTCAGCTTTTGCCATATTCATAAAGATCGCCGTATCGCAGGAATAACCGATGAACTTCACGCCCATCTCTAACAGCTTGCGGCCGGATTCGGCAGAGTCGGCGAAGCAGCCTACCTGCACGCCCTTCGCGGCAGCCTTTTGAACGATCTGCGCGATCCGATCCATAACCAGAGGATGGGTGATCTGCCCGATGATGCCCAGAGAGGCGGACAGATCGTAAGGCCCTACGAACACGATGTCCACGCCTTCGACACTGAGAATGTCATCCAGATTGTCGATGGCCTTTTGACCCTCGGCCTGAAGGATCACCACGGTGCCCTGCGCCTTTGCGAAGTAGTCCGCGCCGGGAACGCCGCCATAGGCGGCGGAACGGACAAAGCGGCAGGTGCCACGGGTGCCGCGGGGAGAGAATTTCGCGGCGGACACAGCGGCGCGCGCCTGATCGGCACTGTCAATCTGGGGGATCATAACTGCACCGGCACCAACGTCCAGCGCCTGATCGATCCAGATATCCGTCCCACGGGGAACGCGAACCACAGGGCAGACGCCGGACACATTGGCGGCGCGGATCAGATTCTGCAGATTTTCAAATGTGCCGGGGCCATGTTCCATATCCAGCAACACAAAATCATATCCGGCGTAACCGGCAGCCTCCACAAAGGCGGGGTCGGAGGTAATCATAAAGGGGCCGAAAGCACCCTGCTCCGATGCCATGGCAGCCTTGAAGTTCTTAACGCTTTCCAATGTCGGCATAGTAACGTTTCTTTCCATAATAATTCCTCCTAAGCAAATTGTTTTGATACATAAAGAAAAGCGGCGACTGTGTCAATGGTTCTGTCCTGTGGCCGTTTTTCATGGAACAGTGGTCTTGTTACTTCATATCGGGATACGTCTTGCGAACATAGGCGTCAATGCGGCGGACGGCTTCCTTCAGGTTCTCGTCGGAGTTGGCGAACACAAGACGCAGATATCCCTCGCCGCAGGCGCCGAAGGCGGAGCCGGGTACGGTGACAACACCGGCGCCCACCAGCAGCTCCTCGGCGAACTCCTGAGAGGTCTTGCCGAAAGCTTTGATGTTGGCGAAGGCGTAAAAGCTGCCTGCGGACTTCTTGCAGCTGAAGCCGGGAATGGCATTGATGCCGTCAATCAGGATATCCCGGCGGCGGGTATAATCGGCCACCATCTGCTCCACGCACTCGGTGCTCTTCAGCGCCTCGGCGGCGGCTACCTGAGAGAAGGAGGACACGCAGGAGGCAATGGCCTCGTTCATCTGCGCCATCTTCTTGACACAGGCAGGGTCGGGAGCGATGACATAGCCCACACGCCAGCCGGTCATGGCATAGGACTTGGAGAAGCTATTCAGCACGAACACACGGTCACGGACCTCCGGCACCTGAGCGATACTGAAAGGCGTTACACTGTCATAGACGATGCTGTCATAAGGCTCGTCGGATAGCACCCACAGGTCATGCTTCTTCACCACCTCGGCGATGGCCAGAATGTCCTCCTTGGTCAGCACCGCGCCGGTGGGGTTACAGGGAGAATTCAGCAGCAGCGCCTTGGTGTGGGGCGTGATGCACTTCTCGATATCCGCCGCCATCATACGGTAGTCGTTGTCCTCATAGGTGGGCACAGGCTTGGCGCACGCGCCGGTCAGGGATGCCTGGCCGTAGTAGTTGGGGAAGCAGGGGTCGGGCACCAGGATCTCATCGCCGGGATCCAGCAGCAGCATCATGGTCAGCATCAGGCCTTCCATAGCGCCCACAGTGACCATCACATGGTCGGCGGTGTAGCCGTCCCAGTGGCTCTTCTGATACCTCTCCGCCACCGCCCGCCGCAGCACAGGCATACCTGCGTTGGGCGTATAGTGTGTCTCGCCGGCATCCATGGCTTTCTTGGCAGCCTCCTTGATGTAGGCGGGGGTATCAAAGTTCGGCTCACCCACCGTCAGCTTGATGGCGTCCGGATATTGGGTCGCCAGGTCGAACATCTTGCGGATGCCGGAGGGCGGGTAATTCTGCGCCGCCTTGGAAAACTCTCTGCTCATAAGTTATAAATCCTTTCGTAGTAAGACAACAGGGTTTGATGGATATCCAACGCGCCAATCATCTTGCCATCCTTCCAGTAGTGGATAGGCAGGCGCTGGGTGTTGGAAAGCAGTACCTCATATCCGTCCGTTCCCACACGGTCGGCTACCTCCTGAAGCGTGAGAACCTCATCACCGTCCCGGCCGATTAGGGTGGCCACATCGCCCATGGCGACGTTCTCGATATCCGTCACGTCGACCATCAGCTGATCCATGCACACGCAGCCTACCATGGGGGCACGTTTGCCATGGAGCAGCACATAGCCCTTGTTCTTCAGCCGCCGCAGACAGATCATATCGGCGTAGCCCAGGGGCAGCACCGCAATGCGGGTGGGGCGCTGGGCGATAAAGGCCAGGTCGTAGCCCACCCCCTCGCCGGGAGCCAGTTCCTTGACGCAGGCTACCTCCGCCCGGAGAGCAAAGGCGTCCTTCAGCTGTACACGGGCCTTGCAGACCTCGTTGGAGGAGTAGGAGCCGAAAACCATGCTGCCGAAGCGGATCATGTCCTGGTGATACTCCGGAGAGTCCAGGATGATGCCGCAGTTGGACAGATGCTTCACGGGAATATCCACGCCCCGCGCCGCCAGCATCTCCTTGAAGGCGGCAAAGCCGCGGTACTGGTAGTGAACATACTCCTTTTCCCGCATGGCGGAGGTGGCGAAGTGGGTAAACAGTCCCTCTACGCACACGTTAGGCAGATCACAGATGGCAGCCACCGTGTCTGCGCTCTGCTCACTGACGTTAAAGCCCAGGCGGTGCATGCCGGTGTCCACCTTGATGTGGATGTAGGCGGTCTTGCCCTGGGCCTGGGCCTGCTGGGAGAGAGTCAGGGCCTGTTCGTAGGTATATACGCAGGGGCGGATGCCGTAACGGACGATCTCCCCCATCATATCCAGAGGCGTATAGCCAAGAATCAGCACCTTGGCCTGGGGAGCCGCCAGCAGGGCCAGCCGGGCCTCGGAATAGGTGGCCACCGCCATCCACTCTACACCGGACTCGCCCAGAATGCGGGCCACCTCGAAAATGCCGTGGCCGTAGGCGTTTCCCTTGATCACCGGCATCGCCATGACGGGGCGTCCCGCGTCCTTCTGAGCCAGGGCCTGAACAGCTTTTACATTGTGGACGATATTCTCCAGTTCAACATCGATCCACGCGGCTCTTGTACGGTTCATATCGTTTCTCCTTTTTCTGTCGCTGTGATGGTATCCCGGTCAATGACCGGGATACCATCGTGATATGGCAGCAGCTTTTGGGTGTCGCTTACTTGGCGGCGGTCTCCTCAGGCAGCTTCTTCAGCTCCTCGCCGTTGGGACCAGCAAAACGGCGACCCCAGCCGGTGATGGAGGCGAACAGCATAATGGCCAGTAGTGCCCAGGCGTAAACGGGATAGAAGAAGATCTCTTCCGCGCCGATGGCGGGTACCACGTCGCCGAACAGGGCGTTGCCCTGAGCGGAGTAGGTGGCGGTTGCCAGCGCGATGGAGGTCCAGGGCAGAGTGTATGCCAGAGAGCAGGAGGAGGCATCCAGCAGATTGGCACGGCGATAGGGATGGATGTGGAATCTCTCTCCCATGGGTTTGGCATAGGGAACACCGATGGCCAGAATGGCGGGAGTGTTGATACCGGTCATACCGGCCAAGATGGCGGACAGGATGACGATGGACAGCTCCGCGCCGCAGACGCCGCGGATGACCTTGGTGGCAATGTCGATGAGGAGCTTGTCGCCCTCGCCGGCCTTCATGACGCCCACCATGCCCATGACCAGCAGGCACAGGATCACGATGTCGGCCATGCCGCCGATGCCATCCACCAGGGTACCGGAAACGCCGCCATCACTCAGACAGATGATGTCAGACAGGGTTAGCAAACCGGTTGGCAACGCCACGACGATGACAGCGGCGGTACCGGCGATGCAGGCGTAAATCACGTCGCCTTTCTTGATGGCAAGGTAAATGGTCAGGATAGCGGGGATCAGCATCAGTAGGCCCTTGGGGTTCATGTACTCAGCAATCAAATCGTGAGGCAGAGCCTCACCGGTGATGCTGCCGCCGCCGCCGAAGAACAGAATGAACAGGATGGTGATGGCTGCGGCCACAGCGGAGTAGCGCAGGCGGGACTTCACGACGCCGGTGATATCAGCACCCTGGGTCAGTGCAGAGCAGATGGTTGTGTCGGAAACGGGGGCCAGATTATCACCGAAGGCACCGCCGCCGATGATGGCACCGGCCAGAACCAAGGGATTGGCACCCAGCAAGCAGCCGGCGGGATACAGGATGGAGATACCGGCGATGGTAGTGCCCAAGCCGGTACCGGCGGCCGTGGCGAACGCGGCGCAGGAGATGAACGCGACCAGAACGAACAGCATACCGTGAGCGCCCACGTTATAGGCGACCCACACAATGCCTTGTACCAGGCCGGCGGCACGCAGCGTGGTGGTAAAAATACCGGCAAAGATCCAGCACAGCACGGGAACGGAGGTCAACTTCTGGGCAATGCCCTCCGCGATGGCATCGCCATAGCGAATCTTATCCTTAGCCAGGAAGAAGGCAATCATCAGACCAACGATGCAGCAGATCCACATGGAGCGCTCCGACACAGCATCCAACACCACGGACACGATGATCATGCCCAAGAAAATGATGAACGGCAGGAACGATACCCATCGACCCGTATAGAATTCCAATTTCTTTCCTTCAGTCTTCATTTCAAGCTCCATTGCTTTTTCTCCTTTTCTCGTAATAGTATTGTGGGGAAGGGGGGCTGTGTCTTTCGGGCGTCACCTCTTTCTGTTTCTCGGATAAAAGCATGTCCACGCATTGCTTAGATTCCATAATACGAAATACATTACCGCAATATGAAATTTTAAGTATATTATTACCTCATACTTGAGAAATGTCAATCCCTTATTTTGACAAAAAAACTATTGTTATGTATTGCAAAATGACTAAAAGTAAGCTATTATATGGTTATATTTTCACAATACGGAAAGGAATTGCCATGAAGGATAGCAACGGATCTGTTCAATCCATTGATCGTGTATTAGACATTCTTGAAACACTCTCAGCCGCACCGCAGGGACTCACACTGTCAGATTTGGCGGCAGCCACCTCTTTGCATGCGAGCACTGCACACCGACTTTTGGCCTCGCTTGCAAACAGAGGCTATGTAAGAAAAGACGCAGAAAACGGGAAGTATCGTTTAACGCTTCGGCTCTATGAAATATCCCGCCGAGTCTCGACCGTATTGAATCTTTTTTCAGCCTCTAAACCTTTGCTGGAAAAGCTGTCCAACGATGTCAAGGAGATTGTGCATCTGGTGGAGCGCGACGGAAACGAGGTCGTTTATCTCCACAAATTTGAGCCGCTTCTCCGCCCCATCAGCATCACATCATCTGTCGGACTGCACAACCCTATGTACTGCACCGGCGTGGGCAAGAGCATCATGGCCTACCTGCCGGAGAAGGAGGTGCGCGCCATCTGGGACGGCACACAGGTCATTCCGTTCACCCCCAAGACCATCACCACATGGGAGGCCCTGCAGGAGGATCTATCCTGCGTCCGTGAGAGGGGCTATGCCATCGACGATGAGGAGCACGATTTGGGGGTTCGGTGCATCGCTGCCCCCATCTATAATTGGAACGGAACGCCTGTGGGCGCTATGAGTATTTCTGGCTCCGTAGCCAGAATGAACTCCGCCGCGATAGATGAATTTTCACCCAAGCTCAAAAGCACCGCTGGGAAGATCAGCGAGCTGATGGGATGGAATGCAGGATGCCGCCCTATGTGTTCATAACATAATAAGGAGACGGAAAGCGTCGGAGTCCAACGCTTTCCGTCTCCTTTTTGCGCTTTCGGCACAATGGTGCAAGGAAGTATCTATTGTATCCTTCTATTGCTCCACTGTCGTTTCCACGCTTGGTTCGCATTCAGGATTAGAGCGCGCGGCGGCGCAAAATGACCCCTTTGCAATCAAGGAACTGGCATCAGGCGTTGACCTTTTTTGTATATCGGACAGAGCCTGTGTGCCAGGTTCTGTTATTGTGGAGCTGCTTGCGCAATGTGTTTTTTGAAAAACTCAATGAAGTGTACGGCGGCCGGCGACGCATTCTCGATGCTGCGCACCACGAGCATGATCTCCCTGTAATACTGCGGCACTGTGGGACGGCTGGTCACGCGGTAGGAATTCTTTGTGAGGATCAGCTTCCCCATATATCCGATACACAGATTGTTTTCTATCAACGAGAGGATGAGGTTATCATCGCGGCTGGTGTATTCCACACGTGGCGAAATTTTATTTCTCCGAAATACGCCCATAGCCTCCTTTTGACTACCCTCGTCAAAGAGGGCAGTCGGCTCAGAGCTGTAAACAGACAGAGGTATCGCCTCTGCCTCGGCATAAGGGCTGTCCTCCGGCACTACCGCCACAAACGGGTCACGCCGCACCAGAAAGGAATCAAATCCCATAGGGACCGGCGCGTCCATAAATCCAAAGTCGACCTCGTCGTGCAGCAGCATCTCGGTGACGCTGGCATCATCGCCCTCGCGGATCTCAATGCTGATATTGGGATAGTCCGTCTTGAATTCCTTCAGCACAGGTACCAATACATGGCAGGACACGCTGGAAAAGGTACCAATGCGGATATGTCCTATTTCAAGGCCGTGCAGTCTGGCGGCTTGCTCGGCCACAGCCTCCGCCGCGTCGCGCAGGTGGCGAATATAGGGGAGCATCTGCTCGCCGTCGGAAGTCAGTGTCACCCCGGACTGGCTGCGGTTGAGCAGCGTCATCTGAAGTTCATCCTCCAGAGAACTGATAATCTGGCTTACGGCGGACTGGGAATAGTTGCAGTGCATGGCGGCCTTGGACATACTGCCAAGCTCGGCAACCTTCAGGAAAACGGCGTATTTGGATGTCACAGGAAACCCTTCTTTCTGCATGAATTACTTCTCCGGTAATAGTAACAGATTTTTTGCCTTCCTGTCAATTTCCTATCATTCCTAAAGCGGTGGAACACCCTGCAGACATCACCATGCAGAGATTATGCCACAGTTTTTCCGTTTTTGGTCATCAGTAACCGTGAAGATGAGGTTTGCGATTTTTGATAGTCCTATTGTAGCGGTCGGTAGGCATGGCAATATATACAAGTGGGCATCTCACCAATTGTGGAAAACAGATACAAATTGCTACTTACAGGAAACTTGCCGAACGCCAACTCCCATCACACAGCGTGATATAAGAAAACGTGAAGCAGCTGTTTGAACATCGTGATTAGCCGGCGACGGAAAAGTCCGCTATAATAAAATTAAAACCATAGGCGGAGCTGTGCCGCAAGGATCACATAATGAAGGAGAGTACATTATGGACAAGAAGAAAGCAGTCATCATGGACGGCAACGAAGCCGCCGCGTATGTATCCTACGCATTTACGGAAGTGGCGGGTATTTTCCCCATCACGCCCTCCAGCCCCATGGCGGAGCACGTGGACGAGTGGGCCGCCAACGGCAAGAAGAACCTGTTTGGCCAGCCGGTACAGGTGGTGGAGATGCAGTCCGAGGGCGGTGCCGCCGGTACGGTGCATGGCTCCCTGCAGTCCGGCGCACTGACCACCACCTACACCGCGTCCCAGGGCCTGCTGCTGATGATCCCCAATATGTATAAGATCGCCGGTGAAATGCTGCCGGGCGTATTCCATGTTTCCGCCCGCACCCTGTCCGCCCACGCCCTGTCCATCTTCGGCGACCACAGCGACGTGATGGGCGTGCGCAGCACCGGGTTTGCCATGCTGGCGTCCTCCTCCCCTCAGGAGGTCATGGATCTGGGTGCGGTGGCACATCTGAGCGCCATCCACTGTCGGATGCCGTTTTTGCATTTCTTTGACGGCTTCCGCACCAGCCACGAAATTCAGAAGATCGAGGCGCTGGATTATGAGGAGCTGCGCCCGCTGGTGGATATGGACGCCCTGCGTGCTTTCCGCCGCAACTCCCTGAACCCGGAGCATCCCGCCACCCGCGGCACCACCGTGAACCCCGACATCTTCTTCCAGTGCCGCGAGGCGTGCAACGAGAAGGTGGCGTCCATCCCCGAGGCGGTGGAGCACTACATGGCGGAGATCAGCAAGCTGACGGGACGGGAGTACAAGCTGTTCAACTACTACGGTGCACCGGATGCAGAGCGAGTCATCGTACTCATGGGCAGCGCAGCCGAGACCACAAAAGAGGCCATCGACTACCTGACCGCCAAGGGCGAGAAGGTGGGTCTGCTGAATGTTCACCTGTACCGCCCCTTCGCCGCCGACAAGTTCCTTGCCGCCATCCCGAAGACCTGCCGCAAGCTGGCTGTGCTGGATCGTACCAAGGAGCCCGGCGCTATGGGCGAGCCGCTGTATCAGGATATCTGCTCTGTGTACAAGGAGTTGGACAGCGATATGGTCATCGTGGGCGGCCGCTACGGCCTGTCCAGTAAGGACACCACCCCCGGCCAGATCATCGCTGTGCTGGATAACCTGAAGCAGGATAAACCCAAGAATAATTTCACCGTAGGCATCGTGGACGACGTCACCCACACCTCTCTGGATGTGACCTGCGAGATCGACACCTCTCCCGCCGGTCAGACCAGCGCCGAGTTCTGGGGCATGGGCTCCGACGGCACCGTGGGCGCCAACAAGAACTCCATCAAGATCATCGGCCACGCCACAGACCTGTACTGTCAGGCGTACTTCGTCTATGACTCCAAGAAGTCCGGCGGCCTGACCCAAAGCCATCTGCGCTTCGGCAAGCAGCCCATCCGCTCCCCGTATCTGATCCAGTCCGCCGATTTCGTGGCCTGCCACAACCCCTCCTATGTCCATAAGTACGACATGGTGAAGAATCTAAAGGAGGGCGGCGTGTTCCTGCTGAACTGCGCGTGGGACGCCGAGGGTCTGGAGAAGAACCTGCCCGCTGCCATGAAGCGCGCCCTGGCGGAGAAGAAAGCCAGGTTCTACACCATCGACGCCATCAAGATCGCCCGTGAGCTGGGTCTGGGCAGCCGCACCAACACCATTCTGCAGGCCGCCTTCTTCAAGCTGGCCAATGTGATCCCTCTGGAGCAGGCGGTGGCCGAGATGAAGGACGCCATCTATAAGACCTATTATAAGAAGAAGGGTCAGGCCGTGGTGGACATGAACAATGCCTCCATCGAGCACGGCATCAACGAGCTCAACGAGATCACCATCCCCGCTGCATGGCTGCAGGCCAAGGATGAGCCTGTGGAGCGCAAGGCTCCCGACTTCATCCGCGAGGTAGTGGATGTGATGAACCGCCAGGAGGGCGACAGTCTGCCGGTTTCCGTCATGAAGAAGTACGGCCTGGAGGACGGCACCTGGCACGCCGGCTCCACCAAGTATGAAAAGCGCGGCGCTGCCGTGGATGTGCCCCAGTGGGATATGACCAAGTGCATTCAGTGCAACCAGTGCTCTCTGGTGTGCCCCCACGCTGCCATCCGACCCGTGCTGCTGGACGAAAACGAGCAGCAGCACGCTCCTGCCGGCTTCGAGACCAAGAAGGCCACTGGGCTGGCTCAGTATCAGTACCGCATGCAGGTCTCTCCCTATGACTGCACCGGCTGCGGAAGCTGCGTCAACATCTGCCCTGCCAAGGAGAAAGCGCTGACCATGCAGCCGCTGGAGAGCCAGCTCGGTCAGGCGGAGAATTGGGAATACGCCGTGGAGACCGTCACCGTGAAGCAGGACGCCGTCAGCGATAAGACCGTCAAGGCCTCCCAGTTCGCCAAGCCCTACTTCGAGTTCTCCGGTGCCTGCGCGGGCTGTGGCGAGACGCCCTATATCAAGTTGGTGACTCAGCTGTTCGGCGACCATATGTACATCACCAACGCCTCCGGCTGCTCCTCCGCTTACGGCGGCTCCACTCCCAGCTCCCCCTACTGCACCGACTGCAAGGGCTGCGGCCCCGCCTGGGCCATGAGCCTGTTTGAGGACAACGCCGAATATGCCTACGGCTACCTGCTGGGTCAGGACGCCATCAAGCGCCAGCTGAAGGCTGCCGCCCAGACGCTGGCCGACAAGGGCGTGGCCGCTGAGGTGTGCAAGGAGTATATTGACAAGGCCGAAAGCGCCGCCGAATCCCGTATGGCAGCCGATGCGCTGCTGGCGGCTGTGGCCGGTGACAAGAGCGACGAGGCCGAGTTCATCCGCAATAACAAGGAATTCCTCACCAAGAAGTCCGTGTGGGCCTTCGGCGGCGACGGCTGGGCCTACGACATCGGCTACGGCGGGTTGGATCACATGCTGGCCTCCGGCAAGAACATCAATGTTCTGGTGCTGGATACCGAGGTGTATTCCAACACCGGCGGCCAGTCCTCCAAGGCTACCGCTGCCGCGGCTATCGCCAAGTTCTCCGCCGGCGGCAAGGTCACCAAGAAGAAGGATCTGGGTCTGATGGCCATGAGCTACGGCTATGTGTACGTGGCACAGGTGGCCATGGGTGCCGACCCCGCCCAGACCCTGAAGGCTATCCGGGAGGCGGACGAGGACGCACTGGCGGCGGTGCTGCCGCAAAATGTGGCCCATACCCTTTGGATCAGACTCCATGAAAAGGAATCCACTTAAAAAAACGTCCTGCTGCCCCACGGGGCAGCGGGGCGTTTCCGCCATCGGGCGTATCCACCCCGCCTGTCGCCTGTTTTCGCAAGATTTCAGTAGAAATACCATTGTGTATTTGCCGGTAAACTGATATAATAAAAAAACCTATCTGATAAAGGATGCGTTTGATTATGATGAAACCGACACTGGTTGTTATGGCTGCCGGGATGGGCAGCCGTTTTGGCGGACTGAAGCAGATGACCGCTGTGGATGCACAGGGGCATTTTATGATGGATTTTTCGATTTTTGACGCCATCCGGGCAGGATTCGGCAAGGTGATT
>ERZ772812.2354-NODE-2354-length-12176-cov-30.966092_pt1 | contig 12176 bp, 12 predicted proteins | sample MGYA00511343_ERZ772812 | MGnify/ENA primary metagenome ERZ772812 (study PRJEB29015, sample SAMEA2737706) | human gut metagenome | biome: human gut; feature: human-associated habitat; material: faeces | place: China | collected 2012 ...
AACGATAAAAAATATCAAAAAAACGATAAAAAATATCAAAAAAACGATAAAAAATATCAAAAAAACGATAAAAAATATCAAAAAAACGATAAAAAATATCAAAAAAACGATAAAAAATATCAAAAAAACGATAAAAAATCTCGTCGCCGTTAACCGTGAAATTAATTTTATATCATAAATACAGATATTTATTGTTCATTAATAGGAGGTAAACTTGAATGACCATAAAGTCAAGGGACCATTTGGATAGAAGACGTATTATGAAGAAAATAAGGGGAACATATGCTTTTGGTCGATATATACCAATGTCTGCTCACAAAGCACAAAGAGTAATTAATCAGATCCGTGGACGTTCCTACCAAGAAGCAATTTTTATATTAGAATGCATGCCCTATAGAGCAAGTAATCCCATCCTAAAAGTGATGCAGGCTGCAGCAGCAAATGGTGAACACAATAGGGATGCTTACCGCAATTGGAATTTGGACACAAAAGAGTTAATAATTAGTAAAGTCGAAGTTAACAAAGCAACTAAGAGAAAAAAATTTAAACCCCTAGCTCGAGGACGTAATTCTACTATAAAAAGACCTACTTGTCACATAACTATTGTATTACAAAAGCCATTCTTCTCGGTACAATTGAGAAATTATATATTTCCTCTTTCAAAAAAAGATCCAAAAGAAATGTGGTATGCTGGGAATTGTTCAAATTCCAGAATGTTATATGCTCCGAAGTTTTCAAATTCCAGAGAGTTAGACTACATAATATTTCAACTAATAATGAGAGGGGCTCTAAAGATTTACTAATATGGCACGAAAAATAAACCCACTTGGTTTCAGACTTGGTACAACCCAAGATCATTATTCCCTTTGGTTTGCACAACCAAAAAATTATTCTGAAGGTCTACAAGAAGATCAAAAAATACGGAATTTTATAAAAAATTATGTAGAAAAAAATTATGTACAAAAAAAGACAAGAACATCCTCAGGTGTCGAAGGAATTGCACGTATCGAAATTCAAAAAAGAATCGATCTGATACAGGTTATCATCCATATGGGATTTCCCAAGTTATTAATAGAAAATGGATCACAAGGGATCAAAGACCTCAAAAGAAATCTACAAAAAGAATTGAATTGTGTGAACCGAAAACTCAACATTGCTATTACAAGAATTGCAAAACCTTATAGAAATCCAAATGTTCTTGCAGAATTTATAACCCTACAATTAAGAAATAGGGTACCCTTTCGAAAAGCAATGAAAAAGGCTATTGAATTAGCCGAACAAGCTGAGACAAAAGGAATTAAAATACAAATGTCAGGCCGTCTCGGTGGAAAAGACATTGCACGTGTTGACTGGATAAGAGAGGGTAGGGTTCCCCTACAAACCATTCGCGCGAAAATTGATTATTGCGCCTATACGATTCGAACTATCTATGGGATATTGTGTATCAAAATTTGGATATTTATAGACGATAAATAATAAGCCTTTACTTGACTTGTCTTTCTGTTTTGATTTAACGATAGAACAAAGAATGACAACCCTTTTTTCCATCAAATTTCCATAAAAACAATTCTCATTTAAAATTCTATAAGGTTGAATAAAAATTCGATTGACCTTTTGATAGAATTGCTATGCTTAGTGTGTGACTCGTTGGTTTTTGTTAGAATTAAGACGAAAAAAAAAGGTAAGAGCCCATAGTATGAAGTATGAACTAATGACTATAGAACTAATAACCAACTCATCGCATCACATTATCTGGATCCAAAGAAAAAGAAGCAGTCAAGATATGATATTTTGGTCCTATCATTGCAGCAACTGAATTTTTTTTTTGCATAAACAAGAAATCGAAAGAGTTGTCAAAAAAAAAAGAAAAATATACATTAAAGGAAGGGGATGCGGATAAAAGGAAAGGCGAAAGAAAGAAAAAAATGAATAGAAATGATATAAGATTCCACTATGTAAGGTCATATCATAAAAGACAATGTAATAAAGCATTAATACAGATTCACACATAATTATCTAATATGAATCTATTCATTGAAAAAAGAAAGAAGTAAGAGCCTCAAGCCAATAAAGACTAAGAAGGTTGGCTCAAGAACAAAGTTCATTAAGAGCTCCATTGTAGAATGGAGACCTAACCATTAATCAAGAAGCGATGGGAACGATGGAATCCGTGAATACAGAAGATTCAATTGAAAATGAATCCTAATGATTCATTGGGAAGGATGGCGGAACGAACCAGAGATCAATTCATCTATTCTGAAAAGTGATAAACTAATCATATAAAACTGAAATAGATATTGAAAGAGTAAATATTCGCCCGCGAAAATTCCTTTTTTATTAGATTGCATTGCTAATCAAATTGAAATTTTTTCATTCGCGAGGAGCCGGATGAGAAGAAACTCTCATGTCCGGTTCTGTAATAGAGATGGAATTAATAAAAAACCATCAACTATAACCCCAAAAGAACCAGATTCTGTAAACAACATAGAGGAAGAATGAAGGGATTATCTTATCGGGGGAATCGTATTTGTTTCGGAAGATATGCTCTTCAGGCACTTGAACCTGCTTGGATCACGCCTAGACAAATAGAAGCGGGGCGGCGAGCAATGACGCGAAATGCACGTCGCGGTGGAAAAATATGGGTACGTATATTTCCAGACAAACCACTTACAATAAAATCTGCGGAAACCCGTATGGGTTCGGGGAAAGGATCCTCCCATTATTGGGTAGCTGTTGTCAAACCAGGTCGAATACTTTATGAAATAAGCGGAGTAGCAGAAAAGATAGCCCTTCGGGCTATCTCGATAGCGGCATCTAAAATGCCTATACGAACTCAATTCATTATTTCAGGATAGGAATGTAGAACCAAAGGAAATGGATCTTGGGGATAAAAACAACCGGAGATTCTTTTTACTTAAAATTTTGGACAAACAATATTTCTTTTTCTTTTTCGCCCTTTGGTTGTTTGCATTTATTGAAAGAACAGATAAAAAGAAGATATGATTCAACCTCAAACCTATTTGAATGTAGCAGACAACAGCGGGGCTCGCAAATTGATGTGTATTGGAATCATAGGAGTTAGCAATCGTCGATATGCTCGTATTGGTGACGTTATTGTTGCTGTGGTCAAAAAAGCAAAACCAAGTAAGCACTTAGAAAGATCAGAAGTGATCAGAGCTGTAATTGTACGTACCTGTAAAGAACTCAAACGCGAGGACGGTTTTATAATACGATATGATGACAATGCTGCAGTTATCATTGATGAAAAAGGAAATCCAAAAGGAACTAGAGTTTTTGGTGCGATTGCCCGGGAATTGAAACAAAACTTTACTAAAATACTTTCATTAGCCCCTGAGGTATTATAAGATGATAAGTAGGATATTTGAATGAAATAGTAGATTTTCCATCACGTATATACCTTTCGTTTTGAATTTTTTTTTGATTGAAAATTCATAAAAAAAAAAAAAAGAAATTAATACATGTTGATTATATTAAAATTCGGAGACACCACTGATTTTAGTTTATCATGGGTAGGGACACTATTGCTGATATAATAACCTCTATACGAAATGCTGACATGAATAGAAAAGGAAGAGTTCGAATAGCATCTACTAACATGACCGAAAGCATTGTTAAAATACTTTTACGAGAAGGCTTTATTGAAAACTCGAGAAAACATCAAGAAAGAAACAAATCTTTTTTGGTTTTAACTCTGCGACATAGAAGAAATGGGAAAGGACCTTATAGAAATAGAAATAGTTTAAATTTAAAAAGAGTAAGTCGGCCTAGTCTACGAATCTATTCTAACTATCAACGAATTCCTAGAATTTTAGGTGGAATGGGAATTGTAATTCTTTCCACCTCTCGAGGTATAATGACGGATCGGGAAGCTCGACTAGAAAGAATTGGTGGAGAAATTTTATGTTATATATGGTAATCTCCGAATTTGATAAAAAATTTATAATTTGTGAGAGAAAGAGCAGATTATCTATTTTATTTACTCTATTAGTTGATACTTTTAGGAGGTGGAATGGAAGAAAAAAAAACGATTCATGAGGGTTTGATTATTCAATCATTCCCTAATGCTATGTTCCACGTTCGTTTAGATAATGACAAAGTGATTCTAGGTTATATTTCAGGAAAGATACGACGTAGTTCTACACGGATCCTGCTGGGAGATAGGGTTAAGATTGAAGTAAGCCCTTATGATAAAACCAAAGGTCGTATAATCTATAGATTCCCCCGCGAGAATTCTTATGATTCAGATGAGGACTAAGTAGTTTTTCAACTTCAAAATTCCTTCCCATGAGAATACAATTCGAGGTTCCAAATTGAAAGAAACTTATTTTCTTCCAAGAAATAGATTCGGAATTTTAGTAAGGAATGACAAATATGAAAAAAAGGGCCTCTGTTCGTAAAATGTGTGAAAAATGTCGTCTGATCCGCAGACGAGGACGAGTTCTAGTAAGTTGTTATAACCTTAAACATAAACAACGACAAGGATAATTATCCTACTAAAATAAAAGGAATTTTGTAAAAGATTTGATTGATGTAAAAAAAAAGAAGGATTTTTTTGACATGAAATGGATATATCCATATATCTCTGACTCATATTTATGAGATGATAAAATATGGCAAAACCTAGACCAAAATTTCGTTGGCGTAGAAATCGGCGTAGTAGTTCGCGTAAGAGTGCACGTCAAATACCAAAGGGCGTTATTCATATTCAAGCAGGTTTACGCAATACTATTGTGACTGTTACGGATGTAGGAGGTCAGGTGGTTTCTTGCGATTCTGCCGGTACTTGTGGATTTAAGGGTGCAAAAAAAGGGACACCCTTTGCGGCTCAAACCGTGGCGGGAAGTGCTATTCGTACGTTGGTAAAACAAGGTATGCAAGAAGCAGAAGTCAGGGTAAAAGGTTCCGGTAGCGGAAGGGATGGAGCATTACGGGCTATTCGTAGAAGTGGTATACTAGTAAGTTTCGTGCTAGACGTAACCCCTATGCCACATAATGGCTGTAGGCCTCCTAAAAAAAGACGTTTGTAGAAATAAAAGTTGAAGAAATTGAAAGAGAAATACATGATTAAAAAATATGATCCATATTTTAGAATATTACTATGATTCGAGAGAAAATAAGAGTATCCACTCGGACACTGCAGTGGAAGTGTCTTGAATCAAGAACAGATAGTAAATGTCTTCATTATGGGCGCTTTATTCTATCTCCACTGATGAAAGGTCAAGCTGACACAATGGGCTTTGCGATGCGAAGAGCTTTGCTTGGAGAAATAGAAGGAACATGTATCACACGTGCAAAATCTGAGAAAATACCACATGAATACTCTACCATAGTAGGTATTCAAGAATCAGTACACGAAATTTTAATGAATTTGAAAGAAATTGTATTGAGAAGTAATCTATATGGAACTTGTGAGGCGTCTATTTGTGTTAGGGGCCCTAGATGTGTAACTGCTCAAGATATCATCTTGCCACCTTATGTCGAAATAGTTGACAATACACAGCATATAGCTGGCTTGACAGAACCAATTGATTTGTGTATTGGATTACAACTCGAGAGAAATCGCGGATTTCGTATAAAAGCGGCAAATAACTTTCAAGACGGAAGTTACCCTATAGATGCTCTATTCATGCCTGTTCGAAACGTGAATCATAGTATTCATTCTTATGGGAATGAAAAACAAGAGATACTTTTTCTCGAAATATGGACAAATGGAAGTTTAACTCCGAAAGAAGCCCTTTCTAAAGCCTCCCGGAATTTCATTGATTTCTTTATTCCTTTTCTACATGCGGAAGAAGAAAACTTACATTTAGAGGACAATCAACACAAAGTTTCTTTACCCCTTTTTACCTTTCACAATAGATTGACTGAACTAAGTAAAAAGAAAATCAAAAAAGCATTGAAATACATTTTTATGGATCAATTAGAATTGCTACCTAGGATCTATAATTGCCTCAAAAAGTCCAATATACATACATTATTGGACCTTTTGAATTTGAATTTTAATTTGAATTTTAATAAGAGTCACGAAGATCTTATTAAAATTGAGCATTTTCGCATAGAAGACGCAAAACAAATATGGGACACTCTAGAAAAACATTTCGCAATTGATTGACAAAAAAATCAAAGAAGAAAAAGGTTGATTGAATATTGAATCCGAATAGACCCATAATTTCATTTAATTTCATAGATATATCCAGGGAAAATTCACTTTTGAAGCGACTATTCCCTAGATACACGTGTTGTTTTATTTCACAATTGAATCAATTTAAAAAAGACCTAAAGTTAGGGATTTATCAATAGGTAATGTTGCTCCAATACCTAACCAAAGGGCCACCGCGGTACCAACCAAAAAGACAGTTGTCGCTACTGGACGACGAAAAGGATTTTGGAATTTATTAACATTCTCCAAAAAAGGAACTGTTAATAATCCCACAGGTACTGAGACCATTAAAAGAACGCCTAATAACTTATTGGGTACTGTACGAAGTATTTGAAATACGGGAAAAAAATACCATTCGGGTAATATTTCCAAAGGAGTTGCAAAGGGATCCGCGGGCTCACCAATCATTGATGGTTCTAGAACCGCTAAGCCTACGTTACATGCAATAGTACCTAGAATGACTACCGGAAAAATATATAAAAGATCATTAGGCCATGCGGGCTCGCCATAATAATTATGACCCATCCCTTTTGCCAATTTAGCCCTTAATACAGGATCATTCAAGTCAGGTTTTTTTGTTATTAGGATAGGTGAATTCTTATAGATTCAATTCATCCCCCGAAAGAACCGGACATGATCATTTTTCATCATCCGGCTCGAGCAAGAATAAAAAGAACCAAATGGATCCAATATTACAAAAAGTATATATCTTATCCATATCCAAATAAAAGGTTCTTCGTAAGAACCAATTTTTTAGATATTCCTTTCCAGAGTTGTAATTTTCCATGGGAAGGAATTCCGCTCTTCAAAATAAATGCTCAATACCCAAGTAGGCCTACAGAGTTAATCAGGATCAAATGCTTTCTGGGTCGTCTCATACCTTGTGTTTGGTGTTTATCTCCCAAATGGAGATTTCAACTTTACATAAAATATATAAATATATATATATATATATCTACATAGCATAGGGTTTACTTGTTACTAATATAGTCTAGCCTCTATTGTTCTTTAGGTCCCCCGTTTCACTCCGATAGTATTATGGATCAGGTCGATGCATAGGAAATGAACGCATTTGAATACTATTCAAACTAATAATAATTAAAAAAAAATGATAAAACAAAACCTCTGGATTATATATTCTATTATGCAAAATCACACATTCGACTGGATCTTACGGAGCCTGTTCATGCATGACATGATCCAGGGTTGATCATAGAATAGATTCTCTTCAAACGAACCAGCCTATCCTCTCTCTGTATGTATAGGACTCACTTATACGGTGGTTGGACAAAAGACACATTCGATTATTAATTTTAATGTGGCAGAAATGGACATATACCTGCACGGCCTAATCAATAGTTCAAGTCACACACTCCCATAATCCATTTTTTTTCGGAGAATTACCTTCAACCAGTGATCTTATGTTAAATAACTAAATACAATATTGTATTGTGGAGTTGAAGGAAAATGTCCAAATACATGGATTATTCTTTTCAATAATCCATACTTGTAGCAATGAAATACTATTCTTCTTCCCCCAGGGAATAAAGGATTGATTACAAATATCTATGATATACCCCCTTTTCCTATTCTATAAAGGACCAGAAATACCTTGTTTACGTATCATTAGAAAGTGCATTAACATAAATACGGCAGTAAGAAGAGGCAAGACAAAAGTGTGTAAGCTATAAAAACGAGTCAAAGTGGATTGTCCCACACTAGCACTTCCACGTAATAACTCTACCAAAGGTGATCCTATTACAGGAATAGCTTCGGGTACGCCTGTTACAATTTTAACTGCCCAATAACCAATTTGGTCCCGAGGTAAGGAATAACCAGTTACACCAAAAGACGCGGTCAATACAGCCAGAACCACACCTGTAACCCAAGTCAATTCGCGAGGTTTTTTAAACCCGCCGGTGAGATACACACGAAATACATGTAGGATCATCATTAGAACCATCATACTTGCCGACCACCGATGAACCGATCGTATTAACCAACCAAAGTTAGCTTCAGTCATTATATATTGAACAGAAGCAAAAGCCTCAGTAACGGTTGGACGATAGTAAAAAGTCATAGCAAACCCAGTAGCTACTTGTACTAAAAAACAAGTAAGCGTAATTCCTCCTAGACAATAAAATATGTTGACATGAGGAGGAACATATTTACTAGTTATATCATCTGCAATCGCCTGAATCTCGAGACGTTCTTCGAACCAATCATAGACTTTATTGAGATAGGTAAACCGCGGAAATTCCCCCTCTAAGAACTGTATATGAGAATTTCATCTCGTACAGCTCAAGCAGACACCCAAATACTGATTGAAAGGGATATATAATAGAATAGAAAGTTTGAAACTTATTAATCCCTGATTTTATCTTTTCGGAAGATACGAAGGAATAAAAATCCGAAAGTTCTTCTTTGTGGGGATAATGCCAAAATATCATGTCGGCTCATTCGTCTTTATGTTGATTGTTACTACAGGCCTCTTGAATATTCTCTTTCCCTATTTTTTTTATTGTGTGTAATGTGGCTTTTACTTTTTTTTTTTTATCATTAATAGGAATTTCTCTTGTTAAGACCCTATAGAATCGATTGAAACCCCAGATTCATACTCGAACCACGATGATTCAATAAAACCCCAAAGCTAAGCCCAAAGATTCCTTGAGTAAGAACCATCGGATCATCACTTATTCAATCAATAGGATAGGTATAATGACTAAAAATTTCAAAAAAAAAATTCGTCTGTTGATTAAACAAAATAGGCATAAAGAGGAGTTTGAAAGAAGAAAAATCTTTCGATTTCTAGCTTCTAAATTCTTTCTTTGAAAAGAAATTTTTTTTGAATCCGATCGAGAGGTCTGAATATTTAATATGAATCATAGTTCAAATATTTCTTGATATATTTTATATATTCCGTGTTCCAGATACCAGGATGAATATCCGACGAGGTAGAACCATCTCTATCAGGATAAGATGACAGACTCATTTTCTGTATTATCAACAGGATCAATTATAACAAGTCACACACTCATATTCCGGAAATACAGAAAGAAAAAAATTCCGCGATTGGACTACCAAAAGGGGGGTTAGAAATGGAATTCGGGACCCGAAAAATTCATTTTGTATTGTATTGAAAGGCTAGAACTTCCTGTTCCTGGTTCTTTTGGATTTCATTTTCTTGTGGATTTAATTCATTGAAATTCCATCCAGTAAAACAGAAGAATTATAAATTTCCAAAATAATACATAGGAATATTGCAAATAAAGCCATTGCAACTCCCATCAAAGGAGTAGTTCCCCATCCGGGAGCTACTTTACCATATTCCGAATTCAACGGTTTCAATAAAGCCCCTACGGTAGTAGGTTTGGGACGAGATCTAGAACTACCCTCAACGGTTTGTGTAGCCATAAATCTGATTGTATTCATTGAGATCTATTGACTTTGTATACCTTTCCATTTTATTTTTAATAAACCATTGTGGTCTTGAAATTATATAATAATGGAAACAGCAACCCTAGTCGCCATCTTTCTATCTGGTTTACTTGTAAGTTTTACCGGGTACGCTTTATATACCGCTTTTGGGCAACCCTCTCAACAACTAAGAGATCCCTTCGAGGAACACGGAGACTAGTTGAAGTAATGAGCCTTCCCACTAAAAAGGCTCATTCATTACTTCAATTGAGATAATGAAAAATTATTTCACCTTTTTAGTGGGAACTTTAGGAGGTTCCCGAAAAAAGATAGCGAAAAAAATTATCCCGAGAGTCGAGACTAATAAAAATGTATAAACCAATGCTTCCATGGATTCGATTGTGGTTTACAATTATAGCTTCCATACCTGTTTACTTGGGATTATTTTCCCGATAAAGATAAAAAAGAAAGAGTAAAAAAAAGAAAGCAATGTTGTATTAGACTCCCTGTCTTCTTGTAGTTGGATCTCCAAGTTTTTGGAATGCTCCAAATTCTACTTGAGCATCCAAATCTGGGTCAATACCAGCAAAAACATCTCTGAACAGGGTTCTAGCCCCATGCCAAATGTGTCCGAAGAAGAAGAGTAGGGCAAAGGAAGCATGTCCAAAAGTAAACCAACCCCTTGGACTACTACGAAAAACGCCATCAGATTTCAAAGTAGCACGATCTAATTCGAAAATTTCACCTAATTGAGCACGCCTAGCATATTTTTTCACAGTAGCGGGATCGCTATAACTGACTCCGTTGAGTTCGCCACCATAAAACTCAACAGTTACGCCTACTTGTTCAACGCTATACTTAGATTCCGCTCTTCTAAAAGGAACGTCAGCTCTAACAATTCCGTCCCCATCTATTAAAACGACTGGAAATGTTTCAAAAAAGGTAGGCATACGGCGTACAAAGAGTTCACGCCCTTCTTTATCTCTAAAAATAGGGTGTCCTAACCATCCAACAGCTATTCCATCGCCGTTGTCCATTGAGCCCACTCTAAATAATCCTCCTTTTGCCGGATTATTGCCAATGTAATCATAAAAAGCTAATTTCTCAGGAATTTTCGACCAAGCTTCTGATAAATTTGGATTTTCGGCTAGCCCAGCACTTACTCTTCGGTATATTTCTTGCTGAAAGTATCCCTGATCCCATTGATAACGAGTGGGACCAAATAATTCGATCGGAGTAGTTGCTGAACCATACCACATCGTTCCGGCAACAACAAAAGCTGCAAAAAAGACAGCAGCGATACTACTGGAAAGAACGGTTTCAATATTGCCCATACGTAATCCTTTGTATAGACGTTGAGGCGGACGGACACTAAGATGGAATAGACCTGCTAATATGCCCAATGTCCCCGCTGCAATATGATGAGAGGCTATTCCTCCTGGAAAAAAAGGATCAAACCCTTCTACGCCCCATGCTGGACTTACAGGTTGTACTTTTCCTGTTAGTCCATAAGGATCGGACACCCATATTCCGGGACCATACAAGCCTGTTACATGAAATGCGCCAAAACCAAAACAAGCCACCCCGGAAAGAAATAAATGAATTCCAAAAATTTTAGGCAAATCCAAAGAAGGTTTTCCTGTACGTTCATCACAAAAAATTTCTAGATCCCAATACACCCAATGCCAAATAGCTGCCAAAAAGCACAAGCCAGAAAACACAATATGCGCTCCGGCCACACCTTCGTAACTCCAAATACCCGGATCCGTTATAGTCCCCCCCGTAATACTCCAACCGCCCCATGAATTGGTTATTCCTAAACGAGTCATGAAAGGTATAACAAACATACCCTGTCTCCACATTGGATCAAGAACGGGATCAGAGGGATCAAAAACTGCTAATTCATATAGAGCCATCGAACCGGCCCAACCGGCAACCAGAGCTGTATGCATTATATGGACAGAAATTAACCGGCCGGGATCATTCAATACGACGGTATGAACACGATACCAAGGTAAACCCATGGAATTACCCCTTTATTTATCAAAGATAAATAGCACTATGTAACTTTATTGCATTGGAAAAGACTATGACTATTCAATGGATACCTTGACTATAAAATGGATACCTTTTGTTCCATCAATGGATTATCTCGGAACAAGGGTTAATGTTTGTTCTATATCTGTTGGAACAATTTTTTTTGTAGGAACAAAGAGAGACAAATACATTCTATACCCGACGAGTAGCAATACGCAATGGGGAGTTGAAAACATATTATATTAGTGAATGCTTTCATACTTGTTCCCTATTGGAAGGCTATATTCGGAAGAATTTGATTTTTTCTTTCTTCTTTATTGAAGCTTCATTTTGATACTATACACAGAAAATCGGAGAAAGATTCATATCATTGATTAAAACAACAAAACCCCATACTAGTAGAATCCAGTTTGGGGTTTTCTCGTTCATTTTTTTGTTGTTTTTTTTTTTCATTTAATCTTATTCTAATGCCAGTTTCACCCCCCAAGGTTACCGTTAGACTTCCAGGGGACGAAGAAACCTCGTGGGTTGATCTAACAGA
>ERZ772812.2364-NODE-2364-length-12135-cov-5.751573_pt1 | contig 12135 bp, 6 predicted proteins | sample MGYA00511343_ERZ772812 | MGnify/ENA primary metagenome ERZ772812 (study PRJEB29015, sample SAMEA2737706) | human gut metagenome | biome: human gut; feature: human-associated habitat; material: faeces | place: China | collected 2012 ...
TGCTATAAAAAAACAGAACTGTCTGCAGATAAATTTACTCAACCAGTAAAAGCCCATATATTTTCAGCTCAGGAACCGCCGCCTGCAGAATTTCCGCCTGATAACCATTATCATTAGCCAAAGCCATAACATCAATTCCGCATGCTTCCAGCGAGGGTCTTGCTTTTGTTGGATTTACACACTGCTTTAAATTACATTCTTTGCACAAACGACAGCGTCCCGCCTTTAAAGCAAAAGCTTTATAATGATTCTGAAGAAAGGCTTCCCGTTCCAGGTTTAATAAAATCTCCAGCAGCCCATTACTCATTGACAGATCGGCCGCAGCAAAATTTTCAACCGCCACCCCATTCAAAGGAAAAGTGTACTGAATGATAATCCCTCTGATAAATTCCTGTAAAAACCTCTGCGTTGCCGCATAATCAGGAACAAATGGCGGACAGCACAATGTTTTTCCATAATTAGGGCAACCAAACTGGCACTTCCAGCGTGTCCAGGCCCCAGTCCTGATACTGGCAACGTCAACTGTTTTTGCGCCTGAAGCGCCTAAAGCCAAAGCTTTTTCAACCAGTTTCTGCAGATCATGTTCCAACGCAGTTTTTTGCATACGACGACCTTCTTTCACTCACATATATTATTTTCATATTTTTATTATACACCTTAATCATATTCTGATGTTTCTTAAAAATAATGTTCAAAAATTACACTTTCAGCAGTAAAAAAATACATTATAAGTAATTATTAAAAGAATTATAAAAAGCATTTCCCTCGCCAAAGTTTCTTTGCTATAATCTAGTCAATATCGTTAAGGAGGCATCACCCATGACAACAGCTTTCGATAAAGACCTGGAACTTATTTTTCAAAAACTGACTTCTGACCGACAAGTTAAACAAGCTTTAGATTTTTTAAAACAGGATGCGCCCAATACTATCGCACAGCAAAAAGAACTGGTAGTCATAGAAGCGCCAACATTTCAGGAAAAACAACGCAGCCTACACTACGCTCAAATGCTGAAAGCTGCCGGTCTGCAGGATGTGACCATAGATGAAAAATTTAATGTTTGCGGAAAAATCTACGGCAGTGGTAAAACCGGTAAAAGCGTTCTTCTTGAAGGGCACTTAGATACAGTGTTCTCCTTTGGTACCGTTACAGATGTTATCGAAAAAGACGGCAAGCTTTATAATGTGGCAGCAGGACTCAATCACGGTGAAATCCTTGGGTTTGTACCGAAGACGTATCTGCCAAATTATAATGAGTTTTATGAGGCAAGATATTTTACTTCAGGAGAGCATGTCGACGGCACGGTGCACATTGACCGCGAAGCGTACAAAGAACGGTATGACAGCGATTTTGATGACGTGGAATTTGACATTGAGATGGCATCTTTTGATGAGTTTGAAGAACTCGAAGAAATTGATGATGAAGATTTCGATGATGAAGATTTCGATGATGAAGATTTCGAGGACGAGGACTTCGATGATGAGGATTTCGAGGACGAGGATTTTGACGATCTGGACTTTGATGTTGAGGATTTCGATGATGAGGATTCTGAGGACGAGCTTTATGAGGAAGATATCTGGATTTCTCCGAATACGATCTTTACATGCGAGGACATGCCGAAGCTGCAGATTGCAGCAGAAATCTGTGAAGATCTCTGGGTACCGAATCCGCCGAGCGTTGCACATGCATTCCATGGTGCAAATCTGATCGTCAATCTGTCTGCGAGTGATGAAGTTGTCGGTAAGGATTCTTACCGTAAGAGCCTCGTGAGTGCGCAGTCTGCAAGACTTCTCTGTGGCTATATTTATGCAACTGCGGGAGAAGGTGAATCTACACAGGACGTCGTTTACGGCGGTCACAATCTGATTGCGGAAAACGGCTCGATTCTTGCTGAGAGCCGAAGATTCGCCAATGGTGTAATCTATGCAGATATTGATATCCACCGTCTGGATAATGAACGAAGAAGAATGACAACCTGTCAGTTTGCGCCGGATCTGGCACCGGAAGGGAAGGATATCAGTTATAACGAAGCACCGTTTACACTGGAAAATACAGAGACAGTTCTTACCCGTAAATTTGATTCCAGACCGTTTGTACCTGGAATCAAAGAAGAAAGAGAGCGCCGCTGCGACGAAATCCTGAATATTCAGGCAATGGGACTTAAGAAACGTCTTGCACATATTCACTGCCAGAATGCGGTGATCGGTCTGTCTGGTGGACTGGACTCCACGCTGGCACTTCTTGTGACCGTACGTGCATTTGATATGCTTGGTATGGACAGAAGCAAGATCACGGCTGTTACAATGCCATGCTTCGGAACGACTGACCGTACCTATAACAATGCCTGCCAGTTAAGCGAATGTCTGGGGGCAACTCTGAAAGAAGTCAATATCCGTGAAGCGGTCAACCTGCATTTCCGTGATATCGGACACAATCCGAAAGTACATGATGTCACTTATGAGAACGGACAGGCAAGGGAACGTACGCAGATCCTGATGGATATTGCAAACCAGTCCGGTGGTATTGTCATTGGAACAGGAGACCTTTCCGAACTGGCACTTGGGTGGGCAACTTATAATGGTGATCATATGTCCATGTATGCAGTCAACAGTTCCGTGCCGAAGACGCTGGTACGTCATCTGGTAAGATATTATGCAGATACCTGCGAAGATCAGAAACTTGCAGAGATTCTTCTGGATATTCTGGATACTCCGGTAAGTCCGGAACTTCTGCCACCGAAGGATGGTGTGATCTCACAGAAGACGGAAGATCTGGTCGGCCCATATGAACTGCACGATTTCTTTTTATATTATATGCTTCGCTGGACTTTCCCACCGAAAAAAATCTTCCGCCTGGCGCAGAATGCCTTTGCAGGAGAATATGATGATGAGACGATTCTGAAATGGCTTAAGACATTCTATCGCAGATTTTTCATGCAGCAGTTTAAACGTTCTTGTCTGCCGGATGGACCGAAAGTCGGAAGTGTTGCCGTATCTCCGAGAGGAGATCTCCGTATGCCGAGTGATGCGTGCGCGACATTATGGATGAAAGAACTGGATCAGATCAGGATCTAACCGGCAGTTTCAGCTTTTGCGACAGCTTTATCGACGGCATGGATCAGCATGAGCGCCGTGTATTTTTGATCGCTGGAATACTCCAGATTTTTCAGTGACTGAGTAGAATAGATCTGGCTGGCGAGTGAGTCCAGCACAGGTTCTACCAGCGGAAACATGGCGGAAGTACTTTCACTTAAGTTGGCAAGATGAATCGAGCGGATATTGTCCTGATCGACGGTCACTTCGACATCAAAGCTGTTGTTATTTAATCGTATAGAGGTCCGGTAAATCCCGGGGGTGTATTTTGAAACGGTGTCTGAGGATGCCGTTTCAGACTTTCCGGGGCCGAACATAAGAAGCATTACTACCCCGAAGATCACAAGGAGCAGCAGAAAAATTCCGGTATAGATTACCTCTTTCATATGTAAGACGATGATTTTGGTTTTCGAACTCATGTTGAAGCCTCCTGATCCAATGGTCCGGTTCCCGGTGTGATGCCACAGGGTTACTGCGGGATATGATTCTGTATATCTTATTCGTATTTTACTGAAATATGTATCATAAAAGTAAATGTTTAGCAGGGAGGTTTTTATGTCACTTCAGTTTATTATTGGAAATTCCGGCGCGGGTAAATCGTACGCAGCATATCAGAATGTGATACGCGAAGCCTCACGAAATCCGATAAATATGTATTATGTAATCGTTCCGGAGCAGTTTACCATGCAGACACAGAAAACACTCGTGGAAATGCATCCGCAAAAAGGAATCTTAAATATTGATGTACTGAGCTTTGAACGACTGGCGTACCGTATTTTTGAAGAAGTCGGCGGTGATACACGGAAAGTTCTGGAAGAGACCGGAAAGAATATGGTTATTCAGAAACTGGTACAAATGAACCAGAAAAAACTTGTCTATCTGAAAAATCAGATGAAAAAACCGGGTTATCTCGATGAAGTGAAATCCCTGATCTCGGAGTTTATGCAGTATGAAGTCCATGAAGAAGAAATGGATAAGATGATCAATGACGCAGAGGATAAGCCGCTTCTGCAGATGAAATTAAAAGATGTGTCTGTCCTTTATCAGGCATTTCGGGAATATCTGTCAGATCATTTTATGACATCAGAAGAAGTTCTGGAAGTCCTTGCGAAAGAAATTCCGTTTTCACGGAAATTGCGTGGCAGTACAGTCATACTTGATGGTTACACGGGATTTACACCGGTACAGCATACGGTTATCCGGGAACTTCTGGCAGTCTGCAAAAAAGTTTCCGTGACGGTCACGATGGATGTCAGAGAAGAATTTTTGGCAAAGGGAAAGCCACATGAATTATTTTATATGAGTCATAAAATGATTCGTTCTTTAAGTGAATTTACGAAAGATGTGGAAGAACCGGTCTGGATAAAGAGCGGCAGCAGTTCCCGGTTTGCCGATTCGCCTGCCCTTGGATTTCTGGAACAGAATCTGTTTCGTTATTGCAGAAGAAGTTATGACAAAGAGCAAAAAGAAGTGCAGATTTTTCAGGCGGGGACACCGGAGAGAGAGATGCAGGAGACTGCAAGAAGAATTATCCGGCTGGTACGGGAGTCACAGTACCGCTACGGGCAGATTGCAGTAATCACAGGAAATCTGGAAGAATACGGAAGTATTGCAAGACATGTCTTTGAAGAAGCCGGGATCCCGTTTTTTATAGATGAGAAGCATTCTGTACTGATGAACCCATTTGTGGAATATGTACGTGCGGCACTGGAGATGGTAAGTCAGGGATTCAGCTATGAAAGCGTGTTCCGGTATCTGCGCTGCGGTATGTCCGATATTTCCAGAAGTGAGACAGATCGTCTGGAAAATTATGTACTGGCACTTGGAATTCATGGATTTCGAAAATGGGATGAGAGATGGGTGCGGCTCAGTCGCGATATGGATTCGACATCGATCATGGAACTGAATGTTATCCGGGAGCGTTTTGTGACAGAGGTTCGATCCCTTGCAGAAGGCTTTGCCGGAAAGAAAAAAACAGTCGCAGAATACAGCAGGTGTCTCTATGAATTTATTGTGCAGAGCCGCGTGCAGGAAAAACTTGCGGTACAGGAGATTTTATTTAAGCAGCACGGCGACCGTGCCATGGAAAAAGAATATGCCCAGATTTATGGTATAGTTATGAATCTTCTCGATAAAATGGTCAGCATTCTGGGAGAAGAAAAAGTATCTGCGGAGGAATATCGCCAGCTCCTTGAAACAGGCATGGGACAGGCGAAGGTAGCACTGATTCCGCCGGGAATCGATCAGGTACTGGTCGGTGATATGGAGAGAACGAGACTAAAAGATATCCGTGCATTGTTTTTTGTAGGAGTCAATGAAGGATGTATACCGAAAAATACGGAGTCAGGAGGAATCCTTACAGAGATGGACAGAGATTTTCTGGGAGGACAGGGGATCGAGCTGGCACCGGGACCAAAAGAACTGATGAATACGCAGCGGTTTTATCTGTATCTCAACCTTACGAAGCCATCCGAGAGACTCTGCCTTTCGTACAGTATGTCCAACGGAAAAGGAGAAGCGACGGGACCGGCATTTCTGATCCGGACAGTGCAGACACTTTTTCCGAAGCTTAAGACAGAGCGTGCGGAAGAACCACAGAATGAGCTGGAACTTATTGAGACTCCGAATACAGCAGTGGAATATTTTCTGTCAGAACTGACTGATGAAGAAAAAAGAAAAGATAATCCGATTTTTGCAGAACTGTACAGCTGGTATCTGAACAGTCCGAGATATTGTACAGTAACAAAAAAACTCATAGAAGCTGCTTTTATTCGCAAACCGGTCGATCAGATCAGCAAAAGCGTAGCGAAAGCTCTGTACGGGGAAGTCTCACCGAACGGTGCAACAAGACTGGAACGTTTTTCGGCATGTGCGTTTGCTCATTTTCTGAAATACGGTCTGGAAGTAAAGGAACGTGCAGAATACGAATTTAAGGCGATGGATATGGGAAATGTGATCCATCAGGCACTGGAAGATTTCGCGGCAGAACTTCACAGGAGAAAGTTGGACTGGAGTGTACTTTCGGATGAGATGCGGGATGCGATCGCGGATGAATGTCTGGACAGGATCAGCGCCGATTATGGCAATACGATCCTTCAGAGCAGTGCAAGGAACCAGTATATGATCGAGCGTACGCGAAGAATCCTTAGAAGGACAGTCTGGGCATTGCAGGAACAGCTTCGAAACGGTAAATTTCAGCCGGAGGGATTTGAGGTTTCGATCGGAGGCGGACGGATTGACCGTCTGGATGTCATGAAGACAGACGATAAAGTCTATGTAAAGATCATTGATTATAAGACAGGAAATACGACATTTGATCTGGTCAGCATTTATTACGGTCTCCAGATGCAGCTTGTCGTCTACATGGATGCGGCGGTAAAGGCGGAGCAGCGAAAATATCCGGATGCAGAGGTGAAACCGGCAGGAATTTTTTATTACAATGTCAAAGATCCTATGCTGCAAAAAGAGATGGAAGATGATCTGGACGGACTGGATCCGGAAATCTTTAAGAAACTCAAAATGAATGGTCTGGTTCTGGCAGAAGATGAAGTAATCAGCGGTCTGGACAGGACAACCGTTTCTCTGCCGATGTCTTATACATCAACAGGGCTGTTTCGGAAAGGGTCTTCTATAGCCAGTGAAAATGAATTTGCACTTCTGGATGCCTATGTCAAAAAGAAGATCACTGATATCCGGGAGGCAATACTGGATGGTAATGCAGAAGTTTCTCCTTATGAGATGGGGAACAGGAATGCTTGCACTTACTGTCCGTATCAGGGGACATGTGGATTTGACCGTAAAATCCCGGGATATGAGTTCCGCAGACTGAAGCAGTTTGCAGACGATGAGATATGGAAAGCATTTGAAAAGGAGGTGGATGACGAATGGGAGTAATTTGGACTGAGGAGCAGCAGAAAGTGATTTCGCTCCGTAACCGGAATATTCTGGTAAGTGCAGCAGCAGGATCCGGAAAAACTGCCGTTCTTGTAGAACGTATTTTAAGCAAGATCTGCGATCCGAAGAAACCAGTCGACATAGACCGTCTTCTGATCATGACGTTTACCCGTGCGGCTGCCGGAGAAATGAAAGAACGTATTTCTGCGGCAATTGATCAGAAACTGTACGATAATCCGGACAATGAACACCTGCAGCGTCAGACATCACTGATACATAATGCACAGATTACGACCATCGATGGTTTTTGTGCATATATCATCCGAAATTATTTTCATATGATCGATCTGGATCCGGGATATCGTACAGCAGAAGAAGGAGAACTGAAACTTCTGCGTGAAGATGTGATGAAGGAAGTGCTGGAAGAGGCATATGCGCAGAAAGATGAGAAATTTCTGAATCTGGTAGAGTGTTATGCAAACGGCAAAACCGATGATGAAATCCGGGATATGATCTATAAGTTATATGATGCTTCTATGAGTCATCCGTTTCCGGAGGAGTGGATTGAAGAATGCCTGAGAGTCTATCAGGTGGATAATGTAGAAGATCTTCGGGGTACCAAGTGGATGACACTTCTCTGGAAGGCGGCAGAGGAATGTATTTCGGAGATCGATGATCTGTTGGAACGTGCCACACATATCTGCCGGGAAATCGATGGTCCGTATTTTTACGAAACAGCATTGGAAAGTGACAGTCTCCTTCTGAAAGAAGCAAAAGAACGTGCAGCAAAGAGGGACTATAATGGTATGGCATCACTTCTGGCAGCACATAAATATGCACGTCTTTCTGCCAAAAAAGATCTGAATGTAGATGAAGAAAAGAAAAAACAGGTGAAAGACCTTCGTGATACAGAAAAATATATATGGAAAGAACTTGAAGAGCACTATTTCAGCCAGTCTGAAGAACATATTCTGGAGGCATTGAAATACTGCCGGAAACCTATGGAGGGACTGGCGCGGATCACATTACAGTTTAAAGCGGCATTTGCGGAAAAAAAACGAGAAAAAAATGTTCTGGATTTTTCAGATATGGAACACTTTGCCCTGGAAATACTGATGAAAAAAGAAGACGAAGATCTCATCCCAAGTACTGCTGCGAAAGAATTATCTGCCAGATATGAGGAAGTAATGGTGGACGAATATCAGGACAGCAACCTTGTACAGGAAATGATCACTAATCTGGTGTCCGGCTGGGCGGATGGACGTAAAAATATTTTTATGGTAGGAGATGTAAAGCAGAGTATTTACAGATTCCGACTTGCAAGACCGGAACTTTTTATGGAGAAATACCACAGCTATTCTCTTGAAGATGCAAAAGAACAGCGTGTGGATCTGTACAAAAATTTTCGAAGCAGGAGAGAAGTTTTATCTTCGGTTAATTACATTTTTCGCCAAATCATGGGGAAAGATCTCGGGGGCATTACTTATGACGACGAAAATGCACTTTATACAGGAGCTTCTTTTCCGGAAAAAGAACATGTAGTGGGAGAGAAAACAAATGATCCCGGGAATACGACAGAAGTTCTTTTGATCGAAAAGGACGGGGAAGAACTGTCAGAAGAAGAAAATGGAAATCAGACAGTACAGGAGCAGGAGGCACTGGCCATTGCACAGCGAATCCGTAAAATGGTCGGCAATGAGGAAGTGCTGGATAAAGAGACCGGCAGATACCGGAAGGTTGAATACGGAGATATTGTGATTTTGCTTCGTTCGGCGACAGGATGGGCGGAACCGTTCAGTCAGGTGCTGACATCCAAGGGTATTCCGGTTTACAGTGCATCGCGGACAGGATATTTCTCAGCACAGGAAGTCGTTACCCTTTTGAATTATCTGAGAGTCTGTGATAATCCATTGCAGGATATTCCACTGACCGGTGTACTGCATTCTCCGATTGTGGGATGCACAGTGCAGGAGCTTGCAATTCTTAAGAGTCGCTGCCCGGACGGGATGCTTTATGAGAGCCTTTGTGCATACTGCGAACTGGAACAGGCGGAACTGACAGAGGAGGAAAAGTGCCTGCAGGAAAAATTATGCGCTTTTCAGGCTCAGCTGGAAGAGATGCGGAATTTGTCCGCGTATACACCGGTACATGAACTGATTCTTCACATTCTTTCCGAGACGGGATATGCAGATTATGTAAAAGCTGTGCCGGGAGGTGCGCAGCGTGGGGCAAACATTCATATGCTTGTGGAAAAGGCAATGGATTATGAGAAGACGAGTTACCGTGGACTGTTTAACTTTGTCCGTTATATCGAAAAGCTCCAAAAGTATGAGGTGGATTTTGGCGAAGTAAATCTTGCAGATGCCGGAAGTGGTGCGGTGCAGATTATGACGATCCACAAGAGCAAGGGCCTGGAGTTTCCGGTCGTATTTGCAGCCGGAATGGGGAAACAGTTCAATTTTCAGGATATCAACAGTCGTTTTCTGATCCATCCGGATATGGGATTTGGGGTAGATGTGATCCTTCCGGAAAAAAGACTGATTCTTTCTGCGGTTCATAAGCAGATCATCCGCAGACAGTTACAGAGAGAAAGTCTGGGAGAAGAGCTGCGTGTGCTTTATGTAGCGCTGACAAGAGCAAAAGAAAAGCTGATCATCACAGGATGCATCGGTAAACTGCCAGATGTCTGTAATGCATTAAGTGTTTATATGGATCATGAAGAACCGCTTCTTCCGATGGCCGTGCGCGGAAAGGCAAGAACTTACTGGTCTTACATTTTGCCGGCGCTTGCAAGGCATCCGGCAATGCAGGAACTGTTTCATGAATATGGAATCATAGAGAGACCGGCTGTGGTCTGCGAGAAGGAAAATGCGCATTTTACAGTACACAAAGTGACCGTGGCAGAACTGGTTCAAGGTGAAATTCTGGGGCAGACGGATACGCAGATGCAGGAAAAATTTCTGAAAGAATGGGACAGTAACAGAATCTACGATGAAGAGGTCCACAAGCTGCTGAAAAAGCGTTTCAGTTATCAGTATCCATATGCATATCTTAGAGATCTTCCTGTGAAAGTCAGTGTTTCCGAACTTAAGAAGCGCAGCTGGCACGGGGAAAATGACCGGGAGGAAGCATTGTTTTCAGAGCCGGATATCGTGCCTCTGGTGCCGGATTTTGTATCCGGAGGAAACGAAGAATATAAGGGGGCGGCACGGGGAACAGCATATCACCGTCTGATGGAATGTCTGGATTATACAGCAGTGGATTCAGAAAGTCAGATCCACAAACAGATCACTGCACTTACAGAAGCTAAAAAAATGGCATATGAAGAAGCGCAATGCATCCGAATACAGGATATTATGACATTTTTGCATTCTGAGATCGGTCAGCGTATGAAAAAAGCTTTCGAGGCGGATCAGTTATACAGAGAACAGCCATTTGTACTTGCACAGAGTATGAAAAATATCGAAAAAGACTGGAATGGTGAGGAGACTGTTCTGGTACAGGGAATCATCGATGCTTATTTTATAGAAGATGAAGAAATCGTGCTTGTCGATTACAAGACAGACAGGGTACGAAAAGGTGAAGAACAGCATCTGATCGACCTTTATCATACGCAGCTTGAGGATTATGCGCAGGCACTGGAGCGCATGCTGCAGAAAAAAGTAAAAGAAACCTGTATTTATTCATTTACACTTGGGAAAATGATCCCGGTCTGAAGTCCCGCAGGGCAGGAGATTAAACTCTCCAGCCTGCGGGATATTTGTTTTTGAAGGTATTGCCGACCAGCTTGCCGAAACCGAGAGGGTAGCCTTCGACACAGAGAAGATGCCAGCCCTTTGTATGAGCAGCTTCTCCCTGTTCTATATTCAGCGTTTCGCCTTTTAGGTAGCGGGTAAGACGCTGATCATTAACAGAAAGGGAAATGATCCCGTCTGTATCATCTTTTCGAAGGGCAAGTGCAAATGGTTCGGACGGTTCGAAACGATTTTTCTTGAGATCTCCGAGATATAATCCGTTTCGAAGGAAGGTAAGGCCACGGAAATCACCGGTGACCGGCGGAAGGTAATAAACTTTGTCTTTACGTGTCTCGACACGGTTCCAGTCGAATGGCTGGCCGCCGAGTGTTTTGAGTCCGATTTCCTGAAAGAAAAGTTCCAGCCATTTACGGGTGTCCGGATTGGGTTTTGCATAAGAAAACTGTCCGATCAGATCCGTGCGGCCTTCTTTGCAAAACAGAGCCATAAAGTGTCCTTCCCCCTGCATTTTATGAGGGAAGAGATGAACACAGCGGGAAAGCGCCGGATCGTCGTTTCCCCATGCCGGGACTCCGGGAGCGAAACCCTCATAAGCAGGAAGTTCCATAAGCTTCATATCCGGGCGGTTTTCGAGAAGATAAGAAACGACTCCTTCATCTTCCTTCGGGGCAAAGGTACAGGTGGAATAAAGGAGCATCCCGCCTGCCTTGAGCATCGGTGCGCATGCCTCCAGAATCTTCGCCTGCTCACTGCGACAAAACGCAAGCATCTCCGCATCCCAGCTTTTCACCATATCCGGCTCCTTACGGAACATTCCCTCGCCGCTGCAAGGCGCATCCACCAGAATCTTATCAAAAAATCCGTGAAACCGCCCCTCCAGCTCTCTCGGGTGCATGTTCAGCACCAGTGCATTGGGGATTCCCATGCGTTCGATATTCCGAGACAGGATCTTTGCCCGCTTGGGGTTGATCTCGTTGGCCACCAGAAGCCCCTGTCCCTCCAGCATATCTCCCAACTGGGTAGACTTTCCGCCGGGGGCTGCACAGAGATCCAACACCCGATCTCCGGGCTGCGGATTCAGCAGCTGTGCCGGGGCCATGGCCGAGGGCTCCTGCAAGTAATAGACCCCCGCCTCATGATAGGGATGCTTCCCGGGCCGTGCCTCCGGATCATAGGCATAGCCATTTTGCGCCCACGGAATGGGCGCCTTCAGAAACGGAAGCGGCTTTTGCAGCCGCTTCCGCCGGGACAGCCGCAGTCCCTTTTGCAGCGGCCGGTCATAAGCGGCCATAAACTCCCCGTATTCCTCCCCCAGCAGGGATTCCATACGGCTCAAAAATTCAGGTGGGAGCATGTTCTCTCCTTTCCCATAGAAAAAGGGCTGCCGCAAAGGACA